>Ga0256832_1002138_pt1 | contig 13500 bp, 8 predicted proteins | sample 134614metaG_FD_190534 | JGI IMG/M metagenome (GOLD analysis project Ga0256832, IMG submission 190534) | Hydrothermal vent microbial communities from Lau Basin, Pacific Ocean - 134-614 | ecosystem: Environmental > Aquatic > Marine > Hydrothermal vents | place: Pacific Ocean: Lau Basin | collected... | reverse complement strand
ACGATGCCAATTGGGGTAAGATGATGACTGCCGGTAATGGCAATTTTAGGGAGCGCATCACTCCGTTTTTTGACGAATATCCCCAAGAAGACTTATTGGCTTTTGTCGAAGATGCTTTGTTGGATGATGACGACCAAGTCGTGTCCGGTATCGGGCGGGAAGCTATTTTTGTGACGGCTAAGACGGTGATTGATGTGTTGAGCTAATGTAACGGCGACTTTAGTCGCCAAGTTCACGAGGTGATAACTTTCCAAAAGTGGAGCTTGCTATGATAAAGTATGCTATTGCCAAGCTTCCAAATTTTATTCTGTTTGGAGATTTTGTCCAATTGTTCAGTCGAAAGTACTGGTAATCAACATGTTGGTGTTCAATTAGTCCTTCGGACGTTCAATTTGCCCTTCGGGCGTTCAATGGCCTTCGGCGTTCAAGGGGTACGCTCTTGGCTGCCTAGCCTTAAGACCGTTAACCCATTGGTTTTCAAGGAGCAATATCTCTTGGCTGCCTTCCTTTGACCTTTGACCCTTCACCTTTGACCTTTAACTACCTTTCACCTTTGGCTCTTCACCTTTGACCTTTAACTACCTTTCACCTTTGACCCTTCACCTTTGACCTTTAACTACCTTTGACCTTTGACCCTTCACCTTTGACCTTTAACTACCTTTGACCTTTATTGCTACCTACCCGTTAAACCGTTGAGTCCACTCTGAAAAGGCCACTCCGTCAGAAATTAAAGCGATGAACAAAATTTTTTTTTTATGATACATAACTTTCCAAAAGTTTTAAACTTTTGGAAAGTTTAAAAAAGAAACCAAATAAAATTTTGTGGACACAAGAACAAACCACAATGTCTGACTTTTCGGAGTAAACTCAACTTTTGGAAAGTTCAAACCCACCCGGTCAGTCAAATTGAATATCCTGAATAATATCCGTTAAGCCAAACCGGAAGAGCGTATCCCAAATAATTTCTCCATCTTTGTAGCGCATGGCTTGGATGGCATTTGCTGAATTAGGAATGGCCTTCATGGTGAAGTCCGCATCGGCCTGCACGACCTTTTGGTCGAGGTAAAGGGGAATACTGCTTAGGTTGTTAGGGGGGCAACGATTGGCTAGTATGTTATTGATGCTGTTGACCACCACTTTTATAGAATCAGCAGATTGTATTTTGGTGTGAATCATCAAAAGGGGTTGGGCGGGGTTGCTTGTTAAGTCAATATCCACATCGTGTTTTTGGATATTGGCAGAAGAGCCGGAGCAGTTGTCAGGTAAAACGGCAAGTAGAAGATAGTTATATTTGGAGGTGACATATCTGATATTTCTTTGGCCATTTGCATCTGTATAGAAGGTGTCGATTAGACAACCATAGTTGCCTTGGAAGAGCAACGGATCGTCATTGAAATCCGAAGAACCAAAGAGTCCTATTTTTGCGAAAGCAACGGGTGTTCCATCATCATCATGGACAAACAATCTGATTTTTCTAAGGCCGGGTTCCGGAGCCGGTACATGTTTGCAATGAGACATAGACTGACTGCCAAAAAGCGCCAAGGATAAAAAAACAATAAGAGCAATATTTTTAAAACGCATAACCAATTTTTAGACCTAGTGAGAAATAAGCTTCTTGTTTGTGTTCTTGAAATTCATCAAAGATTCCGTCGGTTTTAGGGATTTTTTTGTAGCGTGGCCACGAATTTTCACAAACATGATGGAGATATTGGTAGTCGGGGTGACTGTACTTGAATTCATCGTAGGCAACAAAAAGATCTAGTCTAAGTCGCTCAGTAACAGGTAGATTGATGCCATATCGTAATCCATAAATCATTTGGGTGCGGGTGACATCTAAGCTTCTGTTTTCTGTTTGGAGACACCGGCAAAGCTCGTTAGATGTTGTTGGTTCTGCTTCGACACAAACATTTCGCGAAAGCCGGAGTGGTGATGAGCCGGCTGCTACTCGAGCCCCTAAATAATTAATTCTATTGCGTCCGAAATACACTTTCCCAATGCCGGAAATGAAAAAATTAGCTTTGTTGGGTGCCAGCCGGACATGGATAAAATCAATGCTTTCAACCAGCGGGTCAAGGCTTTTGTTTAGATAATAATTGAGCTCGGACTCAAACCCAAATCTAAAAAAAGGACGGTAGCTGACCGATAGCTGAATAGATGGAGTTTGGTACGTTAGCCTAGTTAGGTCAATCAAAACGGCCCAAGGCCTATTGGTGATATTGTAGGCTAGATTCGTAGGGTTTTCTATCGGAGTAAGTGTGGAGTCCGCTTGCGCAAAAAGGGTTGACCAGCCAAAAGATAAAAAGAAAAACAGGGCGTATTTAAAGGTATTGCTTGGGTGTAAAAAACACATCTTAGATTGTATTAAAAATATCAAAAAATAGTAAAAAAGCACCCTTACTGTTGTGCACAAAGGTAGGTTTATTAAATTAGAAATACAAGACCACAACTGTTAAAGTTTGTTCAAGAAAAAAAGCCTGCACGAAAATAACGTGCAGGCCTTTTGTAGGAGAAAGAAGACGGGGTTATTGGATAATCATTTTCTTCGTAATCAGGCCTTCTTGAGTTTTCATATTGACAAAGTAAATCCCGGCCGGTAGGTCGGCTTTGTCAAAAGCGATTTTTTGAGTGCCTTGGGCGGAGCCCTTAAATAAAGGTTTAATCAATCGCCCATTCTCAGAGAAAAGTGTGACTTGTACTTTTTTCCCGGAAGGGTTGATAAAGGTAATTTCCGCATGGTCGGAGACCGGATTCGGCGAGATGAGTAAATGGTTCTCCGGAATCGTTTCGGTATGTGTTAAGTCGGGCCCTGTTAACTCGGAAGTATTAACGGTCCAAATGCCCCGTCCATGGGTGGCTAAGACGATTTGGTCGTTAACAATTCGCATAGCCCAAATGCTGACCGCCGGCAAGCCATTATTTGCGTAAGCCCAAGATTCCCCACCGTCCAATGATTCAAAGAGACCGATTTCGGTACCTACCCAGATGCGATTTGTGTCAAAAGGCATGACCAAAAGGCATTGCGTGGCCACATCCGGAAATCCATTAGAGCTGGTATCTGTTTGTGTTACAAAACCTGAAATATCTGTCCAAGTGGAGCCCCAATCTGAAGTCTTTAATATTTTGGGGCCGTTGGCTTGAGAGAAAAGCGCATAAGCCGTAGCCGGATTGGTTGGATGGGTGGCCAGTCCGGTGACACGTCCCATGGTCATTTGGGTATAATTAGCGGTTTCTGTCCAAGTTGCTCCTTTGTCTTTGGATACGGCGATTCGAGAATTGCTACTGATTTTTGACCCCGACCAAACTACATTGGCATCCGAAAGCCCAATCGCAATAGGAGGTCCAAAAAAGGTGAACTCCCAAGAATCGGGCATCTGCAAAATCTCCCAGCTGTCGCCAAAATCCGTGGACTTGATGAGTCCTTCATCGGAGCTGACAAAGACTAGGTTAGGGTCTAGTTGAGAAGAAGCGATTCGAGTAATGAAAGGGCCATTAGATTCAGGTAAATATACAGATTGCCAGCTGACTCCTCCATCTGTACTTTTGTAAATATTGTTGTATTGAGAAGACTCCAAAACCTGGTTGGTGTCTGCATAATTCCAAGCCGCTTCAAATCCATCCCCACTCGGAGCAGATGCCCACTTGCCTTCAGTTGTCCAGTTGACAGGCGAAACCCAAGATCCATTGTCTTGAGTACCGCCAACATACCGGTCTGCCCCATTCATCTTGTCCACCCCATAAAATTGGGAGACAATGTATCCATCCGAAGTAGGGTAGTTTCCACCTTGGTTGAATGCGTCACCGGTTTGTCTGAAAGTCTGGCCACTGTCACTTGAAAAAGCAACGCCGCCATCATTGCCATTTAGGACATAGAATTGGCCGGTTGCTTCATCGATAGGCAAAAGGGTCAGGTTGTGGTGATCCACATGGACGCCTTTGCTGTCGCCGGAAAATTCATAATAGCCATCCGCAATATCCGTAAAGTCGGCTTCGAGCCCTTGGACGGTGCCTACATTATATTTTAGGTGGGCATTGGGGAATGTCGTCTCATCTCCACTATAGGATGCCACTTTTTGCAAATTGAACTGATACTGTGCCTTATAGACATTGTTATTGCCGGAAATAATGGGATTGGCAATGGTGTCATAGTCAAGAATGTTGATGAGTACAAGGTCTTGACTATTGTCGCTGGTGGCTTCCGCAAAAGTCCATTTTCCATCTTCGTTGACATCTACAAAAGATAAAACGAGTTGTTTGTTGTTTTCGGTATCCCAAGCTTGGAAAGGCACGTCGATAAAGTCCCCATAACTTATTTGGAAGGTGTTGGGGTTAAAAGTTAATAAGTGTGCTTTTTGATGAATGTTGGGGCCAAATCTAACTTCTACATTGATTAGGTCATCTTCAGTTGTTTGGGGGTCTAGGAATAGCTGATTGAGCAATGTTTCCGCAAGGCCAAATGGTAGGGCAGGAATGTCACTATTGGGGACTTCTTCTAAAAAGGTAGTTGTGTTTTCAACCGATGTAAGTTGTGTGACGGCTTGATTGTTCGTGCCGATTTCCAATTGAAGAATAGAGCCTGAACCGGCCACCCAGACTTTGTTTTTGTCAAAGGGATGAGCCGCAATGGCGTTGTCGTACCAGCCTTGACCACCTAGCCATTGGGGTTGTGACGTTGTATTAAATAGTACACGGTTGGCGGTTGTTAAAGAGTCTCTGGAGACATAAAGGATAGATTCTTCGCCTTTTTCGCAAGCCACAAAGATTGTCCCCGGATCTTTGGGTGAGACAGACATCTCCATTCTAGCAATTCCATCTTGTGCAGCATCAAAGACTTGTGTCCAAGTGTCGCCGGCATCTGTAGATTTTAGAATGCCTACTGAATTGACTGTGGCATACTGAACATTAAAATTACCCGGGGTGAAAACGATTTGTTGGATGGGCGCATATTGAGTGACATGTTTTTCGTCCCAAGTTAACCCACCATCCGTGGACTTGAAAATAAAAGATTGTTCGCCATTGGTGTAATCTAATTTGGAAGTAACGGTACTGACGACCAACTCATTTTCATTATTCGGATTGACAATGATTCTTAGGACGTTGCCAAATTTTTTGTTGCCGGCAGTAGGAGATAGTACCGTCCAATTTTGCCCTTTGTCCTCGGACTTCCAAATGCCACTTCCGTTAATCATCAAGCCATCAAAACCTTCACCGGTGCCCACATAGATGATGTTGGGATTGTGCGGGGAGACGGCAATGGTTGAGGTGGCTAAGTTGGGTAAGTCGGGCGTTAAATTAGTCCAAGAATCCCCTGCATCTTCGGTTTTCCAGACTCCACCGCCTACACTTCCCGCATACCAAGAGTGATGCTCCGAATCAGAAGGGTCAAAGGCGAGTCCCCGTGTTCGGCCACCGACATTATACGGGCCGCGTTCTACCCAAGCAATTGGGCCTGTCCGAAATTGGACGCTGTTAGCGGCTTTTTGAAACTCCTTGTAAGTGTATCCGGCCTCATACTCCGGATAGGACAGGTCATCTCTAGTGCGAATATAATGCTCGATTCGGGCAAATTTAGCCGGGCCGTCAAAATGTTGATAGGCTTGGAGCTTAAATCCATGGTCTCGATTGGCCGTGCTTAAGTTGTCCTTTCGGAAATCAAATTTTTGGAAATAAAAAAAGGCCGTAAAGCCAATCGCCAAAAAAGCAATCAATTTAATTGTTTTAGTCATTTTACTTTGTTTTAGTGTGTTTTTTGACATTGTAGAGGTACAATGGCTTTTTCTTGTTGGTGTGGATGTCTTTCGGTCTTCCGACCAAAGAGTAAACTTCGATGATGTCATTGGTTAGCCATTTGATTTGGCCACCGGGCACGGTATCTTCAAATAGTAGTTTTTGCGTCCGGCTGTCATAGACAGCAAAAGAAATGGTAGGAAACGGAGAATGGTTTATGGCTTTTTTCTTTTGGATGAAGACATAATCCTTTGTTTCGTTCCATTGGAGCGTATATTTTTCATGATATTTTTGTTGCGCTATTTTTTCAATCTTTTGTTCGGGGCTTAGCGATTTTGTTTTGCATCTGTGGCAAGAGAAGAGTACGAGGACACTAAGAGCTATTAAGATGTATTTCATTTTGAAGGTTTTTGAGCAAAGAAGAAACCAAAACACCAAAGATAATGCAAGCTGTCTATTTGATTCAATGCTTTATGCGTTTACCTAGGCAGACGATTCACAAACGTTTTTGTTATTGCCGGATTGCGAAAATAGCGCTTTTTGTTTAAGTTGACTTCTGTAAATATTTTGTTTGCTACTTTTTTGCATTTCTGGAAGCTACTTTCTCGCAGATTCAATTCCCGCAGATATGCGCAGATTTTTTCCCGCAGATATGCGCAGATTTAATTTCCTGCAGATATACGCAGATTTAATTCCCGCAGATTTTCGCAGATTTAATTCCCGCAGATTTTCGCAGATTCCTACTTACTCATCTCTCACCACTCACCACTCACCACTCACCACTCACCACTCACCACTCACCACTCACCACTCACTTTTCCCGCTGACATTTCTTCTTTAGGACACCTTTTGCCCCTTGTGTTACCAACGCAAGCCCACACCGGCAGAAATATATTCCGCATCAATCAAATGTGCCTTCATGTGCAAGGCAAGAAACGGCTTGAGTCCTTTTTTGCCGAAAGGTGTGAAAAGGTATTTTAAGTTGAGTTTGTTGTAGAAGGTATTGTAGGTATGTTTGTTGTAAGGAGCAAGGTAAACGCCTAATTGGGCGCCGAAACCTACATGCCCATAGGTGAATTCATGTCCGCCAAATATCATTAATCTCCGGCCGGTATCTTTCGTTTTCTTTTCATCAAACTGCTCTAAGAATTTGAAAAAATTATAAACAGAATAACTGTATTCATATTCCATCCCAAGAAAGGAAGTATTGCCTTCATTCTCGTTGAAGCTAGCTGCTATAGCCAAGTTGTAAATCGGATATTTAGGCCCGCCAACCGTGATGTATTCTTGCCGGGCGATAGATGCTTCCGCAAAAAATCCCCATTTCCGGAAGTCTGCTTTTTGGGTAGGAAAACGGTAGTCTTCTGCCAAGACCGGAGTCGGGGCATAGTTGAAGCCAAGCACCATTGCCGGGACATTGAGCCCATAATTAGGGATTTGGGAAGTGCCGTTGGAGAAGTGCGAGAAGCTAATGCCTGCCGTCCAGTTCCATTGTGGTTTCCAAGCTTTTTCTACATAGAACCGGAATGAGGTGTAGTTGTTTAGGTGAGAGCCGATGGCGTTGTGTCTAGGATGGGTGATGGGGTCGTAATGTGTTGATAACCAGCCTATTCCCATGCCAATAGTGGTGCGTATTCTCCAGTTTTTTTTGTTCTTTAAGTTGAGCGTGATATTAGGTAATAAACCGAAAGCATGCCCTAGTTGCTTGTAGCTGCTAAACCTAAAAAAAGCCGTTTCGATACCTACTTGTGGGAAGTGTTGCCGGGCATGCCAGTCTTTAGTCCCATAAGTTTGGTATTGAAAATTAAATCCAATTCCTTCAGATATACCGGAATTGTCAATGGTTAATTTTTTAGTATGTTTGGTGATAAATCCCGTGTGTAATGTCGGCGAAATAGACCAGCCCTTTCTCATTTGCGCAAGCAAAAAGAAGGGCGCACCAAGCGTTAATAAAAAAACAAAAATAATTTTTAATCTCATAGGTTTTGGCTTAAAAATAAGGCGGTTTTTTGGATGTCATCGCTAAAAATCCGGTCTTGGTGGATAATCGGAACAATCTTTCGGTACTCCGCTAATTTTTTTAATAATACTTTAGAAGTTTTTTGCTCTCTGAAGGTGATGGCTTGGGATGCGGTGAGCCATTCGATGGCAATAATATTTTTAATATTTTCGATGATTCGATAAAGTTTTGTACCTGCATTAGCTGCCATACTGACATGGTCTTCTTGGCCATTAGATGATGGAATGGAATCCGCAGAAGCCGGTGTGCAAAGTTGTTTGTTTTGGCTTACGATAGAGGCCGCTGTATATTGTGGAATCATGAGTCCGGACATGACACCCGGGTTATTGGCCAAAAAAGCGGGTAAGTCCCGTTGTCCGGAGATAAGCAAGTAGGTTCTCCTTTCGGAAATACTACCCAATTCGGCAAGGCCAATAGCTAAGTAGTCCAAAACCAGAGCCAAGGGCTGTGCATGAAAATTGCCGCCGGATAAGATTTGGTCTTCTTTGACAAAAAGATTGGGATTGTCGGTGACGGAATTTATTTCTGTGGTAAATATTTTTTCGGCATGTAGCAGGGCATCGTAGGTCGCTCCATGCACTTGTGGGATGCAGCGAAAAGAATAGGGGTCTTGAATGGCCTTGTTTTTTAACTTAGCAATTTTGCTGGTTTTTAGGATGTTTCGGACGGCTTTAGCTGTTTCTATTTGACCTTGGTGGGGGCGGATGGCGTGTAGCTTGGGGTCAAAAGGAGAAAGATTGGCATCAAATCCATCCAAGGACAAAGCGGCTGTATGATTGGCGATATTCCACCATTTTTTGCCCATGTAGGTAGCCCAAACGGAGTAGGCTAATGAGAACTGAGTCCCATTTAGAAGAGCCAAACCTTCTTTGGCATGGAGTTTCATGGGCTTTAGTCCCATTTTTTTTAGTGCTGCTGCAGCCGGCAGAGTTTGACCCTTGTATTTGACTTTGCCTAGCCCCAAAATAGGCAGACTCATGTGTGCTAACGGAGATAAGTCTCCGGAAGCGCCCAAACTGCCTTGTTGATAGATGATAGGAATCAAACCGGCATTGTAAAAGGCGACTAGCCGCTCCACCAGTTTTAGGCGTACACCGGAAAACCCGAAGGATAAACTCTTGATTTTGAGCAGCATAATGATGCGGACAATATCGTCGGGGACAGTCTCTCCGGTACCGCAGGCATGGGATTTGACTAAGTTTTCTTGAAGTTGGCTGAGCTGGTTGTTTTCGATTCTGATTTTGTATAATGAGCCAAAGCCGGTATTGATTCCATAAAAAGCTTTATCGGTTTCCTTCAATTTTTTATCGACGAAGGCTCTGGATTTTTGGATGGCTTTTTTGGCTTGCGCCGAAATTTTGACCGGAATATGATGAATGGCAGCTTCTGCCACTTGATTGAGTGTCCAATTAGATGTAGAACAGACTAAGGTGCGCATGCGAATTTATTTTTGTTTTGTGCAGAGTCCTCTTTAGTTGGCCATTTGTGGTTGCTAAGATCCGACTATGTAAAAGTCAAAGTTTTTTTGCGAAAGCTAGTCCGCAAAAGTCGGCCAAAGTTAGGTAAAGCCGTAGAAATAAGCAGAAAATTGTGTTAATTTGTATTAAATCCCGTTAATTTTTGGTTAAATGCCAAAAGATTACTTTCATTGCAGTTCATTCCGATATATATTTGGAAAGAAGGCACCAAAATGTTGATTTTATTAACAGATAGTTGTGAAATTTATCGCTTGTGGTGTCGTTTCAAAACTGATTTAACAACAAAACGTAACTATTCAGTATGCTGAATGGTCACAAAAAAACTAAATTAAGATGGTAAAGAATTTCCTTTTTCTAGCAATGTTTACCCTGGTGGGGATGACTTCCGTAAATGCCCAACGAGTAGCACTGGTCGATGTGAATAAAATTTTGGAAGCCCTTCCGGAATATTCTACTGCGCAAAAACAATTGGATCAATTGGCTGCCAAATGGCGTCAACAAATCGACCAAGAACATGATAAAATCAAAGGGATGTACAGTAAGTATCAGGCCGAACAAGTGTTGATGTCTGATGATATGCGTACAAAGAAAGAAAATGAAATTATGGAGGCGGAAAAGGCCGCTCGCAAGATGCAAAAAGACAAGTTTGGGCCGGAAGGCGCTTTGTTTATGAAGCGTGCAGAGTTGATTCAGCCTATTCAAGACAAGGTCTATAATGCGATTCAAGATTATGCGAATCAGCGCGGTTTTGATATTATTTTGGATATGGCCGGGTCGGCCGGGGTGATTTTTGCTGCCGATAAGTACAATAAAACAGATGACATCATTTCTAAGCTGAAAAATTAATTGTCGCTGCAGGCCTAGGATATTTTCTTGGCCATATTTATCGCTTGGGATGGTTAATTTTGTACCTTTGCGGTCATTCGGTAATCCGAATCTTTTTTACTCAATAAAAAAAATTAAACATGAGAAATACTTTTTTAGCCATTCTGTTTTCTTTCTTCAGTTTGGCAGCCATTCATGCTCAGAGTTTTGGGTATATGAATTCGGCTCTATTTGTTTCTGAATTGCCGGAAGTGAAAACAGCCAATACTTCTTTGGAATCGATGCAGAAAGCGAAGACAAAGGTCATTGAGAATATGGTCAAGCAGCTTCAGGATAAGGCTGCGGCTTTGGAGCAAAAGAAGCAAGCCGGTACCATTTCTCCAAAGACTTATGAAGCACAAATGAAAAATCTTGAAGCAGAGCAACAAAAAATTGTAAAACTTCAAGAGACGAGTGCCAAAGAATTGGAAGCAGAACGAACTAAGTTGTTTGATCCCATCTTGAAAAAAGTGAATGATGCCATTCAGGCTGTGGCCAAAGAGAAGTCTTTGAGCTATGTGTTTGATACCAGCACAGGTATTCTTCTTTTTGCGGATGAAGCACTGGATGTAACGGAAGCGGTTAAAGCTAAGTACGGAACTCTCTAAACCTATTCCGTTGGGCGTCTTTGACGCATAAAAAGAAAGGGATAAGGCTTTGCCTTATCCCTTTTTTATTGATTGTACAAACTCCGGATTATTTAGACCTTTTTAACTTGAATGCTCGCCTTTAGGCTATTCGGCAATTCCACTTCCACGCCATCCGTTTCGGTAGCCAATAGCGTCTCCGCAAGTGTCTCTTGCATGATGAATTCACCAAATTGAGCAATGGCATTTTCAATTTCCGGTGTGGGACTAATTTTAATAATTATCCGGTCTTGCACATCGAAATCTTGATCTTTCCGGATGTTTTGAATCCGGTTGATAAGCTCTCTGGCCAAGCCTTCTGTCTTTAACTCTTCATCAAGAGTAATGTCCATCGCAACCGTTAAATCACCGTCTGTGGCCACTGTCCATCCTTCAATGTCTTCCGGTTTGATCTCGAAGTCTTCCAGTGTTAGTAGATAATTTTCGTTATCTATTGTTAATTCAAATTGACCTGTTTTTTCAATATCATTGATGGTGTCTTGGTCTAATTGGCCGATGATGGCGGCGGCTTGTTTCATGTTTTTGCCGAGCCGGCGGCCTAGGGTTTTGAAGTTGGGTTTAATCTTCTTTTTGATGAATCCGGAAGTGTCGTACAAGTACTCCAAATTTTTAATATTTGTCTCTGCCAAAATCAAATTTTTAACAGCTTCTACTTGTCTTTCAAAGTCTTTGTCGAGTACGGGTATAAGCAATTTGTTTAGGGGTTGGCGTACCCGGATTTTTTCCTTTTTACGCAAGGATAAAGCCAAGGATGAGATGCGCTGGGCATAGTCCATTCTTTGCTCTAACTCCTTGTCTATCAGATTTTTATCTGCAACAGGGAAGTCGGTTAGGTGGACAGAGATGGCTGCTTCTTTTTGGGTAGCGTTATTTAGATTTTGGTACAACCAATCTGAAAAGAACGGAGAGATGGGGGACATTAATTTAGCCACGGTATTCATGCAGGTGTAGAGCGTTTGGTAGGCAGATATTTTGTCTGTAGAATAGCTGCCTTTCCAGAATCGTCTTCTGGATAAACGGACATACCAATTACTTAGGTTTTCGGTCACAAAATCTTGAATTTTACGGGCAACCGGAGTGGCTTCATAGTCCGAATAAGAAGCATCTACTTCCTCGATTAAACTATTGAGCAAAGATAAAATCCATTGATCTATTTCCGGTCTATCTTCTAAAGCAATTTCGGGCTCTTGATAATTAAATTGGTCAATATTGGCATAAAGCGCAAAGAAGGAATAGGTATTGTACAGCGTGCCGAAGAATTTTCTTTGGGCTTCGGTGATTTGACTTTCATCAAATTTTAAATTGTCCCAAGGATTGGCATTGTGGGTCATGTACCACCTAAGGGCATCGGCGCCATAGGTGCTGAGTGTCTGGAACGGGTCAACAGAATTGCCATGTCTTTTGGACATCTTATTGCCTTTTTTATCCAATACCAGCCCGTTGGAAACCACCGCCTTGTAGGCCACACTGTCAAAAATATTGGCCGCAATCGCATGCAATGAATAAAACCAACCCCGCGTCTGATCCACGCCTTCCGCAATAAAGTCAGCCGGAAATCTCCCCTCAAATAAATCTTCATTTTCAAACGGATAATGCCATTGAGCATAAGGCATGGCTCCGGAGTCAAACCAGACATCAATTAGATCCAATTCGCGCTTCATCGGCAGCCCGCTCTTAGAAACAAGCACGACTTCATCAATATAAGGACGGTGCAAGTCTTTTGGCATTTTTTGCGCAAGCCCCAAGACCTTATTGGCTTTGTCTATTTCTTTTTGCAATTGATCCAAGGAGCCGATGCAAATCTCATCTTGCTCATCCTTCGCAACGTCTTCACCGGTACGCCAAATCGGTAGCGGCGTGCCCCAATATCGAGAGCGGGACAGATTCCAGTCTTGAATATTCTCCAGCCAATTACCAAACCGGCCTTCTCCGGTGGACTTGGGCTTCCAATTGATGGTTTTATTGAGCGCAATCATCCGCTCTTTGTTGGCGGTGACTTTGATAAACCACGAGTCCAACGGATAATACAGCACCGGCTTGTCTGTCCGCCAACAATGCGGATAATTGTGTACATGTTTTTGGACATTGAAGGCTTTATTTTCTTTTTTTAGCTGGATGGCAATGTCTATATCCACATTTTGATAGTCCGAATCATCTTTGTAGTCTTTGACATAGCGACCGGCATAATCGGTGACTTTGTCAACAAATTTTCCTTGCTTGTCCACCAAAGTAAGTGCCCCCAGCCCGTTTTGTTTGCCGACCATCATGTCATCCGCGCCAAAAGAAGGGGCAATGTGCACGATACCCGTACCGTCTTCGGTCGTGACAAAATGCCCAATCACTACCTTAAAGGCATCGCCTACCGTACCGAGTAACTCTTCGTTTTTTCCCGTAAGGGACTCGATAGAATCAGGCTGTACATAAGGCATCAACTGCTCATATCGAAAATCTTTGAAGTCACTTCCCTTGTATTCGGCAACAATCCGGTAGGGGATAAGCTTATCTTCCGGTTGGTATTCATCAAATGACAAACCGGCTTGTTCCGGTTTAAACCATTTATGAAGCAGGGCTTTCGCCAAAATCACGTGAATCGGGCGTTTGGTGTAGGGATTAAAAGTTTTGACGACCACGTAGTCTATTTTGGGGCCGACCGCCAATCCGGTATTGGAAGGCAGTGTCCAAGGTGTCGTCGTCCAAGCAAGAAAGTAAAGATTATCGTCATCAATGGCATCAAAAACCGGTTTGGAGACATCATTTTTAATGACTT
>Ga0256832_1002137_pt1 | contig 13502 bp, 7 predicted proteins | sample 134614metaG_FD_190534 | JGI IMG/M metagenome (GOLD analysis project Ga0256832, IMG submission 190534) | Hydrothermal vent microbial communities from Lau Basin, Pacific Ocean - 134-614 | ecosystem: Environmental > Aquatic > Marine > Hydrothermal vents | place: Pacific Ocean: Lau Basin | collected... | reverse complement strand
TCAACCGCGCCTCCTATGCAGAGCTGGTGCAGTCCGGTCCCATCGATATCGCCATTTCGCCGCAGCAGGCGACCATCGGCAGCCTGCTGCGGCATGTGCGCCGTGGCGACGTGGTGCGCGTGCATTCATTGCGGCGCGGCGCCGCCGAGGCGATCGAGGCGATCGCGCATGGCGACGCGCGCTCCTCCCGGGTCGTCGGCCGGCGGGTCGAGGAGATCAAGCTGCCGCCGGGCGCGAGTATCGGCGCGTTGGTGCGTGGTGACCAGGTCATCATGGGGCATCACGATGTCGTCGTCGAACCCGAGGATCATGTCATCCTGTTCCTTGTCGATCGACGCCAGATCAAGGCGGTGGAAAAGCTCTTCCAGGTTGGCGTGACTTTCCTTTAACCCCGGCGCGGTCGAGACATGCATTTCAGTATCATCCAGCGTGTGCTCGGCATCCTGCTGATGGCTTTCAGCCTGAGCATGCTGCCACCGGTGCTGGTCTCCTGGTGGTATGAGGACGGCGCGGTGCATGCCTTTATCATGGCCTTTCTGCTGACGCTGGCGACCGGCGTGTTCAGCTGGGCGACGGTGCGTGGCGGGCGCCAGGAGCTGCGTCTGCGCGATGGTTTCATCGTCGTCGTGATGTTCTGGGTGGTGCTGAGTTTCACCGGCGCGCTGCCGTTCATGCTCGCGGAAACGCCGCACATGCACCTGACCGACGCGGTGTTCGAATCCTTCTCCGGTTTGACGACCACCGGCGCGACGGTCATCGTCGGCCTGGATCACCTGCCGAAATCGATCCTCTATTACCGGCAGCAACTGCAATGGCTGGGTGGCATGGGCATTATCGTGCTGGCGGTCGCGATTCTGCCGATGCTGCGTATCGGCGGCATGCAGCTGTATCGCGCCGAGACACCGGGACCGATCAAGGACACCAAGCTGACCCCGCGTATCACCGAAACCGCGAAGGCGCTGTGGCTGATCTATCTGACCATGACGGTTGCCTGCACGCTGGCCTACTGGGCCGCCGGCATGTCGTTGTTCGATGCCATCGGTCATGCTTTCTCGACCATCGCGATCGGCGGATTCTCCACCCACGACGCGAGCATCGGGTACTTCGACAGTCGCCTGATCGAGCTGATCTGCGTGGTGTTCATGTTCGCCGCCGGGATCAATTTTGCGTTGCACTTCTTCGCCTGGCGAGGCTCGTTGCGCGGCTATTGGCGTGACGCGGAGTTTCGCTTCTACAGCCTGATACTGCTGGTTACCACGCTGCTGGTGACGTTGGTGCTGCTGTTGCGCGGTATCTATGCGAGCCCGCTGGAGGCCTTCACCAAGGCGCTGTTTCATACCGTGTCGATCGGCACCACGGCGGGGTTCGCCACCGTGGAGCACTATGCCTGGCCGGGTTTCATCGCGATTCTGCTGCTGTTCGTCAGCTTTGTCGGCGGTTGTGCCGGCTCCACCGGTGGCGGCATCAAGGTGATACGCTTTCTGTTGCTGATCAAGCAGGGCTTGCGCGAGATCACCCGACTGGTGCATCCCAGCGCGAAGATCCCGGTGCGTATCGGCGACAAGGTCATCAGCCCGCGCGTGATCGATGCGGTGTGGGGCTTCTTCGCGCTGTATATCGCCTCTTTCGTCGTGATGTACCTGGCGCTGGCGTTCACCGGCCTGGATCTGATGACCGCTTTTTCGGCGGTTGCGGCGAGCATGAACAACCTGGGTCCGGGACTCGCCAATGTCGGTGCCAATTACGCCGGCATCAATGATGTGGCAAAATGGATACTCTGTTTCGCGATGTTGCTCGGCCGCCTGGAGGTGTATACCCTGCTGGTATTGCTGATGCCGGCATTCTGGCGAAAATAGTGGCTCTTCCGCTTCCATGATAATTGGGAGTTAAAATATCGTAACTACTCGCTCGCTGCTGGAATCGTCACCGCTATTGGCTGTTTCTTCCGGAAAACGCCGTGAATACATCCCTGTAGGCTCGACGGCGGCATCCCTGCTGCCGACGTTTCCTCCAGAAACAGCCAATAGCGGCGACTGTGTACCCAAGCGAGGCGTCGGGGCGCCATGGGCCAGTAGTCACAAAATATGTAACTACTCAGCGAGTAACTCAAATAAAGGGTAACTGCTCAGATCGCCGCTGAAATGCGCCAGATCAAGGCAAAAAATGTGATCGTTACAGGGATGTAACTTATTAGAGCAATGCAGGAGCAATTGCCGGGTTTACAAGTGTAAATGACCATTTTTGAACGCGGAGCTGGCGCATTTCAGCGGCTAGCTGAGTAGTTACAAAAAATATCAATAATTCAGGTATATGCATTATGCGATTGATCTCGCGGATATTCACGGCATGCATGCCGATTTCGATTTTTCTTCTTTCCTTGATCGTCAGCGCATGTCAGGAGTCCCAGGGGCGGGCCGGGCGTGCTCCGGTGGTCGGAGGCGACAATCAGGCGGCGGCCAAGGCGCGGCACGGCCGCGCACCGGACAACTACCGGGATGCCAAGCGCCTGTTCTGGCGCGAACTCTATGCGGATGGTGGCGAGACACTCTATTGCGCGGCCGAATTCGGTGAGCGGCACGGGCGCAAGATCAATGTCGAGCACGTTTTCCCAATGAGCTGGGTGGCGCGTGCGCTGCACTGTGGGGAGCGCGAGGATTGCCGCCATCACAGCCGGCGTTTCAATCGTATCGAGGCGGATCTGCACAACATGTATCCGGCCTTGAAACAGGTCAATGCATTGCGCTCGGCGATGGCCTTTGCCGAGATTCGTGGTGAAAAACACTATTATCCCTGGTGCGATATCGAGGTGGATTTTCGTCGCCGCAAGGTGGAGCCGCGCGACGCGGCGCAGGGGAATATCGCGCGCGCCATGCTGTACATGGCGGATCGCTACGATCTGAAGCTGTTCGACAAGCAGCGCCGCTTGCTGCGCAAGTGGGATCGGCTCGACCCACCCAATGCCCGCGAGCGGGAGCGCAATCGTCTGATCGAACGTGTGCAGGGGAATCGCAACCCGTATATCGATTGACGCGGTTCCGCGAGTCCCGGGGCCGCGGGCCTGTTTCAAGTTTCGGCCGATCATTCCGTTAAGTCTGTAAGGGAAGCCGTTGGCAAACCCTCTCTTTCAGACTACACTGGAAATCGGAATGAAAATCCTCGCCTTTATACTGTCATCATGCTTTCTGCTGAGTGCCGCCGATGCGGCGTCGGCGAAAGAGAAACCGCGCTGCCTGCTGGTTTCCTCCTACCACCCGGGCTACGCGTGGTCCGACGGCGTTGAGGCCGGGGTTCGCTCGACCTTGAAGGATACCTGCGAGCTGCGCCAGTTCAATATGGACACCAAGCGTCACAAGGACGAGGCAGCCAAGGAGAAGGCGGGCCGTGAGGCGCATGAACTGATCGAGCGCTGGAAGCCCGACGTGGTGATTGCCGCCGATGACAACGCGGCCAAGTATCTGATCGTTCCGTACTACAAGAACAAATCCCTGCCGATCGTATTCTGTGGCATCAACTGGAGCGCGAAGACCTATGGGTTTCCATTCCGTAACGTGACCGGCATGGTCGAGGTGGCGCCGGTCCGGGCATTACTGAAGGCCGCGGCCGAGATCTCAGGCGGTCGCAAGGCCCTGTATATCGGCGCGGATACGCTGAGCGAGAAAAAGAACCTGAAATGGACGCAAAAAGCCGCCGCCAAGCTGGGTATCACGCTGGACAAGCGCCTGGTGACCAACAGTGCCGCCTGGTTGAAGGCTTACCTGCGAGGGCAGAAGGATTACGCTTTTGTCGTGATCGGAAGCCATGCCGGCATCAAGGATTGGGATGACGAGCGCATGCGCGAGCAGGTGCTTGCCAAAAGCCGGGTACTCAGTGTCAGCGTAATGAATTGGATGATGCCGGTCACCATGCTGGGCATGACCAAGATTCCGGCCGAGCAGGGCGAATGGGCGGCGAGTGTCGCGCTGGAGATCCTGAAGGGTCACAAGGCGTCCGAGTTTCCGGTATTGACCAATCGGCAATGGGAGCTGTGGCAGAACCAGCGTCTGCTCGAGAAGGTGGGTATCACGTTGCCGGAAAGACTGAAACGAAAAGCCAAGCGAGTCATCAATCTTGAATAGAGTGGAATCACCAGGCTGGCACAGGGAGGCGTTCCTCTGGATGATGCTGTTGATGATTCCGGCGGGCGCCGTCATGCTGGCCTACTACGTGCAGCATACCGAGCTGGAAAACCGTTATCAGCAGCGCGCCACGGCCATCGCGCGTGATCTGATGCGCGATATCAACAATGTCGAGGGCGCGCTGGTTTCCACCACCGGTGTCCATCAGGCGCTGAGCGTGCTGGATGCCTCGCAGTTTACGGGATTTTCCCGCGAGCTGCTCGGCGCCTATCCACATATCGACAGTCTTTATTACCTGCCGGTGGTCGCGGACGCGTCTCGCGGAGACTTCGAAGAGCATATTTCCAATACCCGCTTTCAGCCCTTCATGATTCGTCAGGTGTCGCCAACAGGCGGGTTCGAGCGCGCGGAGCGGCGGCCGATCTATGCGCCGGTTCTGCACGTCGAACCGTTGACCGCGGCGAATGTGCGCCTAGTGGGTGTCGACCTGCTTACCGATAGTGACATGGGGCAAGCCATGCGGCGCGCAATCGTGTCTGGAAAGGTGACGGAAACCAGCCTGTCCGACACTACGCGATTCGGCGGCAAGCGGGTCAGTCTGATGTTGTTCAAGGCCGTCTACTTCGGCTTTTTTCCCCCAAAGACCGATCGTGGACGGGAGGCCCAGGTTCAGGGCATCTATATGGCCAGGCTGCCGATCGACGACATGCTCGCGGCGTTGCTGCAGCCAGGCGAAAGGATCGCGCTGTCGCGGATACGCCGCGATGGCCCACGGCGCCTGATTGCCGATGATGGCCTGCCGGCCACGGACGACGCCTGGGGTGCGCAAACCATCTCGAAGCTGATGCCGTTGCGGCTGTTGGGCGACGAGTACCTGCTGCGTACCGTGCATCGTCCCGACAAGCCGTGGTTTCTGATGCGCTCGGCAATGGGTATTCTCGCGATCGGCCTGCTGCTGAGTATCGCCGCGATAGCCCTGTGGTGGATCAGGCGCCGCGCCAGGCTTGCCGCGCGGGCCGCCGCCGACCGCGTGTTCGCCGAGAAAGAGCGTGCCCAGGTGACACTGTATTCCATTGGCGAAGCGGTGATCACAACGGATGCATCCGGTCGGGTCGAGATGCTCAATGCGACCGCCGAGCGTCTTACCGGCTGGAGCGCGGACGAGGTGCTGGGCAGGAATATCCGCGATGTCGCCTCGCTGGTGCGCGAGAGTGACAAGCAGCCACTGCCGTCGCCTTTCGAGCGTGTCTATACGCGCGGCGAGACGCTGCCCGAAACCGAGGTGCTGCTGGTGCGCAAGGACGGCGAGACCATCGCGGTGACCGAGACGGCGACGCCGATTCGCGACCAACACGCTCGCGTCAGCGGCGCGGTGGTGGTGATGCGGGACATGAGCCATGAACGCGAGCTGATTCGTCACATGACCTATCAGGCCACGCATGACGCACTGACCGGGTTGAAGAATCGGCATGCCTTCGAACGTGAGGTGCAGCGCGCGATCGAATCCAGCGATGGCGCATCGAGCGTGCATGTCGTCTGCTTCATCGACCTGGACCGCTTCAAGCAGGTCAACGACAGTTGTGGGCACGCGGCCGGCGATCAATTGTTGCGCCAGGTCGGGCAGTTGTTGAAATCGGGTATTCGCAAGGCGGACGTACTGGCGAGGATTGGCGGGGACGAGTTCGGCATCCTGTTGCGACATTGCGATCTGGATCAGGCCCGGGTGACCGCGGAGGGACTGCGGCGGAAGATCGCCGAATTCCGCCTGAACTGGCATGGCGAGTATTTTTCCGTTGGGCTGAGTACCGGGCTGGCGCTGATCGAAGGGCGCGGGATGCGCAGCGGCGAGGTACTCAAGGCGGCCGACGCGGCCTGTTACATGGCCAAGGATCAGGGGCGCAATCAGGTCTGTGTTTATCGTCCGGACGACGAAAAACTGCTGCGTCGCTCCAGCGATCTACGCCATGCCAGCCAGTTGCAAGAGGCCATCGACGAAGATCGCATCGAGCTCTATCGCCAACCGATCTTCGCGCTACAGGGGGATCTTTCCACGCCGTCCAGCTATGAGTTTCTGCTGCGTCTGCGCCAGCGTGACGGCCGATTGTGCGGACCGGCCAATTTTCTGAATGTCGCGGAACGCTTCAATCTGATGGTCGGCCTGGATCGCTACGTGGTGAAGAAGGCGTTCAGCTTGATACGCCAGTACCAGGTGCGCCATCCGGACAGCGACATCGTGTTCAATATCAACCTGTCCGGCCAGTCGATCGGGCGCCCGGATCTGCTTGAACTGATTCAGCGCGAAGCGGCGGCCTCGCATGTGGCGCCACAAACCGTCTGCTTCGAGATCACCGAGAACAGTGTGATCGAGAACATGGATACCGCGATAGGCCTGATGCGGGTGTTGCGCAACGCCGGCTTCCGCTTCGCGCTGGATGATTTCGGCACCGGCCTGAGTTCGATGGCCTATCTGAAGCGGTTGCCGGCGGATATCCTGAAGATCGATGGCGAGTTCGTGCGCACGATACTCTCGGACGAGGTCGACCAGGCGCTGGTCAGGACGATCAACGATGTCAGCCACGTGCTCGGCATGAAGACCGTCGTCGAGCGGGTCGAGGACCGGCGTACCCTGGAGCTGCTGCGCGACATGGGCGTGGATTACGTGCAGGGCTTCTATACCGGCCGGCCCGAGCCGGCGACGCTGGATGCCAGCGCGCCGGCGCTCACGATCGTCAGCGAGCGCTCTGCATAGATGCCGCGGCCTGGATGGCCGCGCGCAGGCTGCCATCGTGTATCCTGCCGCTACCCGCGAGTTCCAGCGCGGTACCGTGATCCACCGAGGTGCGTGCGATGGGCAGCCCCAGCGTGACGTTGATCGCATTGCCGAAGCCGACGTACTTCAGCACCGGGAGTCCCTGGTCGTGGTACATCGCGAGTACCGCGTCGGCCTGTTCCAGTCTGTCCGGGTTGAACAGGGTATCGGCCGGCAGCGGGCCGTCGAGGCGCATGCCCTGTCGACGATAGTGTTCCAGTACGGGGATGATCACGTCGATCTCCTCGCGCCCCAGATGGCCGCCCTCGCCGGCATGCGGGTTCAGGCCGCAGACGAGTATATGCGGGTCGTCGATGCCGAAGCGCTGGATCAGGTCGCGGTGCAGAATCTCGATGACGCGGCTCAGGCTGTCGATGTCGATCGCCGCGCTGACATCCTTCAATGGCAGATGCGTGGTCGCCAGCGCGACGCGCAGACCGGGTGTCGCGAGCATCATCACCGGGCTGGCATCGGTCAGGCTGGCGAGGTATTCGGTATGGCCGGTGAACGGTAGGCCGGCGTCGTTGATCACGCCCTTGTGGATCGGCGCGGTGACCATGGCGTCGAAGACGCCGCGTTGGCAGCCGGAGACGGCCATGTCGAGTAGCTTCAACACATAGCCGGCGTTCGCCGGATTCAGCTCGCCGGCGCGGGCCTCGGCGGCCAGCGTCACCGGCAGCACGCTGAGCGGCCGAACCCGGTCGGGGTCGTAACGTGGCGCATCGAACGCGATGCCGAGCATCCGGGCCCGCGCGCCCAGCAGCTCGGGATCGCCGATGATCACCAACGGCGGCAGGTCGTCGTATCCCGCCAGCCGGACGCACAGGTCCGGCCCTATGCCGGCGGGCTCGCCGGAGGTGACCGCCAGCAGCGTCATTTGTTCAGCCGGATATCGACATAGGCCTCATCACGCAGGCGACGTGACAGCAATTCGGCCTGTTGAGCGGCCTTGCGCTTGCGAATCTCGTCGCGCGCCTGCTGTTTCAGTTGTTCCTCGCTGTCGTCATGTTCGCGGCGCTCCAGTACCTGAACGATGTGCCAGCCGAAATCGGTGCGGAACGGCTGGCTGATCTCGCCTGGCTTGAGCTTTTCCATCGCCTCGGCAAAGGCGGGCACGACATCGCCCTTGCTGATCCATTTCAGGTCGCCGCCATTCAGCGCCGAGCCCTTGTCGTCGGAATGCGCGCGCGCCAGCGCGGCGAAATCCTCGCCGTTGACGATGCGTTCCCGCAATTGTTCGAGACGCCGGCGGGCCTCGGCGTTGGATGTCTGTTCGTCGACGCGGACCAGGATGTGGCGCGCGTGTGTCTGCTTGACCAGGTGTTTGTCCGGCCCTTGCACGTCCACGACCTTGAAGATGTGGAAGCCGCCGACACCGCGTACCGGCGCGCTGATACCGCCCTTCGGCAGGTCGGCGATCGCGTCGGCGGCGACATCCGGCAGCACGCCGGCCTTGATCCAGCCCAGATCGCCGCCGTCCAGCGCTTGTCGGCCATCCGATTCAGTAACCGCCAGACGGCTGAAATCGGCGCCGTTGCGCAGGCGCTCGACGATATCCTCGGCCTTGCGTTTCGCCGCGCGGATCTGCTCGCTGTCGGCACCTTCCGGGGTGGCGATCAGGATATGTTGCAGATGGTAGGCGGAATGGCTGGCGCCGCTGCCCTTGTGGCGCGCCAGCCAGGCGTCGATCTCGCGATCACTGATCTTTATCTTGCTGGTTATCGCGCGGCTCTTGAAACGCTGCAACAGGATCTGGCGGCGCAGTTGTTCGCGGTAGGCGTCGAAGTTCAGGCCACCTTCTTTCAAGGTGTCGCGGAACTCGGCGACGCTCAGGCCGTTGCGCTTGGCGATGCTGCTGATCGCCTGGGCGAGCATCTCGTTGCCGACCTCGATACCAGCGCGATGCGCGGCGTCGGCTTGTAGCTTCTCGACGATCATGCGCTCCAGTACCTGCGGTTCGACTTGCGAGCGCGGCGGCGGCTGGCGGCCTTGGGCGCGCAACTGCGCGAGGATCTCGTCGGTGCGACGCTCCAGCTCGCTGCGCATGATGGTGTCGTCGTTTACCACGGCGACGATGTCGTCGAGCGCTTGTTCTTCCGCGCGCGCCAGGTTGCCCGCCAGCAGGGTCGGCAGAAGAAGGATCAGGGGCAGCAGTTTATTCATAGGTCGATCGATAGCCTCGGATGTTGCGTTTCAGGTAGTCGTCGATGTCGTTGCCGAGCTTGCCCAGGCCGCGCAGTTCCAGTTGCAGCAGAAAGGTCAGGTTGGATTCGGCCGACGGATCGCTCAGGTAGTTTCGCGCGACCAGCTGCCATGCCCAGCAGCAGTTGCCGTATTCGAAGCCGGCGACCGTTTCCATCATGGTCTCGTGCAGCATCGAGTAGTCGAGCCGGCCGATCAGTCGCAAGCGCGGACTCACCGGCCAGACCATTGAGACAGCCGCGTTCTCGGAAATATCCCGGGTGAATCGGTAGGCGGCGGTGGCGATGTGTCCGTCCTCGTCGTGGTAGCCGAGGCGCAAGGCGCTCTTCTCGGTGCGGCCACCGCCCAGCGAGGGGTTCCATTGGATCGATCCCTTGATGTCCCAGTTCGGCGACAACAAGGCGCTGCCCTCGGCGACCAGCGAAGAGGTCGGCTCGTCGATGACCGGATGACCGGGCAGTTGAACGCTGCGGTCGGCCAGGTAGTAGATCTGGCCGATACTGCCGCGTGCCAGCTCGCGGCCGCTGCGCTCGTCCAGCAGGCGACTGGTCACCGCCAGGGTGACGCGGTTGGCGTCACCGACACGGTCGGCGCCGCTGAAACGATCCTCGTAGAACAGGCTGACGAAGCTGAAGTCGATATCGTCGGTATCGAATACCGGCAGCTCGTCCTGGTTGGTCCGGGTGCGATACAGGTAGAACAGGCGGGGTTCCAGGGTCTGGGTGATGGCATGCCCGAACCAGCCGGTCTTGCGTTCGAAGAACAGACCGGAATCCAGGCTCAGGCTGGCGCTGCTCCGGCTCGGCGTATCGGGCTTGTCCGGCGCGTTGTTGTCCAGCGCATAGGTCGTGTAGCGCGCGGCGATCTTCGGCGTGACGAAGCCCCAGCTTCGGCGCAGCGGCAGGCTGACGGCCGGGTGGATGTCGACGCGGCTGCCGCGCACGCTGTCGGTGCGCGAGAAGTACACGTACTCGGCATCCAGTTGCAGGGTCGTGCCCAGCCATTGGTCGGGTTTGTTCAGTTGGAACAGAAGTTGTGGCAAACGCGCATACGGGCGGTCGTTGGCCGGAATCGCCAGATCCAGTGTTTGGAAATCCTGCAGGCGGCCGAGCAGGCGCCAGCCGTCGCCGTAGTAGTTCAGCATCGCGCTGCGTTCCAGGTGGCGGGTGCTGGAGATTGCCAGGCGGTTGCTCAGGTCGTCGAGGTAGTCGGCATCCGATGCCCAGTCGACGCTGATGTCGCCCGCCAGCCGCGAGCTGAAGCGCGTGTGGTGACGCCAGGATGCCGCGCCACGGCTGCTGTTGTCACCGGGAAACAGGCGGTCGTCCGGCAGGATCTCGCCATTCAGGATGCCGTTGTGCTGGCGGGTCAGATAACGGAACTGCCCGGCGAGCATCAGGCCACGTTTCGATACCAGTCGTGGTGTCAGGGTCAGGTCGTAGTTCGGAGCCAGGTTGAAGTAGTAGGGCGCTTGCACGTCCACGCCGTTCTTCGTCGAATAGCCGATGCGTGGCAGCAGGAAGCCGCTCTTGCGTCGGTCGTCCAGCGGGAAGCTGGCCCAGGGCAGATACATCAGTGGCACGCCCTTGAACACCAGCTTCGCGGCCTTCGCCTTGCCGACGCCGGTTTGCTGGTCGATCTCCAGCTCCTCGGCGCGTAGCAGCCAGTCGTTGTTGCCGCTCGGACAGGTCGTGTAGGTCGGTTCGCGGTAGCTCGAACGGGTGTTGCTCAAGATGCTCGCATGGGCCGCCGTTCCGCGTGCCTGGCTTGCCGGCAGAAAGTAGCCGACCTGTTCGAGTTCGCCGGTTTGGGTATCGAGCCGCAGATCGGCCCGCGCCGCGCGTATCGTCTGGCGTGGCGTGCGGTATTCGACAGCGTGTTCCGCTTGCAGTTGGGCGCTGTTGCTGTCATAGCGGATGTGGCCGGCGTGCACCTGCTGAGGGCCACGCTCGGCAAACACCCGCCCATCCAGTTCGACGATGCCTTCGCCGACGAGATACTTGGCGGCATCGGCCTCGATATACAGCGGCAGGGTTGCCGGATCGACGGGGCTGGCGGATGGCGCGGGCGGGGTTTTGCGGGCGCTGGCGGTCCGGGCGGTGGGCAGATCGCAGCGCGCGGCCGTCGTCGTTTGGGTGCTTGTGGTCACCGGCGCGGCTTTCCGGGCGACCGCCGGTTCGGCGCGGTGGGTCGGCACGGGCGCGACCCGCTTGCCGACCGATGGCGCTTCTACGACGCCCTTGCCAGCCGCGGCGCATACCCAGTTACCATCGGGTCCGGCGTGGCAATCCCAGCCGCTGGCGGCGCTGGCGACACGCCAGCCCGCAAGCACGACCAGGCCGGCGAGGAGAAACTGCTGAGAGGAGACTGCGCGCATGAGGGATTCGCTTTCCGGAAACGGCTGCCGCCGGGTAAAGCGATATAGGATACCGCATTATCTTTGCCAATTCCGGCGCCGGGTGTCGGAATGGCGCGGTGATCTCCGCCAAGGAGTCTGTCCTAGGAGGCTGTCCGAGAATAGAGAGCCTACTGCGGAAAAGCTGAATTTGGCTGGATTTCCCCCTGATTCTCGTTAAATAGCGCAACTATTCGCCTCAAATCAGGGAAAAATCCCGCTCAAATCAGCTTCCCCTCGCTACGGCTTCTATTCTCGGACAGCCTCCTAGCCGCCGTCACGCGCTGGCGCTCTTCGGCAGGTGGGACAGAAAGTACGCATCCCGCGAGGCCTGATTGGCGTGGCATTTCTTCAGCATAGCGCGGAACTCCACCGCGCTGACCGGCGGGCTGAAGTAGTAGCCCTGGATGATGCGTACCCCCCGCTGGCCGAGGAAGCGGAGCTGTTGCTGGTTCTCGACGCCTTCGGCCACGATATCCAGCTCCAGGCTTTTGGCCATGGAGATGATGGCTTCCACCAGTGTATCGGCGTTGTGGTTGTGTGTCAGATCCTTCATGAAGCTGCGGTCGATCTTCAGGATCTGTAGTGGAAAGCGCTTCAGGTAGCTGAGCGACGAGTAGCCGGTACCGAAATCGTCCACCGACAGGCGGATGCCTTTCTCGCGGAGCTGATTCAGGATGGCGAGCGGCTCGTCGGTCTCCTGGATCAGCAGGTTCTCGGTAATCTCCAGTTCGAGAAGTTCCACCGGCAGACCGGTGACTCGCAGGGCGTCTTCCACGTCGTCCAGTAATCTGCCGCTGAGGAATTGGTGGGGCGAGACATTGACCGCGACATGCGGTCGCCGGCCATGTATCTCCGGCCATTCCGCCGCCTCTTCGCAGGCCTGTCGGAGCACCCAGTTGCCGATCGAGCCGATCAGTCCGAGGTTTTCCGCGAGCGGGATGAAGCGCTGCGGCGAGACACTGCCCAGCGCCGGGTTGCTCCAGCGCAACAAGGCCTCCGCGCCGAGAATCCGGCCGTTGCGCGCGTCGACCTTGGGCTGGTAGACCAGCGTCAGTTCGTCGTTGTCCAGGGCCTTGCGCAACTGTCCTTCCACTTCCAGCTTCTGCTCTATCGCGACGAGCATTTCGTCGGAGAACAGTTGATAGCGGCTGCGACCGGCTTGCTTGGCGTGATACATCGCGGTGTCGGCGTACTGCATCAGTTCTTCCACCGAAACACCGTCGTCCGGGAACAGGCTGATACCGATGCTGGTCGGCGTGTAGACCTCGTTGAGTCCGATACGGAAGGGCTGTTTGAAGGCATCGACCAGCTTCGCGGCGACGTGCTCGGCCTGCTCCCGTTGAGCGAGACCTTCCAGCATCACCAGAAACTCGTCGCCGCCAAGGCGTGCCGGAGTATCCGAATCACGCAGAACGGAGCGGATGCGCTCGGCGGCCTGTTGCAGCAGGAGATCGCCGCTGGCGTGGCCGAGACTGTCGTTGACCTGCTTGAAATCGTCCAGATCGATGAACAGCAGCGCGACCTTCTTTTCGGCTCTACGGGCATGGGAAAAGGCCTGCTCGATATGGCTTTGCATATAGAAGCGGTTCGGCAGGTCGGTCAGTTGGTCGAAGTTCGCCTGGTGCACCAGCTGGCGCTTGGCGTTGTCGCGCTCCGTCATGTCCAGCGCCGTGGCCAGGATGACCGCCGGTGATTCCTTCAGCGAGAGCTGCAAGCGAATCTCCACCGGATACTGGCTGCCGTCCTTGCGCCGGTGGTGGCCGTGGTAAAACACCGATTCCTGGGTGCCACTGTAGAGCGGGGTCAGCAGCATGTCGAGATCGGTCCGGCTCAGTTCGGTGAGTACGTCGAGTATGCTCAGGGATTCGATCTCCGCCGCGCTGTAGCCAAGGTGTTGCAAAGCGCCCTGATTGACTTGCAGGCATTGCAGACTGTCGGCATCGACGATGTAGATCTCGCTGGAGCTGTCGTTCAGGAT
>Ga0256832_1002136_pt1 | contig 13502 bp, 10 predicted proteins | sample 134614metaG_FD_190534 | JGI IMG/M metagenome (GOLD analysis project Ga0256832, IMG submission 190534) | Hydrothermal vent microbial communities from Lau Basin, Pacific Ocean - 134-614 | ecosystem: Environmental > Aquatic > Marine > Hydrothermal vents | place: Pacific Ocean: Lau Basin | collected... | reverse complement strand
ACACCTGTACAGCCATCTGGACCTCTATTTGCGGGAGCATCCCCATGCCAGCCGTGAAGAGGCGGTTAAGGATATGTTGCACGGCATGTGGAAACCGGTGGTCATGACCTCGGTTACCACGGCCGTGGGCTTTATCTCCCTGCTGACCTCCGAGGTGTACCCGATCAAGTATTTCGGTCTTTTCACCGCCTTCGGTGTAATGGTGGCCATGCTGTTTTCCCTTGTGTTGATTCCCGCGGGTGTATTGCTGATGGGACTGCCCGGACGCAAAAAGACAAAGGAACACAAAGAAAATCCGAATGAAGGGCATATTGCCTTTAAGTTTGCCGAAATGCTGGTGGCCCATAAGTCGGTTACCATTATTAGCGTGGCCATCATCTCCGCCATCTCCATCTTTGGCATCACCAAGGTATGGATCAACTCCAGCTTTCTGGAAAAATTTGAAAAAGACAGCGACATCGTTCAGACGGACGCTTTTATTAACCAGCACTTCGGCGGCACCAGCACCCTGAATGTGATACTACAGGGCGACAGGGAAAACATCTTTAAGCAGCCGCACGTGCTGGAACTGATCGACGAGATGCAAAACGATGCCGAAAAACTGCCGCTGGTGGGTAACAGCTTTTCCCTGGCCGACTATCTGAAGCGCATGAACAAGGTGATGCATGCCGACAGCGCCAAATACGACGCCATTCCCCAATCCTCTGATCTGGTGGCCCAGTATCTGTTATTGTATGAGATGTCCGGCGATCCGGAAAATCTTTGGAAGGTTGTGGATTACAAATACAACAAGGCCAATGTGACCCTGCAGCTCAAAAGCGACAACTCCAAGGCTATTAACGAAGCCATCGCCGTGATTGAAAAATACAAAGAGCCCCTGGCCAAAGAACATGTACAAATCCGCTATGCCGGATCGGGCTACAAAGGGCTGGTCTTTACCGACCTGATTCTGGAAGGACAGATCAAGAGCCTGTTGATGTCGCTGGTGATCATCATCGTTTTACTGGCCCTTATGTTCAGGAACTTCACCATCGGTCTGATCGGCTCGGTGCCAATCATCATCACCGCCCTGATCAGTTTTGGCATCATGGGACTGATGAATATACCGCTGAGCACCACCACGGCTCTGGTTTCCAGTATCGCTATCGGTATCGGTATCGACTACGCCGTGCACTTTATTGAGCGTTATAAGATTTACGCACTGAAAACCCGGGATAAAACGAAAACCATTCAGGAAACCATGCTGCACTCCGGCCGGGCGATTATCTTTAACGCCTTCGTGGTTATCATGGGCTTTCTGGTACTTCTCTTTTCGGTTTTCCCTCCCAACCGCTCATTGGGCGCTCTGGTATCATTGAATATGTTTACCAGCTTTCTGGGAACGGTAACCATCATGTTTATCATTCTCTACTCCAGTAACATATATTTCAAAGATAAAAAGTAGAAGGTGATCATGAGAAGATTCATTTTAAAAATGGTTCCCCTGCTGCTGATAGGCGGTCTGGCCAAACAAACCTTCTCCCACACGGGCAATACGTCCGGGCAGACTTCCCTGCCCGGCGTAAGCCTGAGCGGAAAAGACGGCGGCCTGCATAACGGTAAACCCTGGAACAGTAACGTTTTAAGGGATAAGGCCAACCTGTTATTCTATATCGATCCCGATAAGCAGAAACAGGTTAAGCCCCTGTTGGACCGGCTGGACTCATTAAATTTTTCCACGGAAAAACTGGGCAGCACCTTTATTCTGAACACCTCCGCCACCATCATCCCGGACTTTATCCTGCGGCACAAAGTGGCGGAACGCGCGCGCGCGGACAAGACGGTGCGTTATGTACTTGATCTGAACCGTGTTCTGGTTGAGAAGTGGCAGCTGAAGGATGACGATATAAACATATTGTTATTTGATGCCGGGGGAAACCTTTTGTTTAAACACTCCGGGGATATTTCTCCGGATTTGATCCAAGGCTTAATCGAAAAAATCAAAACATCCATTAACACAGGAGATGTACAATGAGAACCAAACACTTTTTTTTAACGCTGGCCATGTTTTTAACAGCCACTCCCTTTATGGCCGTTTCCCAGTCCACGCTAACCGGATTGGAGATCGTCCAAAAAGCCTATGACCGCCCGGAAGGGAAAGACATGCAATCCGAACTGACCATGACCCTGATCAACTCCCGGGGTGAAAAGCGGGTACGTGAGATCAAACAGTTCCGCAAGGATTATAAAACCGTGGAAAAGAAGATCATGTTTTTTATGGCGCCCGCCGATGTGCGCAACACCTCTTTTATGAACTGGAGCTACACTAAAAAGGGCAAGGATGACGACCAGTGGATCTATCTGCCGGCCCTGAAAAAAACCAAGCGTATCTCCAGCGACAGCAAGTCGGACTACTTTATGGGCTCCGATTTCACCTATGACGATCTTGGCGACCGGCATCCCGAAGATGATACCCATAAACTTCTTCGCCAGGAGAAATTGAACGGTGAGGATTGCTATGTGGTGGAAAGCGTGCCCAGGGATGAGGAATACATGTACTCCAAAACCGTAAGCTGGATTGTTAAGGATAAATGGCTGGTCATCAAAAAAGATTTTTATGATGAAGACGGGGAATTTTTCAAAACGCTGACAGCCAAAAAATTCGACAATATCAACGGATACTGGATTATCACCGAATCCGAAATGCATAACATGGATAAAAACCATACCACCAATATGAAACTGAAAAACATCATCATCGATGGTGGTATCGCGGACAATAAGTTCACCGAACGCATGATGAAAAGAGGTTTACGATGAAAAAGAAATATTTTAACGGAAGCGCCGCCACCCGGCGCTTCCTGAATGCAGTCTTAGCCGTGTTGCTGCTTGGCGGCCTTAGTCTTCAGGCCCAATCGGTTACCTTTAACGGTTATGCCCGCAGCTACCTGGGTGTACTCACCGGCGGCAACAACGACTATTCCATTCAGCAAAACACGCTTAACCTGAATATTGAACAAAGCCGGGGCATGGTGGCCTTTAAAGCCAACCCCTTTATCTACTACTACGATGACAACAATCTGGAACTGGGACTGCGCGAGGTCTACATGGATATCTTTTTTGATGCCGTGGATGTGCGTATCGGTAAACAACAGATCATCTGGGGTAAGGCCGATGGCGTTTTCATCACCGACATCGTTTCTCCCAAGGATTTGTATGAATTCCTTTTACCCGAGTTTGATGAAATACGCACCGGCGTTACGGCTGTAAAACTGGATTATTACAGCGGTGACAATACCTTTGAGCTGGTTTGGCTGCCAACGTTTACGCCGACCATCCTTCCCGACGCCCAATCCATTTGGTTTCCGGCGTTAAACTTTCCCGTTCAGCCGGTTTTTGACAATTCCCAACGGGAAGTCAAAGGCTCGCTGGAAAACAGCGAGGTCTTCGCCAAATATTCGGCCCTGACCTCCCTGGTGGATTTTGAGGTGATGGCCGGTTATGCCTGGGATGACGATCCGACCATGCATGTCAGCAAAACCATTGATCCGGTCACTAAACAGATCACATCGCTGACGGTCACCCCCAAACATCACCGCCTGTCGATCATGGGCGGCAGCTTCAGCACCACCCTCGGCGGAGTGGTTGTCCGCGGCGAAGGGGCCTTTTATCAGGGAAAATACTTTAACACCGCGGACCCCGCGGCGTCCGATGCCGTGGTAAAAAAAGATTACGCCCACTATCTCATCGGTTTGGATTACTCCCTGTGGGATGTCAAGCTGAGCGGACAGTTTATTCAACAGGCCATCCTGGATTATGACGAGGCCATCGATCAGGATGAATATGAGAACACCATGACCTTCCTGGCGCGGAGGGATTTCCTGCGCGAAACGCTGACGTTGGAGTTCTTTTCCTATATCGGGCTGCAACATAGCGACGCCCTCATCCGTCCCCGGGTTTTATATGACCTCACCGATGGGTTCGAGCTGCAATTAGGAGCCAATATCTTCACCGGCTCGGAAGGCCGCTTCGGACAGTATGATAAAAATGATATGATCTATACCAAGATCAAATACAGCTTTTAAGAGACCTCCTCAAAACAAAAAGGCTGTTCCCTCCGGGGAGCGGCCTTTTTTTCTATCCGCCCGGGGCATTTGCCCCACCACAATCGCAAATCCCCCGCTTTACACAAGCTTCCGCTACCCCGCCCGTTCGCGGGAACAGCCTTCCGCAAGCAGAGCGCCTTAAAACCAGAGGTTCACTATGTGCAGAAATATCATACACTTAGCAATAACCATAGCACAGCCCCATCAGCCCGGGCCCGGTTTCCCTTTCCGGAAATGGCACGCATTCTGCCGGAAGGCGCTTTATTCACCAAACATTCATTTTATCTGGAGGTTCTTATGAACATAGAAAAGATTGAAGGCATCGGTCCGGCTTATGCCGCCAAACTTGCCAAAGCCGGTATTAAAACCGTTAACGGTCTGCTCAAAAAAGGAGCCGATCCGGCCGGACGTAAAGCCATCAGTGAAGAGTCCGGGGTTTCCGGAGACAAGGTGCTGGATTTTGTAAACATGGCGGACCTCTTCCGCATCAAGGGGGTAAGCAGCCAGTATGCCGAGTTGTTAAAAGGCACAGGCGTGGACACGGTAAAGGAATTGGCCCAAAGAAACGCCAATAACCTGCACGAAGCGATGGTTTCCACCAATAAGCAGAAAAAACTGGTACGGTTGGTACCTTCCGCCAAAGTAGTCGCCCGCTGGGTGGAGCAGGCCAAAAATCTTCCCCGGGTTGTAAACTACTAATCCGGCCCCATACATATTTCCTGCAAAAAGACCATAAGGGGAAAGCGGCGCCTGTTCGCTTTCCCTTTTTTATTTATCAGCGGAATTCAGTTTTTCCAGCCGGGAGCGCAGATGGCGTTCGGTGATACCCAGCAGACGCGCGGCGGCGCTTTTATTGCCCCCGGACTGCTTCAGAGCCTCTTCGATCATCGCCTTTTCAAAGGCCTTCATCTTTTGGGCATGGCCGGCGCTGAGATCGGCGGGATCATACAGGGCCTCATGCCTGCCCGATGGCAGATGTGCCGGCAGGTCTTCCCGCCCGATCAGACTGTTGCGGGTCATCACCACGGCATGTTCCATCATGTTCTCCAACTCGCGTACATTGCCGGGGAAATCATACTTCATCAAACGGTCTAGCGCTTCGCGCTCGATACCGGTCACCTCTTTTTCATTTTCACGGGCAAAGTGTTTAATAAAATGATCCGCCAGCAGCGGAATATCCACCCGCCGCTTACGCAGGGGCGGGGCGACTATGGCCACCACATTCAGCCGGTAATACAAATCTTCCCGGAACTGCCCGTCGCGGATCATCGCTTCCAGATCGCGGTGCGTGGCCGAAATGATGCGCACATCCACGTCTATGGTTTCGCTGCCCCCTACCCGCTGAATCTGCCCGAACTGGATGGCCCTTAGCAGCTTTACCTGCACCGAAAGGGGAATATCGCCCACCTCGTCCACAAACAAGGTACCGCCGTTGGCTTCCTCAAAACGGCCCCGCCGTTGATGGATAGCCCCGGTAAAGGCCCCCTTCTCGTGACCGAACAGCTCGCTTTCAATAATGTTTTCCGCCAGGGCGGCCACGTTGACCGTCACAAAGGGCTTTTCACGACGCGGGCTGGCGTAATGGATGGCCTGGGCCAGCAGCTCCTTACCCGTGCCGCTTTCACCCAATATCAGCACATGGGCCTTGCTTTTGGCCACCCGCCCGGCAATGTTCAGCACCGCCTCCATCTCCCCGCTTTGGGAGATAATACGCTCAAACCTGAATTTTTCGCTCAGTTGTTCGCGCAACTGGCGGTTCTCTTCCTCCAGCAGACGCTTACCTTTCACCCGTTTCAGCAGACTTTCCAGTTCGTCCAGATCCACGGGTTTGGTCAGGTAGTCATATGCCCCGGCTTTCATGATATCCACGGCGTCATCCACGCTGCCGTAAGCGGTCATCAAAATCACATCAATACCCGGTTGCACATCCTTTATCGCCCGCAGCAGTTCCAGGCCGCTCATGCCCGGCATGCGGAAATCGGTCATTACGATATCGATGGTTTCATTACGGACAATTTTCAGCGCCTCATCCCCGTTGGCGGCCAGAAACACCTTATACTCCCGGCGTCCCAAAAAGCTTTTCAGGGCCAGCCGTTGCGCCTCTTCATCATCCACAATCAAAATGTGAGCCTGTGTCATGGTAAACTCCTAAACATTTCGCGGCAGGCGCAGGATAAATTCCGTGCCCCGGCCCTTCTCGCTTTCCACGCTGATCACGCCGCCGTGTTCATAGACAATGCGCTGCACCATGGCCAAACCGATCCCCGTGCCTTCGGCCTTGGTGGTAAAATAGAGGTTAAATATCTTTTTCAGGGTAGATTCATCCATCCCCGCGCCGTTGTCTTTTATTTTTATTTCGATTTCATCGCCGGCAATTCGGGAAAGAATTTCTACCTTACCCCCCTTGTCCGTGGCCTGGCTGGCATTGAGGATCAGATTCATCATCACCTGGCCCATTTGCTTGCGATCCCATTGCACCCGGCCCGGGTCGTCTGTTTCTGTTTCCAAAGCGATACCCTTTTCGGCCAGCATCGGCCGGTGCTGGCGGATCACATCTTCCAGCCAGGGCTTAAAGTCAAAGGGCTCTGTCCGGATCGGCTCCGGGCGGGCGAATTTCAGAAAATCCTGCACGGTATCATTGATACGCCGCACCTCGCGGTAAACCAGGCGGGCCAGGCTGTGATACTCGGCGCTGTCCTCGCGGGGTTCAAAATCCTTATCCAACTGCTGCACGATGGTGCCGATGGTATTGAGCGGATTGCGGATTTCATGGGCCACGCCCGAGGCCAGCTCGCCCATGGCCGAAAGCCGTTCCTTGCGCTGAATCTGCTCCTGCAGGGCCCGTTCGCGGGTCAGGTCACGCAATACAAAAATATCCAGGGCCGTTTCCGCGCGTTCCACCCGGCTTTTGGAAGCCAGCAGATAGACGCGGCCCTTGCCTTGCAGGGTGCAGTCGATCTGGAATATCCCGGGATCGGAATGAGCCAGGCGGGCACAACCGATTTTGTCCAGCAAAGCCTTAAGGGGGCCTCCCTTAAACGGCTCCGCTTGTATGCCAAACAAATCCCCGGCCGCCTTATTGATGGTATGGATGTTTCCGTTGGCGGCCACGATAATGGCGTCACCCGTATTCTCCAGAATCAGATCGGAATAACTTTCCACCACATCGTAACGTTCCTGCAAACGCTCAAAACGCTTGCGGGTAAAGATCAGACTAAAAACGATACCGCCGAAAATCAGCAGGATAATGGAAATGATGGTCAGACGCCGGTACAGGCGTGCCGTTATGGCCTCAACCTCCTTCAGCGGCATGCCCATGCGAAAAACACCCACCAGCTGTCCCCGGTAATAAAAAGGGTGCATGGCCTCAAAAAAGGTCAGCGTGTCCCGCTCAATTATGCGGCTGTAAAAGGTCAGGGTGTCACCGGAGCCATAGTTTAAGGCAGCGGGCATCAGTTCCACCCGTCCGGCCGCGGCCAGCAGGTTCAGACTGTCCTGCAGGGCCACATAAAGAATTTTCGGACTTTGGGCCACGCCGCGGATAAGACTGCCGAAGCCCACTTGCTTACGGAACTTGAGCAGATCGGCGGCGGGCATCTCGATAACCAGAGCGCCGCCCCGGCCATGGGGCACGGCCGCGGCATAGGCGGCAATACGCCCGTTTCCCGGCTGACGCACCCCGCGCACCCAGATATCGCCCCAACCGGCCCGCACATTGGCGGCAAGGTTGGCCAAAAGGGTATCTCCGGCGCGATGATGCAGGCGAAAACGTACCCGTCCCGCCGCGTCGAAAACCATCAATTGCGAAATACCGGCCCGGGTCACCAGGCTGTCCAGTTGCGGCCCGTACCGCTTGTTTACCGGCAACAGGCCGCCGATCAACCGGGCTTCCTGAATCAACCGCTGCCGGTAAGCGTCAAAAAGATACTCATTGGCCAGCAGGGCATCCTGCGAGGCGGCCAGCAATGACTGCAACAAAACGCGGGACTGCTTTTCCACCAGGTTCAGCACCTCCCCACGGCTTTGATTCAGTTCCACCACGGCACTGGTGATCATGACCAGGGCCATGGACACAAACAATACCATCAGGGCCCGGGCCGCGGTCAAACGGGCCATCAGCGGCTTATTCCTACTCATACTCCACCACGGGAAAAATGACGTCGATGCGCGTACCCTCATCGGGCACACTGTCTACCTTTATTTCCGCCTTGTGTTCGGCGGCAATCCATTGCACGATGGAAAGGCCCAGGCCGCTGCCTCCGGCCTGACGTGACCGGGAGCTTTCCACCCGGTAAAAACGCTCAAATATGGACTGCAAATCTTCCTTGTTAATACCGATACCCGTATCCTCCACGGAAAGTTTATAACCGGAATCGTATTGGGAAAGCGATACATGAACCCGGCCGCCTTTTTTATTGTACTTGATGGCATTTTCAACCAGGTTGAAGATCAGTAATTTAAGGGCATCGCGGTTTCCGGCGATTTCGGCCCGGATATCGACGGCGAAGGAAAGTGCGATATCCGCTTCCCTTCCCTTTTTCTCCAGTTCCTCTTTCAGGGAAAGCAACAACCGGTCCAGATGCAACAGTTCCATCTGCAAATCCTGCTTGCGGCGATCCATGCGCGCCAGTTGCAGCAGGTTCTCTATAATACGCGTCATGGACTGGCTCTCATTTAATATAAGTTCCAGGGCCTGTTTATATTCCTCCACCGTGCGCTCCCGGCTCAGGGCCACCTCCACATGACCGCGGATAACGGTCAGCGGGGTGCGCAATTCATGGGAGGCGTTGGCCGAAAAGGCGCGTATCTGTTCCGTTGTCCGTTTCAGCTTGGAGAACAAACTGTTCAGGGTATCGATAAGCTGGCGTATCTCCTCATCGGTATTGTCCGAGGCGATGTTATGACCCAGTTCACCGCTGGAAAGCATCAGTTGCGCCGTTTCCGTGATACGGGCAATGGGACGGAAAACCCGCTGGCTCAGGAAATGGATGCCCACCAGTCCCAACAGGATAAACAAAGGGGTCAGCAGAAAAAAGGCCCGGCGGATAAAGGTCAGGAACTCATCCATCTCCCCGATGTGCATCAAGCTGGTAATGATCACCGCTTCACTGCGCGCCGAGGCCGGCACATGCAAATCGGCCCGGCGAAAAAGGAGTGAATCCAGTTTCTGGGTGGTCAGGCGCAGTTCGCCGGCCGCCAGGGGCATATAGGGTATATCAAAAGTAAGGTGTTCTTCATTCTTGGAAGCGCCGAGAAAATGCCCCTCCGTGGTGCTGATCCGCAGATAGATGGCATGCTGACCCACCTCGGCATGTTCCACTTCCGTCCATTCACTGCTATCGGACAAAGCGATAGCACCGTCACGGAAACGCACCACCTTCGACAATTCACGACATTCCGCGCTCAGACGGTTATCGACACGGGAGTAAAGATACTCGTCCAGGGTAAAATAGACCAGCGATCCGATAATAATGAGGATCAGGGCAAACAGCAGCCCGGTCCACAGAAGCAGTTTGGTTTTAAAGGATTTAATCATTTTCCGGCTTCAGGATATAGCCCCGGCCGCGCACCGTCAGGATAAGAGGGCAGGCTTTGGCTTCTTTCAGTTTTTTACGCAAATAGTTGATATAGACATCAATATAGTTGGTACCGCGATCAAAATCGACCGACCAGACTTCGGTGGCAATCTGCTCCCGGGGGATTATCTTGTTGACATTTTTCATCAAATAGAGCAGCAGGTCAAACTCCTTATTGGAAAGCGGGATATCCGTGGAGCCGGCGCGGGCCTTGCGCTGCATGGGGTCCAATTCCAAACCGTCCACCCTCAGCGGCGCGGGGTCTTTTTCCTCTTCCCGTCTTAAAAGCGAACGCACGCGGGCCAGCAGTTCCTTAAAGGCGAAGGGTTTGGTCAGATAATCATCGGCTCCGCCATCCAGCCCCTGAACCTTGTCATCCACCGTATCGCGGGCGGTAAGCATCAGGATACGCGCCCCGGGTTTCTTTTCACGCAGGGAACGGATCAGGGTCAGACCATCCACCCCGGGCAGCATCCAGTCGATGATATAGAGGTCGTAACCGGCGCCCCCCAAACGGCGCGCGGCCTCGCCGCCGTCATGGATCACATCGACCTCATACCCGTTCTCCCGCAACCCCTGGGTAATAAAACCGGCCACATTTTTTTCATCTTCTATCAGTAATACACGCATATCCGCCATCTCTTTCCTTGCTGCCGCCCGGAAAACAGCCTGGTAACATCTCCCGGAAACTCTCCGGACTTTTTTCTTTACCGTAACTTAGCTTTTAAGGCCGCCCCGCTCAAGGGGCAGGCTTCATTATTAGAAAATTCTAATATGAGAGGCGCATGTGTATGCGTATCTTACCTCAAACAACAAAAACCGCGAGAGGAAAAATGAAAAAAGTGATTCTCTTTTTAATAATCGGGCTGGTTCCGGTCTTCGCCCAGGAGAAGCTGGGGCTCCGGGAAGCCATTACCATCGCCATGGAAAATAATCCCCGTCTAAAAATTCAAAAAGCGGAGATTGAACGCATCGGCGCCCGGAAATGGCAAAACACCGCTATCCCCAATCCGGTGATCGGTCTGGAAAAAGAAGGGATCGCCAGCGGCGGTTCCGGTTTCAGCGAACAACGGCAACGCGTAACGCAGTTTCTACCCTCACCGCTGAGCATCTATTACGGCTACAAGGAAACGGATCTGCGCCAGGCGGCCATGTTCGACTCCCTGAAACAACTGGAGATAAAGATCCGCCGGGATGTAAAGAGCGCTTACACCCGTCTGATCCACAGCCGCCGCATTCTGGCCCTGCGCCGTCAGATTTATGACAACACCGTGCAACTGAACCGGGTGACGCAGGATCGTTTCCAGGCGGGTGACGCCTCGGAAATCGAACTGCTTAACACCTCCATAAAAATGAATCAGGCCCAAAACAATCTGGATGAAGCGGAATATGTATTGGACACCCGCCGTTACCAACTGTTTACCACCATTGGCCTGCCACCGGAAAAGCAAAGCTATGCCATCACCTTTCCCGATACGCTAAACCATAAAAACGTGCCTTACGATCAGGAGAGCCTGTTGAACAGGCTCACGCTTCTGCCGGGCTATAAAGCCGGCAGCCGGGAAATCGAAGCGGCCCAAAACGCTTACCGTAAAGGCTGGGCCGATCTGTTACCCGCCCTCTCCGTCAGCTATTACCGGCAGGATTTCGGCAGCGGATATGATCATTACGGAGTCGACGTCGGGCTCTCCGTGCCGCTGTGGTTCTGGTTCAATCAGAAACCGGCCATACAATCGGCCCGGGCGGTCATCTATAAAACGGAGGCCCGCCGGCAACACTGGCTGCTGAATCAAAAGGAAGCCATCGAGCGCGGCTGGCATAATTTCAAAAAAAGCCGGGCCATTATTAAACGTTATGAGGCCCAAAGTTCCCGCCAGGCCAGGAGATTGCTGGAAGCGGCCATCGCCGGCTACAAGGTGGGCGAGGTAAGCCTGCTGGTGCTGATCGACGCCCAGCAAAGCTATCTCGACACGCGTATCGGTTATTACAATGCCCTGCGCGACTATTTTTTAAGCCTGATCCAACTGGAAATGTATACCGGTGAGGAATGGGTTCTGCCCTAAACAGAGTAACACAATTTAAATTTACAAACACCGTTTTAAAACCAAATTGGAGACAATATGAAAACATTACTCCTTTTCGTGATGTTCACAATGCTTATCGCCGGTTGTTCCTCGCCGGAACAAAACAGCACGGCCGCAAGGGAGCAACAGCCCCCGCCTTCCATCATCCGGGATGCCGGGGAGGGTCGGAGCGGACAGATCAGGCTGAGCCCCGAACAGGTGAATACCCTGAAGATCAAAACATTCACCGCGGATACGGCGCGGGTTGCCTTTCCCCTGAGCATTCCGGCCGTGGCCGAAGCGGCGCCGGACTACCTTTCCATTATCAGCGCTCCCATCGAAGGTATCATTAACAAAATATATGCCCACGAAGGGGACCGGGTAAAAAAAGGACAACTGATCATGGAGATGGAGAGTCTGGAATTTGCCCGTATCCTCGGTGATTTTTTCACCAGTGAAGCCAATCTGCGTTTCAGCGCCGAACAACTTGAGCGGGTTAAACAGCTCTATGCCAAAAAGATTAAATCCAAAAAAGAGCTGCAGGAAGCCAACACGCAATATATTCAGGCCACCACGGCCCGCAACGCCTACCGCGCGCAGCTAAACGCTCTCGGCATTACAGAAGCCGACCTGCAAACCTGGCGGCAACAATCGAGCCTGCATGCCCATTTACCGATCCGCTCGGCCATAGACGGCATTATCAGCGAACATATGGCCGATTTGGGACAGGCGGTGCAGCGCTACCAACGGTTAGGTAAAATCATCAACAACGGCATGGTGCTGGTACGCGGTTATGCCGCGCCGGAAGACGGGATTTTTATCCGCCGGGGCGTCTCCGCTGTTGTCAGCCGCCGCTCCGATCCCCAAACAGGGATCACCACCTCCGTGCACAGCTATGTCCCGGCCCTGGATGAGCAAAACCGCTCCATTGTGGTCATTACCTATGTTGGCAATCCCCCCGAATGGCTGAGCCCGGGACGCAATGTACGGCTGACACTGATGGCCCGGCCCGATCAGCCGGTGATCAGCATTCCGGCCCGCGCCGTCATCGACGATGGCAATAAAAAAGCGGTTTTTGTCCGCATTGCCGATGGACTTTATCGTAAAGTCATGGTTAAAACCGGCCGCAACAACGGCAAGCAAATCATTATAACCCAAGGACTTACGCCGGGAGACCGGGTAGCCGTCAACCAGGTATTCACCCTGAAAGCGCTGGACCGTTTTAGCGCCTACGGTGAAGAATAACAGGATAACACTATGTTTGATCGCTTAATCAATTTCAGTTTACAACAGAAGTTTGTCGCCCTGCTCCTGGTGGTGCTGATGGCCTTCGGCGGCATTCAGTCGCTTAAAGAGATTCCCATCAACTCCCTTCCCGATGTAACACCGATACAGGTGCTGGTGATTACCAAGGCCGGGCGCTATTCGCCTTATGATGTGGAGCAGTTGGTCAGCTTTCCCATCGAAAATGCCATGAGCGGCCTGCCCGATGTTAAGGAGGTACGCTCTATTTCCCAGTTCGGTCTCTCCGCCGTAACGGTGGAATTTGACGAAAACACCGATATCTACTTTGCCCGGCAGCTGGTCAGCCAGCGGGTGCAGGCCATTGCCGGCGATCTGCCGGAAGGGGTTTCATCGCCACAACTGGGGCCCATTTCCACCGCCCTGGGAGAGATCTATCAATATGTGGTCCGGGGCGAGGGCTACTCCCTCACCGAGTTGCGTACCTTTCAGGACTGGTTGATCGCTCCACAGCTTAAAAAGGTACGCGGGGTTAC
>Ga0256832_1002135_pt1 | contig 13505 bp, 11 predicted proteins | sample 134614metaG_FD_190534 | JGI IMG/M metagenome (GOLD analysis project Ga0256832, IMG submission 190534) | Hydrothermal vent microbial communities from Lau Basin, Pacific Ocean - 134-614 | ecosystem: Environmental > Aquatic > Marine > Hydrothermal vents | place: Pacific Ocean: Lau Basin | collected... | reverse complement strand
TTGCTGTTTAACAGATTTTGAGCGGCTATCTGCCCGACAAGCAAGACGATTCCGGGGTTTACCTGCTGAATTTTCTGTAGCAGGATTTGCCTCAGTTGCCCTGTCTCGGCTGTGTCAGAGCTATTTATCGTTTGCAGCGGAAATTTCAGGATATTTACCAGATAAGCCTGGTTTCTGGGGTCTTCAATGCCAACCGCTTTTAACATATTCGACAGTAGTACGCCCGCATCACCCGCATAGGGCTGGTTTTGGGTGTTGCTGCTTATGTCGGGCGACTCACCGATAATCATCCACTCGGCATTCAAATCGCCGCAGGCATACACTGCATGGAATGCGGTGCGTGCAATTTCAGTTTCCTGTTTAGGTGGCTGTTTGGCAGGAACAAAATTTGCTGGATTTGAGCTTGCCGGGCTGTCAGGCTGCGCTGCGCTTTGAGGCAATACAGTATCCTTGCCATGTGCCTGCGGTGACTGCAGATCATGCAGGAGCTCATCCACATGCTGATGAGTGGCATCCTTCTGGTATGACTCCGGATTTGCGAGTGAAGCTTCAAGCGGGCTTTCAATTGAGTGATCGGCAGTCGTATCAAAGCATACACGCTCACGCGCTACCCACACGGGTATCCCCATCGCTTCCAGATATTTTAGTTGCCCCTGAGTGATCAAAAACTACACACCACTATGTTGAGGATGTTCACGCTCGGTCGCCATTGCCAGCTTGTTAAGCGCATCGAGATAGGCATAGGCAGAAGCAATAACAATGTCTGGATCAGCGCCATTACCGTATACCTGACGACCCTCTTTGGCGAGACGCACCGTAACCTCGCCTTGTGCGTCTGTGCCACTGGTAATACTGTTTACCGAGTAAAGCTCCAGTGTTCCATGGTCTTTTACAATGGTCTTGATGGCAGAAAAAACCGCATCAACGGAGCCTCCACCGTGCGCTTCACCCTGAACCTCCTTGCCGTCCACTTTTAGTACCACTTTGGCAAAGGGTGTTTCACCCGTTTCAGAGCAAACCCAGGATGAAACCAGATGATAACGGGTATGCTCAAGCGCTGCCTGTGATTCGAGTGCAATGACGCGCAAATCTTCATCAAAAATTTCGTGTTTGCGATCTGCCACTTCCTTAAAGCGTGAAAAGGCGGCATTCAGGGCTTCTTCGCTGTCCAGCTTAATGCCGATTTCCTGTAGTCGGGAACGCAAGGCACTTCGCCCTGAATGTTTGCCCAGAACGATTTTATTATCTGACCAGCCGACATCCTGGGCGCGCATAATTTCGTAGGTTTCACGCGATTTTAGTACGCCATCCTGATGAATCCCCGATTCATGCGCAAACGCATTTTTGCCCACGATTGCCTTGTTTGGCTGCACCGGAAAACCGGTAATGGAAGACACCAGGCGGGATGCGGGCAGTATCACCGTGGCATTGATATTGCTGTCACAATCAAATACATCCTGACGGGTGCGTACTGCCATGACGACTTCTTCAAGTGAGGCATTGCCGGCGCGCTCTCCCAGCCCGTTAATGGTACATTCAACCTGTCGCGCACCATTTAACACGGATGCCAGAGAATTGGCAACGGCAAGCCCCAGATCATTATGACAATGCACTGAAAAAATGGCTTTGTCCGAATTTGGTACACGCTCGATCAACTGCCTGAGCATTTCGCCAAACTGGTGTGGAATATTGTAACCCACCGTATCGGGAATATTTATGGTGCTCGCGCCGGCATTAATTGCCGCTTCCACCACACGACACAGAAAATCCAGCTCTGAACGCCCGGCGTCCTCTGCCGAAAATTCGACATCATCGGTATATTGGCGTGCCTTTGTTACCGCCCTGACTGCCTGAGCCAGCACGTCGTCTGGCTGCATTCGCAGTTTTTCCTTCATGTGGATGGGTGATGTTGCGATAAAAGTGTGAATACGCGCAGACTCTGCTGTTTGCAATGCCTCACCTGCACGTTCAATATCCTTGTCAAGCGATCTCGCCAGACCGCAAACCGTGCTGTTTTTTACCGCACTCGCTACCGCCCTGACCGCTTCAAAATCGCCCGGACTGGCAATCGGAAAACCCGCTTCAATCACGTCAACACGCATTTCTTCCAGCACTTTGGCAATGCGTACCTTTTCTTCGAGAGTCATTGATGCACCCGGGCTTTGTTCGCCATCACGCAAAGTAGTATCGAAAATAATCAGACGATCTGCGGAATTTTGTATGCTCATTGGATTCACCTGGGGGTTAAATAATATAGGCATTATAACCAAGTTTGGGGACGGCGCACTAATAAACCCGCTAATTATTACTCAGGATTTTTGCTTCTAAGTAATCAGGATAAGGAAGCGCGTCTTTTTTCACGAATCCAGTTATAGGGACCGGAGAGCGAATAAACCAGAAAGATACCAAACAGAACCTTGGGTGGATCAACCTGAATCAGGGCAAAACCCAAAACGACACCAAGAATCACAATATGCGGAACTTTGCTTTTGAGATCAAAATCCTTAAAGCTGTTGTATTTGACATTACTCACCATAAGCAGACCTGCGGCAATGGTCATAATCAGGGCAGGAATCTGTATAAAACGTCCGGAGACATCCAGATCATGCAGCATCCATACCATGCCAACCATAATGCCAGCAGCAGAAGGGCTGGGTAAACCAATAAAGAAACGCTTGTCCACTTCTTCAATTTGCACATTAAAACGCGCCAGACGCAAGGCAGCACAGGCAACATAGATAAAGGCAGCCATCCAGCCAAACTTGCCCCAGGTGATACTGACATCCTTCATATACACTAACGCCCACTGAAACATGATAAGTGCCGGTGCCAGACCAAAGGAAACCAGATCAGAGAGGCTGTCATATTGCTCCCCAAATTCTGATTGTGTATTCGTCCATCTTGCGACACGTCCATCCATGCCATCAAGGATCATGGCAACGAATACCGCAACAGCCGCCTTTTCAAACTGTCCGTTGATGCCGGCAAGAATGGCATAAAAACCACAAAACAATGCCGCTGTGGTAACAAGATTAGGTAGCAGGTAAATACCTTTAGGTGGTGTTTTTTTAATTTCAGTCATGCCCTATTTGTATCATAAGTCAGGCTTAATTAACATGATTGTTTGATTTTTAGACAAGCCATAAAGCATAAATTTCAGGCAAAAAAAAACGGGCCGAAGCCCGTGAATATTCGGTCGCTTAAGCGACTCTTCTTGTTGTTAGCGGGGTAAATAATACAGGCATTTGGCTGTCTGAAAACTGAACCAGCGAATTTAAAAGAGAAATTGAATGATATTTAATCAGCAGTGGCGTTAAAGGTGTGAATGAGATTTAAAGTGCGTTTGCGATTTAGCGTAATCAACCTGCCACCCACCCCCCCTGTTTTTTATATATTTTTAAGAACCACGGAATACACGGAACAATGCGGAAAGAGGTTATGATTTTTCTTCTGTGTATTCTGTGTATTCCGTGGTTTAGGTAATATTTTCAGGCAAGTTAGGTAGGGTCGGTGTAGCTTTGCGGAACCGACCATCAAGGCTCAAATCTGCAGGAGTGGTGGTTAATACCGCGCCATCCCGCGTTACGAACGGGACGCTGGAGCGTCCGGGCTGCGTTCCCACGTGGAACGGTGGGAACGAGAAAAAAGCTCTGTCTTCTGTCTTCTGTCTTCTGTCCTCTGTCCTCTGTCCTCTGTCCTCTGTTTTCTGTCCTCTGTCTTCTGTCTTCTGAAACACCCATCCCCCCTGTTTTTTATATATTTTTGAAGAACCACGGAATACACGGAACAATGCGGAAAGGAGTTATGGTTTTTCTTCTGTGTATTCTGTGTATTCCGTGGTTTGGGTAATATTTCAGGCAAGTTCTTCTTCCTTGACTGTTTGTAATTGGGTAACCAGCGCGTCTGGCAGTTTCATGGCTTTTGCCAGTTCTTCCAGATAGGCTTTTTCCATGGAATTTTCCTTGTCGGTAACGATGGCTGATACGAGGTAAATTTCAGCAGCAATGGCGCTATTTTCAGCCAGGGCTGCAATGTCTTTAACATCCAGTGGCTTGTCTATTTCCTGTTTTAACAGGTTCGCAACTTCGCTACTTAAATTAAGTTTTTCGATTTGTTCATCAATCGCTGCGATTTCTTTTTTATCTATGTGACCATCTGCCTTGGCTGCAGCAATCATGGCTTTCAGGAGGATTTGGCTACGCTTGTTGGCTTCGTCTTCGTCGAGATCATTAATCGGGATGACCCGGGCATTTTCTGCCATTTCCTTGACTTCTTCGGCAGCATCCTGTTTTTGATTGATCCAGTTTTGGTAGGCTTTCCAGCCCAGTCCACCAATTGCTGCGAGACTGCCTATTTTTAGAGCCGAACCTGTTACCCGACGACCCGCGCCTGTACCCAGCAGCAATGCCAGAACGCCTGCGGCTATCGCACCTTTTTTCATGCCATCCAGTTTGGCATCACGAGCCTCACCTTCAGCAGGAATTTGCAGCTTTTCTTCGGCCAGCTTGCGTCCCTGGTCTGCATAACTTTTAGCTGTTTTAAGTAATTCGTCAAGAAATGATTGTGAGTCCATTTTGATACTGCTCCTTTGCTAATAATACTGATGTTTATAGGAGCAATCAGGTGATATTTCAAGTGTTCTTTTCGACCCAGCGTGTTGTGCCTGTCCGCAGGTTTTCTTTTTTCCAGAAAGGTGCCTGGTGTTTTAATGCTTCCATTAAAAAGCGACAGGCATCGAAGGCGGCTGCCCGGTGTGCAGACCAGACGGCAACCAGAACAATTGGCTCGGCGGGTAAGATTTCACCAACGCGGTGGACTATCAGTGTGTTTTGAATAGCCCATTTGTGACAGGCTTCATCGACAATCCGGTTGAGCTGCTTTTCAGTCATTGCCGGATAGTGCTCCAGCACCATGCTGCTGACATCATCGCCTTCATTGAAGTCGCGCATGGTGCCGATAAAACTGGCAGTGGCGCCGAAGTCGGTTTTACCTGACATACTCTGTTGTTGATAGTCTTGCTGGTATTTCCAGGGATCAAAACCTGTATCAACAATCTTGATCAGGCGCAAACTATCCACCTGTCACTGGCGGGAAAAACGCCACCTCATCACCGTCTTTGACGCTTGCCTGTATGTCGGTGTATTCCTGATTTAGTGCAACCAGTAATTCATCAGGAATTGTGTTTCTTCCGGTTGCTTTTATCCAGAGCTGGGCAATTGTGAGCGAACCAGTTTGACCTGTATCTTCAATCAGGTCACTGGCGCGCCCTATGTCCTCTCTTAAGCTGGCAAAATATAAAACTTTAATACTCATAAGATAAAATCAACCTGTTATAAAGTCTGGACTGGTATAGCATAATCCAATATAGCACCACGATCCTGTCGGGTTACGCTGGGGCTAACCCGACCTACCCAATCTAGGTATTTTGAATAACAATATTCGGGAATTTGGTACTGTAATCCTTACCCTGTGCTGCCAGTCGAGCCGACATGCGACGCGATATTTCCTTATACAGTTCAGCATTCTTGCTATCTGGATCAGCGACAACGGTTGGCTTGCCTTCGTCGGTTTGCTGGCAGATTGTCAAATCAAGTGGTAATGCTCCCAGATAGTCAACGTCTGTCTCTTCTGCCATGCGCTTGCCGCCACCTTCACCGAAGATGTGTTCGGCATGTCCACATTCTGAACAGATGTGAATGCTCATATTTTCAACCACACCGAGCACAGGGACTTCGACTTTTTCAAACATTTTCAGACCCTTGCGAGCATCCAGCAGGGCAATATCCTGAGGTGTCGTGATTATCACTGCACCACTGACCGGAATTTTCTGGGAAAGTGTTAGCTGGGTATCACCAGTTCCAGGAGGAAGATCAACCACCAGGTAATCCAGATCACCCCAGTTGGTATCGTTCAGAAGTTGTTCGAGTGCCTGTGTCACCATCGGACCACGCCAGATCATTGGCGTATCTTCTTCAACCAGAAAGCCAATCGACATGGTTTTTATATCATAATTAACCATTGGCTCCAGTGTTTTGCCGTCTTTTGATTCCGGCTGTCCGCTAATACCCAGCATACGCGGCTGACTCGGACCATAAATATCGGCATCCAGCATACCAACGCTTGCGCCATCGGCTGCCAGTGCCAGTGCCAGATTGACCGAGGTGGTTGACTTGCCCACACCGCCTTTACCTGAGGCAACTGCGATGATGTTTTTTATGCCTTCTATACGCTTTAAACTTTTTTGTACGGTATGCGCTGTTATATCCTGCTCTACAGTTACCTCTGCTTTATTGATTGCTGCATCAGACTCAAGCTTTTGCTTTACTTCATTTGCCAGTTCATCACGGTATTCTCCCGATGGATAACCCTGCACTATACGCACAAAGACGGTATCACCCTTAATATCTACATCCTTTACCTGATTGGCAGCAAGCAAATCTTTTTCAAGATAGCGATCCTCAACCTCTTTTAATAATGCATCAACCTGTTCACGTGTAACTTCCGACATCGTTATGTCTCCCAAAATATTGTATAAGCTTCACGGATTCAGGATAAGCCCAGATATAGACTAAAATCCGTGTGTGGCGCGCCATTCTACACTAAGATCAGAGGAACAAAAACTGGAATATTAGTATGGGTTAATAAGGGATGGCAGAATAAACAGTAACATGATGAGTTAATCCCAGATTATATCGTCCAGATTGAGTTGGTCATTGTTGATATCGGAACATTCCATAAGCACCTGATAAAGCTCGTCTTGCTCCAGAAGACTATGTTTTCCCTTGCTATTCTGGACATAAGCAGCCCAGGGCACGAACATGCTCTGGGGAAATTTCTGCCCGGTTTTGGGAGATTCGTCAATATTTAATCCTGCAATATAAATCAGGTTTCTGCCATGATAGCTTTCCTCACGGACAATACTGCGATAAGCCTGATCAAATTCAATCTGCACATTGATTTCAGCAGCACTGAGCATTGGCTTGCCTGATGTAACAACCCAGGGCATGTATTCATGCAGGTTTTTTTCCATGCGGTTAAATCTTGTCTGATCCCTTTTAAATTCAAACATGGAGGGCTGCAAACATTTTCCCAGTGGTCTTGCCTTGTCCTGAGCCAGGCTGCAGTCCTGATCCTGCAAAAATCTAACCAGACGCTTTGAGGCAGGAAAAACACGCGATGTGCTCAAAATTTTGCTGGGCTTGACCATTTCTCCCGTTTTTTTATCATGCTGAATCAGTTTTTCCAGATCAAGAAAGATGCCCTCTTCGTAGTTTTGTTCCAGCAGCAGCTTGTCTATGGTGATAAAGTATTCGCCCTGTTCCTCATGGAAAAGTGTATTTTGCTGGGCAAATTCATATTCATTCAGATACCACTCAAGCGTTGCATGAATTTTTCCACAGTTTGGTGAAAAATGCTGATCCTCCGTTTGCAGACGACGGTAGCGACCAAAACGCTGGGATTCTGGCTCATACCCGACATGGCTCGCCTGAAGAATAACGAGGTCTTTGCCATGATGTGAATGCGGTGCATGTCGACCATGTGCCATAATACCTCCAACCAGACCGTGGTCAAAGGGAAAGGCTCCAAAATGCTTGTTCATTAAAATGATTGGCAAACCCTGGCTTTCATCAGAACAAAAAGCACGGGAAGGGACAATCTTGCCTGGCTCCATTCCCTGCCGAATGCAAAAATTGTAAAACTTTGCCATAAATTTATTGTACGAAATGGTATGATCTTCAATCTTGAACTCACCAAGAATGGAACGTAACTTTAAATTTCTTATCATTTTATGGTTCTATACTATCTATATACTATCTATGCTATTACAGGCAGAACGAGAGGATGTGAATATAATAAATAACCCATCCCCCCCCTTTTTTATATATTTTTACGAAAACGCACAAACGTATACTAACATATTTGAGGCATAAACAATGAGCGACTGTTTGTTTTGCAAAATTATTGCGGGAGATATTCCTGCGGAGAAGATCTATGAAGACGAAAATGTCCTTGCCTTTCGGGATATTAATCCGGTAGCCCCATTGCACGCGCTGCTTATTCCCAAAAAACATATTGCGACAATCAATGATCTGCAAACAGAAGATGCAGGCGTTGTCGGGCAACTATTCCTGGCAGCAAAGCAGATTGCCAAGCAGGAGGGCTACGCAGACGAAGGCTATCGCACGGTTATGAACTGCGGTGAAGCAGCAGGTCAGACAGTTTTTCATATTCATTTGCATCTTCTGGCTGGACGGGGTTTGAGCTGGCCTCCAGGGTAGTACTCCAACAACATTGTATTGATGGGTACATCAATACAATGGCTGGAGTACCAGGAACCTGCCTGAGAATATGAGTCGTAGCGAGGGAAAGCTGATTTTTGCTTACTGAAAACGCCCAATAACCAGACTATCTCCGTTTACAGTATAGGGTGGGCTGTCCAGATGTTTTCCACTGTTTTTAATGAGAGACTTGCCTGTTTGATCGTAGAGAGTACCGCTACAAGTATCTTTTAAGCCTTCCGCAGAATAAAACAGCGGGCAGCTACCTGAATCTCCATGATTATAAAAAACTTTATAGGCAGGCTGTCCATTGCCGAGAATCTTCAAGATAATGATTGACTGCCCACCCCATACTGCCTTTTTTGCCTGATTCAATCCCATATCAGCCAAATCCAGTTTAACCACATTAGTTTTTTCCTTAGTGGTTTTGTCCTCTTTATTGCCAACAAACAATGAATTAACCAAAACATAAAGAAAAACCACGATGGCAAACAGGCTCAGAAATTTAAGGATGACTCGATAAAGCAGGCGGGGATTTTGCATACTTGTCTGCTTTTCCTAAATCGTCCATGAACCATGCACCAGACCGACCAGAGACCACTGATTATTACCCTGATTTTTTAGCACAACCATTAAACTGCTCCAGTCCATGCCACCATTGGCAGGGTTTGTTCCGGGCTGGTAGTATTCAACGATACGATATTGCGATAAAGGGTAGAAACTGAGCATATTATTAATCAGATTCCCCTGCGAATTAAAATCATTATTACTGTTAATGAGTGTTACAGTCGCATTTGTGTGATAGGGATAATCCCACACAAACTTACTGAAATAATCACGAATATTCAGGTTGATGGGATCACCACTGCCGTCATAAGTACCCCATAAACGAAGTGGCGGGTTTTGCAGGACAAAATCACTCTGAAACTCCGTCGCGTTAACGACCCGGTCAGTGTTATTGATATAATAATAGGGAGAGAAACGCACACCGCCCGAATCAAACAAATTGATAAAAGGTGTCAGCCCCCCTGTTCCATCTTGCAACTGCTGAATTGCCTGAACCACAGTAGCAGCCGCCTGTAACGGCGTGCCATTAATAAATTGAGGTTGTGGATTGGGTGGTGAGGTGCTTTCCAGACAGGCACTCATAAAAACGCTGAGGATAAATATCACAATTATTTTTTTCACTTTAATGCCCTCCCTGGCAATAATACACAGTGGTAATCGTATAATCCGTAACTGAACATATAAACTCAAGTTTCGGATCTCAAAAACAGCATAGAACATTGATCCCAGTCATTCAGTTTAAGTAACGCAGAGAGTCGCAGAGTTTTCGCAAAGAACCATGGAGTTAACATTATAAAAAGTATAGACAAAAGTGTGCAAACTAAAGAAAGTGTGCAAACGAAGGAGGTGTAAATTATTTTCCTCCTTCACAATCTCTGCGGTTCTCTGCGAATATCTCTGTGTACCTCTGCGTAACGATAGATTTGAACTCCGAAACTTGAAATATAAAGTATATGTCAAAACTTTTGGCGATAAGTTCCTTTCTTTATCCGCAACATCCGCAACTGTTATCAAAAAATGATTATCAAGAACTGTCCATTGAAAATACTGTTTGGCTGGACGATACCATGGCACTCTGTTAATTTACCCACTTTATAAAACTGATATAAAAACTGATATGTCTAACGCAAGCAAACGAAAAATTCTTATTACCAGCGCCCTTCCCTATGCCAACGGTCCGATACACCTCGGTCATATGCTGGAATATATCCAGACTGATATTTGGGCGCGTTTTCAGCGTTTGCGTGGTCACAGCTGTATTTTTGCCTGGGCAGATGATGCTCATGGCACACCCATTATGCTACGCGCCCAACAGGAAGGTATTGAACCACAGGAATTGATCGACCGCATGAAAGCCGAGCATGAGCGCGATTTTCAGGATTTTTTGATCTCTTACGATAATTTTCACTCAACGCACTCAGAAGAAAACAGGCAATTTGCCGAAGAAATCTATCTGGCAGCAAAAGAGAAAGGCAATATCGTCATAAAAACAGTCAAACAGGCCTATGATCCTGAGGCAAAGATGTTTCTGCCTGACCGCTTTGTCAAGGGCGAATGCCCCAAGTGTGGTGCGGCTGATCAATATGGTGACAATTGTGAAGTCTGTGGCGCAACCTATTCTACTACTGAATTAAAGAACCCTTATTCTGTTATCTCGGGGGCAACTCCAATTGAAAAAGACAGTGAACACTACTTCTTCAAGGTGAGTGATTATGCTGACTTTCTTAAAACCTGGGTAAACAGTGGCGCAGTACAAAAAGAAATTGCCAATAAAATGAATGAGTGGCTCGAAGGTGGTTTAAACGACTGGGATATTTCTCGTGATGCGCCTTATTGGGGCTTTAAAATTCCAGATACGAAGGACAAGTATTTTTATGTCTGGCTGGATGCGCCAATTGGTTATATCGCCTCATTCAAGAACCTGTGTGAGCGTGAAGGCATTGATTTTGATGAATACTGGCGAAATGATGCGTCAGGCAACAATAACACCGAGCTTTATCACTTTATTGGTAAAGACATCGCCTATTTTCATACACTGTTCTGGCCAGCCTGCCTGAAAGCAGGTAATTTCAGAATGCCAAGCGCCGTTTTTTGTCATGGCTTTTTAAATGTAAACGGGCAGAAAATGTCAAAATCGCGTGGTACCTTTATTCAGGCGCGTGTATTTCTTGATCATTTGCCTGCCGAACCTCTGCGCTATTACTTCGCCGCAAAACTGAGTAATACGGTGGATGATATTGACCTCAACCTGCAAGATTTCCAGCAGCGCATTAATAGCGATCTGGTGGGAAAAGTGGTAAATATCGCCTCACGCTGTGCAGGATTTATCAGCAAAAAGTTTGCCGGTCAGCTCTCCAGTGAACTCGCCGACAGCGAACTTTATCAGCAATTTATTGATGCCGGCGAGAGCATTGCACAAAATTACGAAGATCGCCGTTACAGCAAGGCAATGCGTGAAATTATGGCGCTCGCTGATGTGGCAAATCAATATGTCGATGAAAAACAACCCTGGGTTGTGATTAAGGATGAAAACCGTCAGCATGAAGTGCAGGATGTTTGCTCACTCGGAATCAATATGTTCCGCGCCCTGATTACCTATCTGAAGCCGGTTGTACCGGAGCTGGCAAAAAAATCGGAAGATTTTTTAAATGCCGGAGAACTAAGCTGGGCAAGTGTTGCAGCGCCATTAAAATCACATGAAATCAAACGCTTCAAGCCTTTAATGACAAGAATCGAAGAGGACAGGGTGAACGCCATGCTCGAAGCAAACAGGGAGCAATTAGCCGCAGCCGCTGCATTGCACTCCAAAACAGCAAAAAACAAAGACTCCCAGTTAGGCAAAGATCCAATCAGCCCAACCATTGAGTATGATGATTTTGCCAAAATTGATTTACGCATTGCAAAAATCATCAAGGCAGAGCATGTCGATGGTGCTGACAAGCTGTTACAACTGACACTGGATTTGGGAGATGAACAACGTAATGTCTTTGCAGGCATAAAATCCGCTTACGACCCTGCCGATCTTGAAGGCAGAATGACCGTTATGGTTGCCAACCTTGCGCCACGCAAAATGCGCTTTGGTGTATCAGAAGGCATGCTGCTGGCGGCAGGACCAGGTGGCAAAGATATTTTCCTGTTGAGTCCGGATAACGGTGCTCAAGCCGGAATGCGGGTAAAATAACAGTCAATTAGATACCCATCCCCCCTGTTTTTAATACTTTTTTATGCTTCAGGGTCAGTTAAGTACCCAAACAAAATGCTAAATTCCTGGATTAATTTTGAGCGGATACTTAATTACAGGGGGCAATCTTCCTTTGTCACAGGTCGAAACAGTTTCTTTTGATAAAGATCATTTAAGCCAATCACAAATGCCAGCACATCTTTTTCCAGCTCGACATCATGTTCTGTTTCAATTAGACGACCATCTACGATTTTCATTGTGACAGGTTTTTCTTCTGGCTGAATAATGGCGATTTTATCGGCTTCGCGTAAGCCGTACATTTGATGAAACTGCATCAGGCTCATGTCTTTCTTATGGTTTTCATAGATGCTGTGACCCAGAATTGGATAGCACAGATGATCAATCCCGATCAGATCGAGCGCGCTCGCCAGCACATCAGGCTGTCCATACAGACGCTTAACCAGCTGTGGGGCTACGCCATCACCAAGAATCAAACCGGGGATGCGAAACATCCTGTAAGGTAGCAGATTGTCACCATAAACACGCACATTATGGTCAGCAGCTATGACAAAAATGGTATCCTTGTAATACGCTTCTTTTCTTGCCTGATCAATAAACAAGCCAATGGCATAGTCCGCATATTTGACCGCATTTTTTACCGAATGAGGCTTCACACCCTTGATCAGCTCAATACGCCCTTCCGGAAAATCAAACGGCGTGTGATTTGTTGTTGAAAACATCACTGAAACAAAGGGTTGTTTCTTTTTATAAAGCTTGACGTATTCCTGATTGGCACGCTTAACCAAATCTTCATCGCTAACGCCCCAGATACCATGAAATACCGGATTAACAAATTTTTCTTCATCAATAATCTCATCAAAACCATTGCCATAAAACCAGGATGCCATATTGTCGAAACGCTTTTCACCGCCATACACAAACAGGCTGTAATAGCCATAAGGTTTCAAAAGTTGCGCCACGCTGAAAAAATCCTTCTGCGATTTATTACGCTTCAACACACCTTTACCGGGGACAGGCAAAAAGCCGGCACTCAAGCCCGCAAGCCCGCGAATACTGCGCGTTCCATTTGAATAAAGTGATGTAAACCAGACTCCTTCTTTGGAAAAACGGTCAAGATTGGGAGTAATGCCTTTTTCACCTTTATCGCCATTTAGCGCGCCAACGAACTGAGCACCCAGGCTTTCCTGCACAAAAATAACCAGATTTTTCGGCTTGTCCTGTTTATGATGAGTGCGAACCACACGCGCAAACGGAATCTTGCAGCGTTTGGGGTCTAAATCCAGACGTTTTCCCATGCGTCGATAGACCTCATCAAGCGGCATTTTGCCATAGCGTTTCACATCAAATTCAGTATTTTTCTGCGTATAATAGGCATAGCCAATGGCATATAGTGAATTTTTGGTGATTTCATTGACCAGATGACTATTGGTGTAAGTGGCATCGGAGATATTCGCGGG
>Ga0256832_1002134_pt1 | contig 13505 bp, 11 predicted proteins | sample 134614metaG_FD_190534 | JGI IMG/M metagenome (GOLD analysis project Ga0256832, IMG submission 190534) | Hydrothermal vent microbial communities from Lau Basin, Pacific Ocean - 134-614 | ecosystem: Environmental > Aquatic > Marine > Hydrothermal vents | place: Pacific Ocean: Lau Basin | collected... | reverse complement strand
TGGAGCGCCGGCCTCTGGAGGCGCTGGCCAGGAGACAGGATCAGTACGAAGCACAGCTGAGCGCCTACGGCCAGCTCAAGAGCAAGCTTTCCAGTTTTCAGGATGCCATGGATGACCTGGGTGCTGTGGATGCCTTCAAGAAATATGCGGCTGTATCGGATGATGAATCCGTTCTGAGTGTCAGCGCCAACAGCAATGCGTCTCTTGGAACCTACAACGTCCGGGTTGAACGCCTGGCGACCAATCACAAGATGGCCTCTGCAGAATTTCTCGACACCAGTACATTCGGGGGCAGCGCAGGGGACAGTCTCACCATACAGTTGGGACAGTCTTCCGCAGATTCAATTACCGTGGATCTGAGTACAGGTAAGACCTTGGAAGAGATACGGGATCTGGTCAACGATGATGCAAACAACCCAGGCGTCACAGCAACCATAATCAATGGAAACAATGGCAACCAGAAACTGGTTCTGACATCCAATGAGACAGGCAGTGCGTCCGCTATCTCCCTTTCTTATTCCGGAAGCATCGATGCCACCACTCTGGGCATGCAAACTCTCAATGATATAGGTGGGGATCTGAGTCTTCTGGATTCAGAGATAAGTGTCGATGGATACAGCATTGTCCGTTCCGGAAATACACTGACCGATGTGATTCAGGGAGTGACGCTGGATCTCCAGTCCGCCCGCCCGGGTGTGGATATCCCCATCACTGTGGAGCGGGACATTTCCGCTGTACAGGAATCCGTGCAAAATTTTGCCGATGCCTACAATGACTTGCGCAGTTCCATCCGCAGTCTGCGGGAAGGGCAGCTGGAGGCCGACAGCACGCTCCTGAGTATTGAACGTGGGGTCTTGGGGGTTCTGAACAATCCCACAGGCGGGGGGGCTTTTTCCCATCTCACGGAAATTGGCGTCTCTTTGCAGAAGGACGGCACCATGAGCGTCAACAGCAGCAGGATGGAAGCTGCGTTGAACACGGACTTTTCCGGAGTTGCCGAACTCTTTGCGGATGCCGACAACGGTTATGCGGTCCGTTTGGGCGCTCTTGCCGGAAGCTGGCTGGAGAACGGCGGACTTATCGAATCGCGTACCGACGGCCTGGATTCCCGAATCACGGATCTAGAGGATCGGCAAAGTGCCATGGACAGGCGCCTTGCTCGGGTGGAATCGCGATATCTGAAACAGTTTTCCAGTCTGGATTCCCTGATGTCCCAGTTGCAGGGAACCAGCAGCTTTCTGACATCCCAGCTTGCCTCCCTGCCGGGAGCAGGAGCTGGATAGCACTGTGCATTCCAAAGCATCACTTCTGACTTCCTGAATGATACGGACCCAGCGGAGAAACAATGATGAGTTATCCTGCAACACAGAACGCAGCCAACCACTACAGCCAGGTAGATACTTATACAGGCGTCACCGGAGCGGACTCGCACCGGCTGGTGCTGATGCTGCTCAATGGCGCCCTGAGTAATATTGCCATTGCAAAAGGGAGTATTGAGCGGGGAGATGTCCCTGCCAAGGGTGAAGCTATCGGTCAGGCCGTATCCATTGTCAATGGGTTGCGCGGCAGCCTGGATCTGAAGCTGGGGGGGGAGCTTGCAGAAAACCTTGATCGCCTCTATGAATACATGGAGCGCAGGCTGCTGGAAGCGACTTTGCAAAACAGCGTGCAAATCCTGGAGGAAGTCTCCAGTCTTTTGCACGAGATCAAGGAAGGATGGGCGGGCATTCCTGTTGAAGTTCGTGCTGATCCGGAAAGGGCTGCCCGTACTGAGAAAGCCACCACCAGCACGCTGTAAGGCTTGGGCAAAGGTTTCCCATGAGTAATAGGTCAGATGAATTGCACGAATTGCTGTCCTTTCACGGACTCATGTTGCATTGGGCAAAACTGGGAAAATGGGTGGATGTTGCCGCTGCTGAAAAGGTCCGGCAGGAACGCCTGCAGAACTTTTTCCGGGAGCCGGTGGAGAAAGAATACGTGGAAGAGGTCAGATCCGCACTGGAATCCATGCTGGGCATCAATGACAGGATCATAGCCCTGGTCAAGAAGAGCAGAGGCGGGGTGAGCAAGGATATAGGCTCGATTCAAAAAGGGCGGCGCGCCCTGGCCGCTTATGGGCAGAACACCGAGCCGGCTCCTTCCACTGAAAAGAGCGCCCATTCCTGGTAACAGGTCTGAAAACGCTGAGCGGTGATCGGATCAGTAATTGTTCCAGACACTTTCTTCCAGGCCGTTTTCACGTGACCACACCAGGTCGCCTATGACCTGGAATTTAGCAACTGACATGGCGCCGCGCCTGGTGCGCTTTCCGGAAGCATCCTGCAGCGCGTTGAGAATCTCCTCCCGGGAAGCTTCGTAGATCTCGTAAGGCTCGAAATCTGTATCCAGAAGCACCAGGGCAACATGCGTCCAGTCACCGTTGGTGTTCAATTGCCCGATACGGTATCCCGCTTTGCCTTCCTTGCTGATCATCCGCCCTTTGATCTGGTAGCGTCTGCCATCCCGATCACCGCTGCCAAGAGCGTCCACGCCGGGTTCCCTGGGATCCAGCAATTCCAGTCCCAGTTGTCTGGCGGCATCAAAACGGGCTATTTCACCCGTAACTGGCAGTGCCTGGCCGGTTGTTTCACGGTATCTGGCAGCCAGAAGACGGGTTTCCGCGATCAGCTTTTCCAGTTCGTACAAGGGCACGGACGTGATTCCTCTTTTTTCCATGACAGGGGATTGAATGGATTCCCAATCATAGCAAAGCCGCAACGGGCTTTGTCGGAAATCGGGTGACTAGCCAGGACCAGCCAAGCCAAAACTCAGATGACTGGATCCTGGGTGATTTGCAGGGCCTGTCCGGTACATCTGTTGTGGCTCACACAGTCATTTACTTGACGTCATTCCCAGAGGGCAGGTGCCCAATACACGCCAATTCCTTGTCAGAACCCCGTCACGCTTTATAAGTCATTGATTTTATGGGCATGAAAAATAGGCATGGTATTTGCTTTCATGAGAGATACAGAAAGAAATGTCATGTCCAGGGGGCATACAGATGACGCGAGTCAACCCACGAACTGCTGAACAACTCGAAAACGCTTTCCAGGTGTTCAACCAGCTCAGCACGGAGCTGAGCCGTTCCTATACGGCGCTGCAGACTCAGGTAAGCAAACTCACTGAAGAGCTCAACCGGGCGCGGGATGAAAAAATTGCGGAACTGGTGGAAAAGGAAAGACTGGCTGATCAGCTTGAAAAACTGTTGGAAGCCCTGCCAGCAGGTGTGCTGGTGTTGGATCACGACGGAAGAGTAAAAGACGCCAATCCCCTGGCGCATGAAATGCTTGGAAACCCGCTTATAGGCTGTGAGTGGCAGGATATCACCTTGTCAGCTTTTGTAGCAGGAGGCGATGAATTGCGCTTGAAGGATGGACGCTGGGTCAGCCTTTCCGTGAGCAAACTGGGCCGGGACAACGGCAGAATCCTGCTGCTAACTGATATCAGCGAAACACGCCGTATGCAGAATCTTCTGAACCAGCATCAGCGGCTGACAGCATTGGGAGAGATGTCCGCCAGGCTGGCGCACCAGATCCGAACCCCGCTATCAACCCTGTTGCTTTATTTGCCGCAGTTGGAGAAAGACACGCCAGATCCGGGCAGGAGGAAGGAACTGGTATCAAGAATGAGAGAGTGCCTGCGCTATGTGGCGCAGACCACGATCAACATGCTCACCTATGCGCGTCGTGGCGAAGAACCGACAGAGCCCCTATTGCTCGATGAAGTCATTGCCAGCCTGCTGCAAACCATGGAAAGCGAACTGCTGCGAAGAGACGCGGTACTGGAAATATCAAGCCGGGAAGACAGCATACGTGTCATGGGCAATCGGGATGCCTTTCTTGGCGCCCTGATCAACCTCATGGTGAATGCTCTTGAGGCCTGCAAAGGGTTGCCGAAGCTGAGGCTGGGTGTCGACTGTACCAGCGGCAGTTATGTAGACATAGTTCTTCAGGACAATGGTGCAGGTGTAAGCGGGGAGGTTCTGGAACATGTGTTTGAACCGTTTTTCACCACGCGCAGTTCCGGTACAGGACTGGGTCTGGCGGTTGCCAGGGCAGTGATACAAAGCATGGGGGGGAGCATCAAACTAAGCTCCAGGCCTAACCGGGGCACCCGGGTGAACATACGTATTCCTGTTCTCGATTCCCGTCCTGTACTGCCTGCAAGGATGCTGCCAAGGGAGACTTCTGTTCCGGGCATTGGACGACACATTCACAACAAAGAGGTATCAGTAGTCATGGAGAACCAGGCATGAGCAACGAAACCATACTGATCGTTGAAGATGACAAGCCCCTGAGAACCGTTCTGGGTGAAACACTGGAGATGGCGGGATACAAGGTATATTCCGCAAGTGATGGTGAACAGGCCCTTGCACTACTGGAGCATGGCGCCAAAGTGCAGCTTGTGATCACGGATGTCCAGATGCATCCCATGGACGGATATACCCTGCTCAAGCATATACACAGCCGTTACAGAAACCTTCCTGTCATCATCATGACGGCTTACGGCACCATCGACAATGCTGTGAATTCCCTGCAGGAAGGGGCTGTGGATTACCTGGTCAAGCCTCTTGAAGCTGAACAACTGCTTTCCATGGTGGGAAGGCATGTGATTCCTGGAGAAGCAGAGAAAGATGCTGCCATGGTAGTGGCTGATCCCCTCAGCAGGGATCTGGCCCGCCTGGCAAAGCGGGTGGCCGAATGCGATGCCACTGTAATGATCACTGGTGAATCGGGTACAGGGAAAGAGGTGCTGGCCCGGTACATTCATAGTTGTTCCCAGCGCTCCCAGCAGCCGTTTGTCGCCATCAATTGCGCGGCCATCCCGGAAAACATGCTGGAAGCTGTCCTGTTCGGATATGAAAGGGGAGCCTTTACCGGGGCACACCAGTCCTCTCCGGGGAAATTTGAACAGGCTCAGGGAGGAACTCTGCTGCTCGATGAGATCTCGGAGATGGATGCAGGACTGCAATCCAAACTGCTGCGGGTTCTTCAGGAAAAAGAAGTGGAACGTCTGGGCGGCAGGCGCATGATAAAGCTGGATGTCCGGGTTCTTGCCACCAGCAACCGTGATCTTGTCCAGGCTGTCAGGGAAGGCCTTTTCCGGGAAGATCTGTACTACCGGCTAAACGTGTTCCCCCTGGAGGTTCCCCCGCTGAGAAAACGCCGGGAAGACATCCTGCCCCTGGCCAGAAAGTTCATATCCCGCTATTTGGGTAACCAGTCCTACCCGGAACTGTGCCGGGATGCCATGGGGAAACTGCAGACCTATGACTGGCCGGGAAATGTCAGGGAGCTGGAAAATGTCATTCAGCGCGCCCTGATTCTGAAGCATGGAACCAGAATCACGGAAGATGACATTCATTTCGAACAGATGTCCAGCGGCGCCTTGTGTATGGATGAGGGATCCAGGTCCGGCCATCCCGGTGCCGACGAGCGTCTGGGAAACACCCTGCGACAACAGGAGGCTGACATCATTATCAATGCCCTGGAAGAGGGGGGCAGCCGGACTGAAGTGGCCCGGAAACTAGGGATCAGCCCAAGGACTTTGCGCTACAAGCTCGCCAAGCTCCGCGACGCAGGCATATCCGTACCGGCCTGACGGGTTCCTGCCGGGCCGACAACAGACTATTTATGCAAAGGAGATTCAAATGAGCACCGTTGATGTCAATCAACTTCTGAATCAGATGAAACACATGGCCGCGCTGGCGGATAGAAAACCTGATGCCGACGCAAGCATCAGGAACAGCAGTGGAATGAATTTTTCTGAAGTGCTTCGTGGTTCGGTGGAGAGCGTGAATGAACTTCAGAACCATGCTTCAGAGATGGCCGAGAAATTCGAACTTGGGGAACCCTCCGTGAATCTTACAGATGTCATGGTGGAGCTTCAGAAGGCCAGTGTTTCTTTCGAGGCAATGAAACAGGTCAGGAACAAATTGCTCAACGCCTACAAAGACGTAATGAGCATGCAGGTATAGATTCAGCTGACTGGGTGAAATCATGGCATTGGTAAAGACAGAAAGAATGCTCGAACAGATACAGGGATTTGGCTCCTTCCCGCTGCTGCGTCAGCTGGGACTCATGGTGCTTCTTGCGGTTACCATCGCTGTTGCTGTGGCGGTGGTTTTGTGGTCCAGGACGCCAAACTACAGCATTCTGTATGGCAATCTGCCCGCATCTGAACTGGTGGCTATTGCCAACGCCCTGGATGCCGCCAACATTCCCTACAAGATTGAACATGCCAGTGGGTCGATCACCGTTCCCCGCAGCAAGATACATGAAACACGCATCCGCCTGGCGACACAGGGGCTTCCCAAGGGGAAGGCGGCGGGATACGAGTTGCTGGACAAGAAAATGGAGTTTGGCACCAGCAGATTCCTGGAGAATGCCCGTTATCAGCAGGCCATCGAAGGTGAACTGGCGCGCACCATCAGCGCCCTGGATGACGTTCAGCATGCGCGGGTACATCTGGCCCTGCCCAAAGAATCGGTTTTCGTTCGGGATCGCGTCCGGCCCGAGGCCTCTGTACTCCTGCAGCTGGCATCCGGGCAGGAGCTGGACAAGGCTCAGATTGCCGGCATTGTTCATCTGGTGGCTTCCAGTATTCCGAAGATGAAACCCGAGGATGTCGCCATCGTGGATCAGCAGGGACATCTGTTAAGTGAGAAGGCGGAAGAAGGCTCCCTGGGCTTGAGCACCAGCCAGCTTGAATACACCCATCAGCTTGAAGCCATCTACATACAGCGAATCAAGGACATTCTGAGCCCGTTCGTAGGTTCTGCAGGTGTCCGCGCCCAGGTTGTGGCAGATCTGGATTTTACGGTGACCGAACAGACCCAGGAGCAGTATGTGCCGGAAAAAAACCTGGTGCGCAGTGAAGACATAAGCGAAGAGAACAACCGTCTTGCCAATCCCCAAGGGGTCCCTGGAGCCCTGACCAATCAACCCCCACGGGGCGGGCGAGTGGGGGAAGCGGCCGCTGCTTCGGAAACCCGGAACGGGGATATGAGTTCCAAACATGTGATTCGCAACTATGAACTGGATCGCACCATCACACACTCCCGCCGTGTACCGGGACAGGTACGCAGGTTGTCCGTAGGCGTGGTTGTCGATTACAAGAAAAAAGTTCTGGAGGACGGAAAGATTGAACAAGTGGCTCTCACTGAGCAGGAGCTACAACACATCACCGCTCTGGTGAAAGAGGCCGTGGGTTTCGATGCGGCAAGGAATGACAGTGTCAATGTGATCAACACTTCCTTTCACGGCATTCAGAAAATGGACCCACCGGAAGCCGTGCCCCTCTGGCAACAGGCCTGGGTATGGGATCTGGCCAAACCGGCACTGGGAGGACTGTTTGTGCTGGCTCTGGTGTTTGGGGTTTTGCGTCCGGCCCTCAACAATTTGTCTGAGGCGGGGCGCATCGTTCATACCAGCGCGGAAGGTGAGGTTCTCCTGGCGGGAGAGGGAGGTGCTGCTGTGGCCGGCTTGCCCACGCCCGATGGCGGTGAGGGGGCGGATGCAGGAGCTTTGGCAGAAGATGAAGTGGTCATCAGTGAGGGAGGCAGGAAAGCCGGTGAGGGCAATGAGGTCGATTTGCCGCCCCTGGATATCGAGACGGCTAGAAATATGGTGCATGAGGATCCTCGCAGGGTGGCGCAGGTGGTGAAAAACTGGGTGGCTGACGATGAGTGATACTGAACAGGCAAGCGTAGCCGGCCTGGAACGGGCTGCGATCTTTATGATGAGCCTGGGTGAGAAGGAGGCAGCAGCCATCATCCGCCACATGGAACCCAAAGAAGTGCAACGCGTCGGTTCGGCAATGGCTGCACTGTCTCATGTAACCCGGGAACAGATCAATGCGGTGCTGGGAAGCTTTGCCGATGCCGTTCAAAAGGAGACCGCACTGGGTCTGGATTCAGAGGAGTACGTGAGGAATACCCTTGTTGAGGCCTTTGGCGTGGAGAAGGCAGTGAATCTTATCGACCGGATATTGACCAAGCCAAACTCAAAGGGCATTGAGTCCCTGAAATGGCTGGACCCGCGTGCAATCGCCGAAATCTTCCGTTTTGAACATCCGCAGATCGTGTCCATAGTGCTTTCTTATCTGGACAATGATCAGGCTGCAGAAGTGCTGAAGCACTTTCCCGAGGAGAGGCGCGCAGATGTGCTGATGCGCATAGCGACGCTGGATGGGGTCCAGCCTTCGGCCCTTCAGGAGCTGGATGACATCCTGGAGCGCCAGTATGCGGGCAGTTTCTCTCTCACCAGTCCGGCTTCCGGCGGCAAGGAAACTGCCGCCAACATTCTTAATTTTCTCGATGCTGATACGGAGCAGCAGATCACGGAAACCATACAAAAGGTGGATGAAGCCCTTGCGGAGGAAATACAGAACCTGATGTTTGTCTTCGACAACCTCCTGGATGTGGATGACCGTGGCATCCAGACCCTGTTGCGCGAAGTGCCTTCGGATACCCTCCTGCTGGCCCTGAAAGGCGCGGATGAAGAGGTTCAGAACAAGATATTCAAGAACATGTCCAAACGCGCAGCCGACATGCTGCGTGATGATCTGGAAGCCAAAGGCCCGGTTCGCCTCAGTGAGGTCGAGGAAGCGCAGAAAGCGATTCTGACGGTGGCCAAGCGTCTGGCTGATGAGGGTGAAATCGCACTGGGAGGTTCCGGCGGTGATGAGTTTGTCTGAACAAGGACGGGTTTCCCATGAGGCGGTTTCCGCGTGGCAGGCGCCTCAACTGGTGCCGGGCGACCTGGCCGATGGCAACCAGGAGGAGAAAATCAGTCTGCCGACAGCTGATCAGATCGAGGCCATACAGAATGCGGCCCGTGAGGAAGGGTTTGCACGAGGTCTGGCGGAAGGCCGGGCAGCCGGGCGGAAACTGATGGATGAAAACATCAAGCGTCTGGAGTCACTCATGGACTGCCTGGCGAATCCTTTGGTGCAGCTTGACAGTCGCGTCGAAGAGCAGCTGGTGCTGCTGGCCCTGGCCATTGCCAAGCAGCTGGTGCGAAGGGAACTCAAGGTCGACCACGCACATATCATAGGCGTCATCCGGTCAGCGGTGGCCCTGTTGCCGGTTTCCGACAATCGGGTTGTCATCGAACTGCATCCGGAAGATGCTGCCCTGGTGCGGGAAAAGTTGAACCTGGATGAGGAAGGCGAGACTACCTGGAGAATCCAGGAGGTACCAACCCTCAGTCGTGGAGGATGCCGTCTGGACAATGGCGAGTCGCATATCGATGCTACGGTGGAAACCCGCATCAACCAGATAGCCGCCAGCCTGTTGGGTGGCGAAAGAGCGGTGGACTGCCCATGACTGCGCATGAACAACAGTGCAGGACTTCCCTTTCCTCACGCTGGGAAAAGCACCTGAGGAGGCATTGTGAAACCGCAGGCAAAGCGGCAACCATGGTTGTAGAGGGCCGGGTCAAGCGTGTCGTGGGACTGACTATTGAAGCCGTAGGCATACATGCTCCTATTGGAGCGCGTTGTCAGATCTATATGGGTGACTCGGTGGTCGAATCCGAAGTCGTGGGTTTTGCCGGTTCCAGCACCTACCTCATGCCAGCCGGAGACAGCCGGGGTCTGATGCCCAATGCCCGGATCATCCCCGGTGAGGCTTCCTACGATGCAAAAGTAGGAGATGGTCTGCTGGGGCGAGTGGTGGATGCCTCGGGAAATCCTCTCGATGGCAGGGGACGCATCGACTACAGCTGTCGGCAACCGCTGCTGGGAACCAGTATCAACCCCCTGGAGCGCTGGCCCATTGATACGCCATTGGATGTAGGGGTGCGTGCCATCAATGCCATCCTTTCTGTGGGAAGAGGGCAGCGTATCGGCCTGTTTGCGGGCAGCGGTGTCGGCAAGAGTGTCTTGCTCGGCATGATGACCAAATATACCAATGCCGATGTGGTTGTCGTAGGACTTATCGGAGAACGTGGCCGGGAAGTGAAGGAATTCGTGGAAAACATACTCGGTGAGGATGGCCGGCAAAAAGCCGTGGTGGTTGCAAGTCCGGCTGACAACCCGCCCCTGTTGCGCATGCATGGCGCATGGCTGGCGACGGCGGTCGCTGAATACTACCGGGATCAGGGAAAGCATGTCCTCTTGCTTATGGACTCACTCACGCGATTTGCCCAGGCTCAGCGTGAAATCGCGCTGGCCATAGGCGAACCACCGGCGACAAAAGGGTATCCACCTTCTGCTTTTGCCCGCCTTCCCCAATTGGTGGAAAGGGCCGGGAACGGAGAACAGGGTGGGGGTTCCATCACAGCTTTCTACACGGTCCTGGCAGAGGGGGATGATCAGAATGATCCTGTAGTGGATTCTGCACGGGCCATCCTGGATGGGCATATCGTTCTGTCCAGAGAACTCGCGGAAAGCGGCCACTATCCCGCCATAGATATCGAGGCGTCAGTAAGCCGGGTGATGAGTGATATTGTTTCTGATCAACACAAACAGGCTGCCCAGCGCTTCCGCCAGTTGTACTCCACCTACCATAAAAATCAGGATTTGATCAGTGTTGGAGCCTACAAGCCCGGAAGTGACCCACGTGTGGACGAAGCTATCTTGTACTACCCGAAGCTGGTCCAGTTCCTGCAACAGGATAGAAATCAGGCAGAAGGGTTTGAGCAGAGTTATCAAGAGTTGCTGGCGATCACCGAGCCGGAAAGTATCAATGAGAATGACGCAGAGGCGGTCATAGAATGAAACACGGTGATTCCCTGAAAACCGTGGCCCGGGTCGTTGGCAACAATGAACAGGAGATGGCCCGCCAAATGAGCCATTGCCGGATGAAAATGGAAAGGGATGAGCAGCAGCTTATGTCTTTACAACAGTATCGTGATCAGTATCTGGCCGAATTTCATGGGACGGGGGGAGGCAGCCTGCATCCAGCACAACTCCAGGATTACCGGATTTTTCTCACGCGTTTGAATCAGGCCATTGATCAGCAACAGCAGGTATTGCAAGAAAGTCTCGCAGCTTTTGAAGCACTGAAGTTGCAGTGGCTGAAATTGCGTGGAGAGAGTAAGGCGTTGCAAAAACTTATTGCTAAGCGGCAGCAGCGTAGCTTGCTGGAGCAAGCCAGGGGTGAGCAGAAAGAACTGGATGAATGGGCTGGCTGGCTGTCCCGCAATAGCAGTCTTTTATGATCCTTAACCCGAATATTTCATCCGGGAACGCGATGATCGTGCCGGGATCGGTGTTCAGGTGCGGATTTGCGATTGAATCAATAGCCCAAGCTATTGATGATTGAGCAAATACCGCAGATGGGCGGCGAGACCAGTGCGAGGGCGCGTTCAGCCATGTCCGGTAACATTTTGCACTTTACTAATATTCCAGAACTCTCCATGAAATACAGCAAGTTAGAATATTGTTCCAGCGACCGGGTGAAATGTTCGGGTTAACCCGAGAGTTCCACATCCTGGTGTAATTTCCGGTTTAGGATTCAGGAACAGGCCACCATCCGTTTGTTTTCCCGTACTGCAAGGAAATGGTGCTGGGCCAAGGGTGGAATCTGGTCGGGCGTCACTGGCCTACTGAACAAATAACCCTGCACCAGATCGCATTCGGTTTCCTGGAGTACTTCCACTTCCTGATGGTGCTCCACACCTTCGGCTACCACTACATAACCAAGTGCGTGGGCCAGGTCGACGATGGATCGCAGCAAAATAGCTGAGTTAGCGTCAGCGAACATGTTGGAGATGAATACGCGGTCGATCTTCAGGCAGTCGATGGGCAGTGATTTCAAAGAGGAGAGGGAAGAGTAACCTGTACCAAAATCGTCGATGCTGATGCGCACGCCCAGGTCCCGCAGTTTCTGGAATATGCCTGCATTGTTTTCAGTGGTTTGCACCACATTCTCGGTGATTTCCAGTTCCAGACTGCTTGGTGAAAGGCCTGTATCTGCCAGTATGGCTTCCACGGTCGGCAACAGTGATGGATCGTTGAAGTGCAGTGGTGATATGTTGACAGCCATGCGCAGCTCCTGCATACCGCTTTCTTTCCAGCTCGCAACCTGATGGCAAGCCGTTCTCAGAACCCAGTCGCCAATAGATCGAATCATGCCGATTTGTTCTGCCATATCGATGAACTGGCCTGGAGGCACCAGGCCTCTCTCGGGATGCTGCCAGCGGATGAGTGCTTCCACTCCCAGCATTTTTCCGTTTTTCAAATCGATTTGCGGTTGGTAGTGCAGGGTCAGCTGATCCAGCTCAATGGCTCTGCGCAGTTCCTGTTCTACGCGTAGCCGTTCCTCCGCCTCACGGGTGTGGGTTTTTTCGTAGAACACGTAGCGGTGCCGCCCCTGTTTCTTGGCGGCATACATGGCACTGTCGGCCGCCTTGAGAAGGCTGTTGAGATCCCGCCCATCTTCCGGGTAGCGCGCAATACCGATACTGCAGCGGGGCCGCAGTTCTCCAGAAGCCAGGTTTACCGGGCGGTTGATGACTGACAGGCTGCGGCTGGCAACTTCTTCAGCATCCCGTTGCTGATGAACCTGGTTTACCAGGATAAAGAATTCATCTCCGCTGATTCGCGCGATGAAATCGGTTTCCCGCACCACGGACTGCAGGCGTTGGGCAACAGCTTTGAGCAGTTGGTCTCCGACATCATGACCCAGACTGTCATTGATGTCTTTGAAACCGTCCAGGTCCAGGCAGAGAAGGGCAAACTTCTGATGATGCTTGCGTGCAGAATGAATGGTATCGTTCATGTATTCGTAGAAACAGGTACGGCTGGCCAGGCCGGTAAGTTCATCGGAGTAGGCCAGCTGGTGCATTCTGCGCTCTGTTGCCTGTTTCTGAGTGATGTCCTGCACGGTTCCCAGCAGCACTTGTGTGGAGTTGGGTGCCATTCCCAGTTCCTGATGCACGGTGATGTTCGAACGTCCCTTGACGACCAGACGGTAGTTGAAAGGCTCCATGGTATCGCCTGCTGTTGTGGCGATAATTGCGCTGCGCAAGTAATTGCGGTCCTTGCTGTGAACATGCGCCAGATAGCGATCCAGTGAGTACTGCTGTTCTTCTGCAGGCAGATTGAGCATTGCCGCCAGGTTTTCCGAGATCTCCAGACTGTCTGATCGGGAGTCCCATCTCCAGTAACCCAGTCCGGCCATGCGCTGTGCGCTTAGAAGCTTTTCCTGGTTTTCTTTCAGTTTCTTGGCATTCTGACTTGCACGCAACTGAAACCGGATGTGTTGCATCAGCAGCGGATAGTTGACCGGCTTGATGACAAAACCTGATGCGCCCGCTGCATAGGCTTTCTCCACGGATTCATTGTTGTCCAGTCCGGTTACCATGATAACTGGTGTATCTGACAGGGATGGGAACTTGAGCAGTCGAGTACAAACCTCGAAGCCATCCATGTTCTCCATGACAGCGTCCAGTAACAGAAGATCGGGTTGATGGCGCAATGCCATGGACAGGGCTTCTGTGCCATGACTGGCTTCCAGT
>Ga0256832_1002133_pt1 | contig 13506 bp, 7 predicted proteins | sample 134614metaG_FD_190534 | JGI IMG/M metagenome (GOLD analysis project Ga0256832, IMG submission 190534) | Hydrothermal vent microbial communities from Lau Basin, Pacific Ocean - 134-614 | ecosystem: Environmental > Aquatic > Marine > Hydrothermal vents | place: Pacific Ocean: Lau Basin | collected... | reverse complement strand
GGCATATTTCGTATCCAATCCCGATGCGCCCTACTATCAATCGGATATTTTTGGAAAGATCTTACAAAAAGTTCAACAGTCCGGCTGTTGTCAATTCAAAGAAAAGAAAATCCAAAACACCCAACGGCTCTATTTGGTCTTTGACAACATTAACAATGTCGATACGGCATTGAAAAAGTTGTCGGAATTAAGTTAATTTTTTTAGGGGGCGTTCGAGCGGGCTGTCCGCTTGTAGCTGTTTGGTGTTGCACTGTTGTTTTACATACCAAAAGGAATTGTTTTTAGTCCAAAATAAATTGGAATATTTTTATCTGTATCAAGGCGAAAAACGCAGTTATAGCCGTAGCTATAACGAGTATTTTCAACGAAGATACAGGTAAAAAGAAACGATTTATTGGACTAATATATAGTTGTTTTTGGTATGAAGGGCAGTGCGGGGGCTTCCTGTGGTCGCCGCCACCTGCCATAAAACAATCAGGCAACCCTGCAACAGGCTACCGCTGCCATCCCTAACGCACCGGCAAACAGCAGGGATCAGAATTTAAGCTATTCTCGTCCCGGTGTCCACGGGGCATCTATGTCATCTAATTTTTTTGCAATTTTGTCTAGTTGTTCTGTTTGAATTTTATCTGCTAGCGGCTTCAACTCTTGTATCTGTTCTTTAATAATTTTCAATTGCGTTTTTTCCGTTTCAGTTATAGGATCTGTCGAATTGATATGTATCCAAGCCAAGCGCGAAAAACGTTCGTCTAATGGCAATTTATGAGGCGGTATTTCTTCATAACTGGCTTTTGGCGGCACCCCATGTAAGGCAAAAACCAATTGATTAACGGCTTTTTCGGCTTTTTGAATATCTGACATTAAGCCGGGACCGGATTTTGCTGATTTTAAAGCGGTTTGTTTTATCAATCTGATCGTTTTTTGCATACCGGCAACTTGATGCTCTAATTTATGCAATTGTTTCATCGTATGTTGCAAGTCCGTGACATAAGTCTTAAATTCTTGATCATCTGCCGGTGGTAAGGTTGTGTTATTCAAACGCTTGACTTGAAAACGCACTTTTTTTGACAATGGCTTTAATTGTCCTTTATCATACAAATCCATTTTAACATAATAAGTTCCCGGCAAGACGGGGATACCAAAATCATCCTTTTCAAAAGGATTGAATTTCTTTAAATCTTCATCAACCGGAAAAGGGTTGTCGTATTTTAAGTTCCAACTAACGCGATGTATACCTTTTTGGGGTTTAGCAACTACTTTTTTGACGACATTGTTGTCATCGTCGGTAATAGTAAATAATAAATATGACGGTTCTTCCAATTTTTCGTCATACAATTCTTTCCAAGTCGGTTGCTTGATTTTTTCACCTTTTTTAAATAATTTTTTTTCATTTTTACGACGTGTTTCGGTAGTTGATTGCGGCACTTCTTTTAAATAGTAGGTAAAGATGGCTCCATAAGGCGGATTAGGCGCATAAAAGTCCGTTTCGCCTTGTCCGTATTTTTTATGGGTTTGCACATATTGCAAAGCATCTTTAACAGGGAATAAATAACTGTCGTGGTTTTGTAGGAAATCTTTGGATAATTGTCGTAGCGGACTGATGTCATCCAAGATATAAAATCCGCGTCCGAAGGTGGCTAAAACCAAATCGTTTTCACGTGGTTGAATAGCAATATCGCGAACGGCAATATCGGGAATGCCGTTTTTAAGTTGCGTCCAATGTTTACCGCCATCAACGGAAAAATAAATCCCTAATTCGGTGCCGGCAAAAAGCAAATTTTTGTTTTTGGTATCTTGTGAAATGCTATGCACCGCTTGATTTTCGGGTAAATCGCCGGTGATGCTTTGCCAAGTTTTACCTTTGTCGGTGCTTTTGAGCAAATAGGGTTTAAAATCATTGCGTTTGCGGTTGTCAAAACTTGCATAAACCGTATGGGCATCGAAGCGATCTGCAAAAACATCGCTGACATAAGTGTATTTAGGCACGCCCGGAAATTCATCAATTTCGCGCCAATTTTGACCGCCGTTTTCAGTTACTTGAATGACGCCGTCATCCGAACCGGTATATAACAAGCCTTCTTGAACCGGGGATTCGTCTAAGGCAACCAAAGTGCCGTATAATGAAGTGGATACATCTTTACGAACGGCATCGGCTGACCAATATTTTCCCATGACTTGCCATGTGTTTCTATCTAAGTGGGCGGTTAAATCCGGACTGATTTCTTGCCATGAATTGCCCATATCATCACTTTTAAACAAGCGTTCAGCACCTAGATATAAACGTTTGTGATTATGCGGACTGATGATAAAGGGCGCGTTCCAATTCCAACGAAAAGTTTTTTCATCTTTGCCGGGAATAGGTTTAATTTTTAAGCGTTGACCGCTTTTTTTATCATAGCGGTATAAGTTGCCATATTGATATTCAGAATAGACGATATTGGGATTCGTAGGGTCAACGGCGCCCCAGAATCCGTCACCGCCGACGGTCACAACCCAATCCGATTTATTGACACCTTCGGCTCTAATACTTTTTGACGGTCCGCCATAACTATTGTTATCTTGCGTGCCACCGTAAACATTGTAAAATGGCGTATCATTATCTAAATAAACCCTGTAAAACTGGACAACCGGCAGATTGGATACATGTCTAAAAGTTTGTCCGCCGTCATAAGTCACATACACACCGCCATCACCACCGATTAGGATATGTTTGGTGTTTTTTGGGTCAATCCACAAGGCATGATCATCGACGTGTTTGTTTTTAAGACCGAATTTTTTCCAGGTTTTACCGCCGTCTTCGGTGTATTGTGTGTAAGTTTGTGGCGAATAAACTTTATCGACATCTTTCGGGTCGCAATAAATTTCGTTGTAATATTGTCCGCTGCTGTGGTAGTTACTCATGCGTTGCCATGATTCACCTTTGTCGGTAGAGCGGAAAAAACCGCTTTTGCCTTCGGCAGCTTCCATAATTAAATAAACTACATTAGGATTGACGGGCGACACGGCAATTCCCATACCACCAATGTCGACCTTGGGCAAGCCTTTCATAATTTCGCGCCAAGTTTCACCGCCGTCTTCAGATTTGTAGACTTTTGATTCCGGTCCGCCACTGATATGTGTAAACACATGACGCCGGCGTTGTTCGGAAGTTGCATAAAGAATATCAGGGTTTTGTGGGTCTCTAACCACGTTGTTAACTCCGGTATTTTCACTGATATTTAAAACTTTCTTCCAAGTTTTGCCGCCGTTTGTTGTCTTGTATAAACCGCGGTCGCCGCCGGGGCCCCAAATGCTGCCTTCGGCAGCTACCAAAACCGAATTGTCATCACGCGGGTCGATATCAATCATTCCAATATGATAGGATTTTTTTAAGCCCATGTTTTTCCATGATTTTCCGCCGTCAACAGACTTGTAAACGCCGTTGCCATAGCCCAAATCACGTTGGTGATTATTTTCACCGGTACCGAGCCAAATTATATTGTGATTATTTGGCGCTATCACAATATACCCCGTAGAATAGGCACCATACTTATCAAAAACCGGTTTAAAACTGATACCGTTATTATTGGTTTTCCAAACATGTCCGGCTGCTGTAGCCACAAAATATTCAGCAGGGTTGTCCGGATTTACGGCAAAGTCAGCCACCCGCCCCGATGAAAATGCCGGTCCGATACTACGAAACTTTAAGCCGCTTATCGCGTTGGAAATAGTATTGTCTTTCAGTTCTTTTTTATGTTTTTTTTGAGCTGTTAAAGTTACCGGTAGGGCTATTATTAGAAAGCCTAATAAAAAAGTATGGACGTATTTCATGATTATAAAAATTGATTGGCTTAAATTTAGAAAAAATATCTGGTTTCAGGTCTGAATTTAAGTAAAATTTAAGTTTATTTTAACAGCAGGAAATTCACATTCTCTAAAATTATTAACTTTATTAGTTCATTATTCTTGTATTATACATGATACTAGGTTTTAAAAACGTAGTAGGTCTGTGTAGTTTTACAAACAAAAAAGTGTTCTGATAATTCACTTAATATTATATCTCTTAACAATTTTATTATCAATCAATAAACAATGGACTTTGCAACAGGTGTCTTTATCTTTAAGTAAATCGCCATTAAAGACAATCAGTTTTTTGTCTTTAATTTGCTCATTTGCGATTAAAAATTGCGTAGGAAGCTCTCTTGCTATGATTGTGTCAGGTTGTTTGATGATTTTATGATTGTTGATTTGTGCGACATACAAAGTACTATCTCCTAAAAGATGAAGTAATTTGTTTTTGTGAATAAAGGTTGCGTAGCAAAGTGTTTCGTCATGTTTATACCAGTGTGCGTTATCAATCAGATATTCTAATACGTTGCTAAGTTTTAACAAAGAGTCTCTTTCTCTTTTTAAAAGTTTTATTTCGTCTATATAAAATTCTTGTTTATTATAAAGTTTTATGACTTTCTTTTTCAACGAAAGTAATTTCAATCTTATACTGTCAGGCAATTTATCGGATATCTGATATTCCAAATAATATGCTAAGTTTTTTTGATGCCGGAAATCATATTTAGCAGAATCTTTTTTATACATAATTTGCTCATCGGGAACAGTAGGAAGCAAATCGGGATTTTTTATTCTTATCAGTTGTGACATTTTCATATAGTACCAAGAATTACCGGAAACTATATATTCGCTTGAATCCTTAAAAACCGAAGTAGGGGTAATCATTGTTTGTCCGGTGATTGTGCCGTTTGCTTTATTAAGAAAAATGACTGCTGCACCAAATTCGCCTCTATCGTAAGAGAAAACAAAATATTTATCGTCTTCATAAATCAACCGGCTTTTGATTTTTAATAGAGATTTTTGAAATTCCAAGAAAAATTTGTTGTTGAATGGGCTTTTCTTAACCCATTTATCTTGCCATTTTAACCAAGTTTTTTTAGTAAAATCAAAAGCATATAGCGAGTCATTTTTGATATATAATTTGGATATGTTTGGATGTTTTAAGGCTTTTTGAAAAACTGTATCAATTTGATTTGTCAAATAATTGATAACGGTAAATTTACTATCTGCAAATCTGTTGTCATCACTAGATATATCATGTGATTGGCGGTTATTTTCCAGTAAAACAATATAGTTCGAATACAAAACGGCATCAGTAGGGCGGATACATCTGTCAAAAGTCCATTCTCCGGTTTGGTATACCGGTTTAATATTTTCTGGATTACAAGAAAATATCGATATTAAAGTAAATATATAGATTAAGCTTTTTAGCATTTAACAAATTTAATCCAAAGTCTTATAAGCATCAATAATTTTTTTAACCAAACGGTGTCGCACGACATCACGTTCTGACAAGTGGATGATATCAATACCTTTAATGGGTTTTAAAATTCCCAGCGCTTCTTTAAGTCCGGATACTTGTTTTCGGGGTAGGTCAATCTGTCCCGGATCGCCGGTTATGATGAATTTGGCATTTTTACCCATTCGGGTCAAAAACATTTTCATTTGGTTGTGGGTGGTGTTTTGAGCTTCGTCCAAAATTACAAAAGCATTGTCAAGCGTGCGTCCGCGCATAAATGCCAGCGGTGCAATTTGAATAATCCCTTTTTCAAGATGGCTTTCCAAACGTTCATAAGGAATCATCGTGCGTAGGGCGTCGTAAAGCGGTTGTAAATACGGATCGAGTTTTTCTTTTAAATCGCCGGGTAAAAAACCGAGATTTTCGCCGGCTTCAACCGCCGGACGCGTTAAAATGATACGTTTAACTTCTTTATTTTTCAAAGCACGAACAGCCAAGGCTACGCTGACAAAAGTTTTACCGGTTCCGGCAGGACCGACTAAAAAAATCATATCATTTTTACGCGCCGATACCACAATTTTACGCTGATTGGGCGTTTGTGGTTTGATTAATTGTCCGCCTACGCCATGTAAAATCACTTCATCATTGTTGACAAAATCACGGTATTCACGTTGGTTGGTTACCAATATTTGCTCAATGGTCTCTTTGTCTAACTTGTCAAATTTTTGGATATGTGCCAGAATTAAGTCCAATTTTTGTTCAAACTCATCTAAAATCTCGGCTTCACCGAAAATTTTAATTTGATTACCCCTGAAAATTATTTTTATTTTAGGAAAATGTTCCTTTAAAAAATTGATATTTTCATTTTTAACACCGCTTAAAATTACAGGATCTATCCCATTTATTTCCAATAAACGTTCTGTCATATTTTGTATCTTTGTTTTTTAATAAGTTTGATTCTCAAAATTACAAAAATAACGCCAAAAATCGTCAAATTATGCCATTAATTACATTGACCACCGATTTTGGAACCAAAGATCCTGATTTGGGATTTTTAAAAAGCCGGATTTTGAAGGCGATTCCTGATGCGCAAATACTTGATATTTCGCATCAAGTAATGCCTTTTGACCCTCAAGAAGCTGTTTATATAATTGAAAATAGCTTACAAAATTTTCCTGAAAACACAATACATCTCATCGGTTTTGACAGCGAAGCTTTTAAGGTTCAACCACCGGTGTTAATTGTATCTAACGGTCAATATTATTTGGGAAATGATAATGGTATTTTGACGACGGCATTGGCTAATCAACCGTCAAGTTTTTATGTTTTGCCGGATAGTGGAAACATGAATTTTATGCAGGCTCATATTGAGGTGGCTCAGCAATTATCAAATGGTGTTAAACCCGTTGAAGTAGGGCGTAAGGTTCCGGATTTGCAACGTGTTTACCTTTCAAAACCTATGGTTAAGCATCATGAACAAACCGGAGAGGTTGCTTTGATTGTGCCACAAGTTATATATACTGACCATTATGGCAATGCTATTTTTAATTTGAAAAAAGATGAATTTGAGGCATGGCAAGACGGGCGTAAATTTAAAATTAAACTGGGACATTATGAAATTGATCATCTGGTTGACAATTATCATGACGGCATTAAACATCATGATAATATGACTATTGCAGGCGAAATGTTTGCCCGGTTTAACAATTTTGGTTACTTTGAAATATTTATTTACAAAAGTAATAAAATGACCGGTGGCGCTAATACATTATTAGGTTTACAAAAGAATAAGATGGTTCATATTATTTTTGAGGAATGAGGAAAGATAAATTGAGTAAATGAAAGAATTTAAGAATATTTCAAAGCCGTATCAACATGCCATATTTTGGAGTCTTACAATATTTGGTATTAAAATTTTGAGTTATATGCCCCACTTTATTGAGTGGGTTTATGCGCGTCGTATTTATCCGGTTATTGCAATTGTGAACCGTTGGTTTGCTTCATTTTTTCCTTTTTCCATTGGTGATTTGGTTTATTTTTGGGGCTTCTCTTATCTGATTTATCAAGTTTTGCAACTCATCATCCAAATCAGACATCCTCAACAACAATTCTTGAGAATTTCCTCGTTTTTACTCAAAACCGTTTGGCTATTTTATTTGTCTTGGGGGCTGAATTATTTTAGAGAGCCGCTTGAAAAATCTTTACAATTATCAACTGAAAAATATACGACGAAAGAACTTTTGGAAGTGACGGAAAATCTTATTGACAGAGTTAACGTTTTACAATTGTATCTTGCCGGCAACGATACCTTAGCAGTCGAAATTCCTTATAGTCTCGATAATATTTTATTAAAAACCCCCGAAGGTTATCGACAAATAGAGAAATATATCGGGGTAAAATATCCGGTCCCGTGTATTAAACCTTCATTGTTTAGCAAGCAAATTTCGTATATGAGTGTCAGCGGTTATTTAAATCCGTTTACGGGTGAAGCGCAAGTCAATAAATTTTATCCCAAAGTTTTTTTGCCGGACATTGCCTCTCATGAAGTAGCACACCAACTGGGTTTTGCGCCTGAAAATGAAGCCAATTTCTTAGGCTATTTAGCAGCCATTCACCATCCGGATTTATATTTTAATTATTCCGGAAATATTGATGCTTTGTATTATTTTTTGGTTGAATTACGACGTTACGACCCAAAAATTTACAGGACTTATCTCAAAAAATTACATAAAGGTGTCCTCAAAAACTTTAAACAAGCCCAGATTTTTCACCGGAAATACCGCTTTCCGATTGATTTTTCGAGTACCTACGATTCATATTTAAAAATAAATAATCAAAAATCCGGTATCCGTTCATATAATGAAATGGTTAGGTTGGTGATTGCTTATGAATTGCAACAATCAAAAATATATTAAGACTTTAAATTATGACGCATTCAATATAAGCTCTATAATGTATAGTGCGTTTTTACAACATTAAGTCATTAAGAGTAAAGTGTATTAAGTTTAAAGAATATAAGCCTTAATGTTTCTTAATTCTTTAATGGTTTTATATTTAAACTTATTAAAGGAATTGTTTATGTCATTTTTATTATAACATAGAAAATTTAAATGGCTTAAATTCAGTTATTTAGCTTTATCCGGTTGTGCCCGAAACAGGAATCGAACCTGCACGTCCTTGCGGACACATGACCCTGAATCATGCGCGTCTACCAGTTCCGCCATTCGGGCAATAAAAGTGTTGCAAAAATAACAAAAAGCCCGCAAAAATACGGGCTTTTTCTATTTTTCTTATTATCAATTACAATTTTGATAATAATTCTAATCGTTCCCAACGGCTGTTGATTTCTTGTTGTAACATATCTTGCAACATTTTAGCACGCTCGGGATTGGCTTTTTTAACCCGGGCAAAACGCGCTTCTTTTTCGATAAACTCCGTTACCGGAATAGAAGGCTCTTTGCTGTCCAATGTAAAGCGTTTGCCTGCAGGTTTACGAGGGTCGTATCTAAATAAGGGCCAATATCCGGATTTAACCGCCAAATCTTGGTGATTGGCACCGTCTCCCATATCATAACCATGCTCAATACAATGAGAATAAGCAATAATGATAGAAGGCCCGTCGTATTCGGCAGCTTCTTTAATGGCTTTCAAGGCTTGTTGATCTTTCGCTCCCGAAGCTATTTGGGCCACATAAACATTACCATAAGCAACAGCTTGCAAAGCAATGTCTTTTTTAGGAATAGATTTTCCGGCTACTTCAAATTTGGCACTGGCACCAATTGGTGTAGCTTTAGAAGCTTGCCCGCCGGTATTGGAATAAACTTCGGTATCCATAACCAAAATATTGATATTTTCGCCACTGGCAATAGCATGGTCTAAGCCACCGTAACCGATGTCATAAGCCCAGCCGTCACCACCGAAAATCCAAATGTATTTTTTGCGTAAGTCATCGGCTAAGACCATCAAACGTCTGGCTTCATCCGAGTCAATGCCTTTTATGGCTTCACGAACTTGCTTGATGTATTCCAGTTGTTGTTCTTTTTGAGCTTCATCAGCTTCCGGATTATTCAAAATAGCTTCTACCAACTCACTTCCAATCACATCTTCAAATTTCTTGAGTAACGTGCGAGCTGTTTTTTGTTTTTCAGTTAAAGCCAATCGCATACCTAAACCGTATTCGGCATTGTCTTCAAACAAGGAATTTGCCCATGCCGGACCTTGTCCTCTTTTGTTTGTTGTATAAGGTGTTGTTGGTAGGTTGCCACCGTAGATTGATGAACAACCGGTTGCATTGGCTATCAAGGAACTGTCACCGTAAAGTTGTGTAACTTCTTTGATATAAGGCGTTTCGCCACAGCCGGGACAGGCGCCAGAATATTCAAATAAGGGTTCTAAGAATTGAACATTTTTAACGGTACTCAATTTTAATTTTTTACGGTCATACCAAGGTAAGTCGACAAAATAATCCCAAAATTTTTGTTCTACAGGTTGCACTTCCATTCTAGGGTGCATGTTGATGGCTTTAAATCCGGGTTCGGTTTTGCTTTCCGCCGGACAAACGGCTACACAAAGATTACAACCGGTACAATGTTCTGGATCAACCTGTAAAACATAGGTGTCAACGCCTTCATAACGTCCTTTGATTTTGGTTTTTCTAAAACCTTCCGGTGCATCAGCCAATGCTTCTACATCGATGATTTTGGAACGAATGGCAGCGTGCGGACAAATATGCACACATTTATTACATTGGATACAAAGCTCAGTATCATCCCAAGTCGGGACAAAATCGGCTATATTTGATTTTTCATATTTAGAAGTTCCCAAAGGAAAAGTGCCATCGGGCTCAAAAGCACTCACGGGAAGAGAGTCACCTTCGCCGGCATAGATTTTTCCTAATACATCTAAAACATATTCGGGGGCATCTTCGTGCATCACGCTTTCTAAATGTCTATCACTGGTAACTTGTTTCGGATATTTGACTTCTTGTAAATATTCCAAAGCTTTATCAACCGCGTTGAAGTTCATTTGCACAATAGCATCGCCTTTATGAGAATAAGATTTTACAATGGCATTTTTGATTTTTTCAATGGCTTCATCTTGTGGCAATATACCGGAAATAGCAAAGAAACAAGTTTGTAAGACCGTATTGGTTCTTCGACCAAGTTTGGCTTCAAAAGCCACACGCGAAGCATCAACTACATAGAACTTCAATTCGCGATCGATAATCTCTTTTTGTATTTCTTTCGGTAATTGGTCCCAAATTTCATCAGCAGTAAAAGGTGAATTTAATAGTAAAGTGCCACCTTTTTTGATGTTTTTGACAAAATTGTATTTTTGAATAAAGTTAAATTGATGAATGGCTGCAAAATCTGCTTCATCAATCAAATAAGTCGATTGGATAGGGTCTGGTCCGAAACGTAAGTGTGAAACAGTTCTTGCGCCTGCTTTTTTACTATCGTATACAAAATAACCTTGAACGTAATTATCCGTAGTTTGCCCTATAATCTTAATGGAGTTTTTGTTGGCGGAAACGGTTCCATCCGAACCTAAACCAAAAAATAAGAAGCTTTTGTTATTGGTTTTAATTTTGAAGTTGTCATCTTTATCAATGCTGGTAAAGGTAACGTCATCAACAATACCAACGGTAAAGTGGTTTTTGGGTTGCTCTTTGCATAATTCATCAAAAATACCTTTAACCATTGCCGGATTAAATTCTTTTGATGATAAACCGTAACGACCACCTACAATTTTAGGCATCTCTCTACCGGATTCTACAAAAGCATTAATCGTATCCATATACAATGGTTCACCGATACTTCCGGATTCTTTGGTGCGGTCTAATACAGCAATTTTTTTAACTGTTTGCGGAATAGCATCAATGAAATCTTTAATAGAGAAAGGTCGATATAACCTGACGACTAAAACACCGGTTTTTTCGCCTTTTTTATTTAATTCTTCAACGGTTTCTCTAACGGCGCCCATACCTGACCCCATAATGATAATGATTTTTTCGGCATCAGGCGCGCCATAATATTGATATAATTCGTAACGGCGTCCGGTCAGTTCATGAAATTTGTCAAAAGTTTTTTTAACAACAGACGGTGTTTTATCATAAAAAGGATTGGCACGTTCTCTATTTTGGAAGAAAACATCAGGGTTTTGAGAGGAACCTCTTAATTTGGGTTTGTCAGGATCTAATGCCCGCACTTTATGTTCCATCACTTTTTCTTCCGGAATCATTTCCTTCAAAATATCATCGGGAATGGCATCAATTTTTTGAATTTCATGTGAGGTTCTAAAACCATCAAAGACATTCAAAAACGGCACTCTGGTTTCTAATGATGCTACTTGTGCCAATAAAGCCATATCTTGCGCTTCTTGAACCGACCCGCCGAACAACATGGCAAATCCGGTTTGACGAGTTGCCATTACATCGGAGTGGTCTCCAAAGATTGATAAAGCATGTGTTGCGACAGTTCTGGCGGCAATATGGAAAACAGTCGGTAATAACTCACCGGCAATTTTATACATATTGGGTATCATCAACAACAAACCTTGCGAAGCTGTGAAGGTTGTGGTTAAGGCGCCTCCTTGTAAAGCGCCGTGAACAGCACCCGAGGCACCACCTTCGCTTTGCATTTCTATTACACGAGGCACTTCGCCCCAAATATTTTTTTCTCCTTTGGCGCTCAATGCATCGGCATGTTCGCCCATAGGAGAGGACGGCGTAATGGGGTAGATAGCACAAACTTCATTAATCTTGTGTGCGACTCTGGCTACCGCTTCATTAGCGTCTCCTATGAATTTAGGAAATTGTTTGGCCATAATATTTTGTTTTTTGTTTTGATTAAACTTTTTATTGAAACACACAAAGGTATAAAACTATTTGTCTTTTCAAATGATTTTAGACGCTATTTATAAAAATTTACTTTAAATTTACGATTTTAATTTTTGATGAACTGATGAACTGAGGAAGGTCGCTGAGTGATTTTGCGACGTAGGAGCAAAATTGTGCCGAAGTGACCGGTTTTGATTGATGAACTGATGATTAATCTTACAGAATTTTTTTATGAAAAAAAACAACGAAATAATTATTGATAACACCAAAAAATTTGTCAAACAAAAACTAAAAAAAGCAGAAGCCGGACATGATTATTGGCATATATTACGTGTGTTAAAATTATCTGAAAAAATTGCGCAAAAAGAAGGTGGAAACTTGATGATTATTAGACTGGGAGCTTTACTTCATGATATTGCCGATGCCAAATTTCATAACGGTGATGAAACTATTGGTCCGCAAATAGCCCGTGATTTTTTACAATCTCAAAACCTCTCAAATGACATTGTTGAACAAATTGTCCAAATAATTGAGCAAATTTCTTTTAAAAATTCGTTTGAAAAACAAAACTATTCAAGCTTAGAACTACAAATTATTCAAGATGCCGACCGGCTTGATGCTATTGGTGCCATAGGTATTGCCAGAGCATTTATATATGGTGGCTATAAAAACAATCCTATTTATGACCCTGATTTGAAGCCCAATTTGAAAATGGATAAAGAAACCTACAAAAAAGGCAATACAACGACGATAAACCATTTTTACGAAAAACTACTCAAATTAAAAGACATGATGAATACGCAAACCGGAAAACAAATGGCAGAGGAACGACACCGGTTTATGTTACAATTTTTAGAGCAATTTTATAATGAGTGGGATATCTGATGTGATAAAGAATGAGTGATGAAAAATGAACTGTTTAAAATTTTTATCTCAAACTATTTATAAATTTGCAATTTAATTACAATGTAGAAATATGAAACTCCTAATGATTTATTGTGACCAATTTGCATACAAACCGCAAATCAAAACTTTACCGGATTTTCCTGATTTTACACAGGGAAAAACATTTGCTGATGTTTTGGTAGCTTTTATACAAATGGAAAAAGCCGATGAGACTGACCCTAAATACTATGAAACCAAATTGGTGAAAAGTTTGAAATGGGCAGCCAAAAAAAATAATACCGCTCATATTATTTTACATTCTTTTGCCCATTTATCTGTTAGTAAAGCCGACCCCTCTATAACTAAAACTTTATTAGATGCTGTTGAAAACAGATTAAAAAATACCGGTTATAAAGCTTGCCAAACACCTTTCGGATATTTTTTAGATATAGATGTTAAAGCCCCGGGAAAATCTAGTGCACGAATATTCAAATCTTTT
>Ga0256832_1002132_pt1 | contig 13509 bp, 16 predicted proteins | sample 134614metaG_FD_190534 | JGI IMG/M metagenome (GOLD analysis project Ga0256832, IMG submission 190534) | Hydrothermal vent microbial communities from Lau Basin, Pacific Ocean - 134-614 | ecosystem: Environmental > Aquatic > Marine > Hydrothermal vents | place: Pacific Ocean: Lau Basin | collected... | reverse complement strand
TCAGGTGATCGCCGGCATGGAAGGCCTCCTGGCCAACCCCCGGCTGCGTTCCGTGCTCGTGGAGATCAACACCCACCTGGAGAGCCATCGCGCCATCGTCGAGCGCATGGCCGCTTTCGGCTTCCGCTACGACCCGGCCCAGGTGGAGGCGGCACGCCGTACCAGTGGACCCTTCGAAGGAGTCGGGAATTATGTCTTCTTCCGTTGAAGGCCGGGTGGCGTACCAGATCGCCAACGCCCCCCTGCGCCGGTACCCCTACGACCACTTCTACGTTGAGGAAATATTCGAGCCGGCCTTCTATGCACGCATGCGGGCCATGCTGCCACCGGAGACGGCCTACCGGGAAATCCAAGAAACGGGGCGGGTGAGGAAGGGTCTTTACCGGGAGCGCTTCGTGATCGATCTGCACGAGAAGTCCCTACCCGCCCTGCCGCCTGCCCTGGCGGTATTCTGGCAGACGGTCGCCGATACCCTGCTGTGCCGGGAGGTGCTCGATGCGGTGCTGTACCGTTTCGATGCACGGGAGTGGCTGGGGCGACCGCTGTCCACCACCCTCAGCCTCATGCGCGACAAATCCGGCTACGGTATCGGCCCCCACACGGATGCCGGCAACAAGATCGCCACCCTGCTCTTCTATCTGCCTGCGGACGGGGAAAACGAGCATCTGGGGACGTCCATCTACCTGCCCCGTGACCCCTCCACCCGCGTCAAGAGCAACAAACACTACGACTACAAGGACTTCCGCCGGATCTACACCGCCCCCTTCCGGCCCAACACCCTCTTCGCCTTCGCCCGCAGCGATCGCTCCTTCCACGGCGTGGAACCCATCGAGGCCCCCGGCGTGACGCGCGATCTGCTGATCCTCAACATCAAGATGCCACCGCAAGACATGGAAAAGGCCCGGGGGCACTGACGCCCGACGGGCCTTTCGTATCCACGCCGACCTTTCTCAAGGGGCCGAATCGCACTCCAGGTGCACTTTCAAGTGATTGGAGCGGGCGAACTCGACGATGTATTCGTAGGCCTCGGGATTACGCTCCTTGAGGGCCTCGTCCACCATCAGGCATTTCTCCCCGTTGATGATCACCGGACGCACCTCGTGGGCGTAGTGGAGGCGGTGGTCCGGGCCGAATTCGCCCATGATGGAGGAAATGCGCTCGATCCAGTCGGACGGACGGAAGCGCCCGCCGTCCTCACGTACGCTCTCGATCACTAGTTTGCAATGGCTGTCCTGCATGACATCACCTCTCGATCTCGTTCCGATGGCCTGTGCAGGCTGGTTATCGTCCGCATCCCCCGTTTTCACAGAGGCCGCCCGCGGCCTTTTCCGTGTTCGGTTTGGCAGATTGAGACGCACGCCACCGGGCCCGGGTTCCCAGGGTAACCCGGGCGGGTTAAACGGTTGTTAAACCAGGGTTAAAGACGCGAGAGGATGGCTTGCTCCACCGCCTCGCGGGTGGGCTCCAGGGTGAGCATCACCCCGTCGCCGCTCTGGCGGATGGCCACGTCCGGGTCCTTGAGGCCGTGTCCGGTGAGGGTGCAGACCACCTTGGCCCCGGCGGGGATCTTGCCGGCGCGGATGTCCTTCAGGGCCCCGGCCAGGGAGGTGGCGGAGGCCGGCTCGCAGAACACCCCTTCCTTCTGCGCCAGAAGCTTCTGGGCGGCGAGGATCTCCTCGTCGGTACAGGCGTCGAACCAGCCCCCCGACTCCTTCTGCGCCGCCCAGGCCTTGTCCCAGCTCTGGGGGTGACCGATGCGGATGGCGGTGGCCACCGTCTCCGGCTGGTCCACCATCTGCCCGCGGATGAAGGGGGCGGCGCCGGCCGCCTGGTAGCCCACCATCTTGGGGCGGTTGTTGACGATGCCGTGTTCCAGGTATTCGCAGTAACCCATCCAGTGGGCGGTGATGTTGCCGGCATTGCCCACCGGCAGGCAGTGGTAGTCGGGGGCGCACTCCAGCTCCTCGATGATCTCGAAGGCGGCGGTCTTCTGCCCCTGGAGGCGGTAGGGGTTGATGGAGTTGACGATGGTCACCGGGGCGCTCTCCCCCACCTCTTTGACCAGCCGCATGCCTTCGTCGAAGTTGCCCTTGATCTGCAACACCACCGCCCCGTGCATCATCGCCTGGGCCAGCTTGCCGAGGGCGATCTTGCCATCGGGGATGAGGACGAAGGCAGTGATGCCGGCGCGCGCGGCATAGGCGGCGGCGGAGGCGGAGGTGTTGCCCGTGGAGGCGCAGATGACCGCCCGGCTGCCCTCTTCCACCGCCTTGGTCACCGCCATGGTCATGCCCCGGTCCTTGAAGGAGCCGGTGGGGTTCAGGCCCTCGTACTTCACGTACAGGTCCACCTCCAGCCCCAGTTCCCGGGGGATGTTGTTGAGGCGGATGAGGGGGGTGTTCCCCTCCCCGAGGGAGATGACGCGGGTGTCGTCGTGCACCGGCAGGCGGTCGCGGTACTTGTCGATGAGTCCGGTGTAGCGGGGTCGGAAGGGCATGGCGGTTCCTCTCGCAGAATCAGGATTCCAGGGTTTCCAGGCGGATGCGCTGGATCTCGCCGCGGATGCTGGGCAGGGCGGTGATGGCGGCGAGGGCACGGTTCATGTTCGCCTCGCGCACCCGGTGGGTGAGGAGGATGATGGTGGCGTCCTCGCCCGGGGCCGGGGGCTCCTTCTGCAGGATGGCCTCGATGCTGATGCGTTCGTCGCCGAGGATGCGGGTCACCTCGGCCAGCACGCCGGGGCGGTCCTCGGCGGTCATGCGCAGGTAGTAGGCGGTCTCCACCTCGTCCATGGGGAGGATGGGCAGGTCGGACAGGGCGTCCGGTTGGAAGGCCAGGTGCGGGACGCGGTTCTCCGGGTCGGAGGTGAGGGTGCGCACCACATCGACGATGTCCGCCACCACCGCCGAGGCGGTGGGCTCGGCGCCGGCGCCGGCGCCGTAGTAGAGGGTGGGGCCGACGGCGTCGCCGTTCACCAGCACCGCGTTCATCACCCCGTCCACGTTGGCGATGAGGCGCCGATGGGGGATGAGGGTGGGATGGACGCGCATCTCCACACCCGAATCGGTGCGTTTGGCGATGCCCAAGTGCTTGATGCGGTAGCCCAGCTGCGCGGCGTAGTCCACGTCTGCGGTGGCGATGCGGGTGATGCCCTCGGTGTACACCTTGTCGAACTGCAAGGGGATGCCGAAGGCGATGGCGGCGAGGATGGTGAGCTTGTGGGCGGCGTCGATGCCCTCCACGTCGAAAGTCGGATCGGCCTCGGCGTATCCCAGGCGCTGGGCCTCGGCGAGGACCTCGTCGAAGGGGGCGCCACGGTCGCGCATCTCGGTGAGGATGAAATTGCCGGTGCCGTTGATGATGCCGGCCAGCCACTGGATGCGATTGGCCGCCAAGCCTTCGCGGATGGCCTTGATGATGGGGATGCCGCCGGCCACCGCCGCCTCGAAGGCCACCATCACCCCCTTCTCCTGGGCGGCGGCGAAGATCTCGTTGCCATGCTTGGCGATGAGGGCCTTGTTGGCGGTGACCACGTGCTTGCCGTTGTCGATGGCGCGCAGCACCAGTTCCCGGGCGGGGGATTCACCACCGATGAGTTCGACGACGATGGCCAGCTCCGGGTCGTCCACCACCTCGAAGGGGTCGCGGGTGAGATTGATGCCCGAGGTGTCGAACGGACGCCGGCGCTGGATGTCCCGGGCGCTGGCGCGGGTGATGACGATCCCACGCCCGGCCCGTCGGGCGATCTCCTCGGCGTTGCGGCGCAGCACCTCCACGGTGCCGCCGCCGACCGTTCCCAGGCCCAGAAGTCCCACCTTCACCGGATCCATGACCCCTCCTGAAATCATTTGGTTAGCAACTTGTCTTTACGGAACATCTCACGAATCCCCCGGATCGCCTGGCGGGTGCGGTGTTCGTTTTCGATGAGGGCGAAGCGGACGAAACCGTCCCCGTACTCCCCGAAGCCGACCCCGGGGGAGACCGCCACCTTGGCCTCGGTGAGCAGCTTCTTGGCAAACTCCAACGACCCCATGGGCCGGTAGGGCTCGGGGATGGGGGCCCACACGAACATGGTGGCCTTGGGGGGCTCCACCGTCCAGCCGATGTTGTTGAGGCCGGCACACAGGGCGTCGCGCCGACGGCGGTAGGTCTCGCGGATCTCGGCGACGCAGTCCTGGGGGCCTTCCAGGGCGGTGATGGCGGCCACCTGGATGGGGGTGAACATGCCGTAGTCGAGGTAGGATTTGATGCGCGCGAGGGCGTTCACCAGGGTCGGGTTGCCGCACATGAAACCCACCCGCCAACCGGGCATGTTGTAACTCTTGGAGAGGGTGAAGAACTCCACGCCCACGTCCTTGGCCCCGGGCACCTGCAAAAAGGAGGGCGCCTGGTAGCCGTCGAAGACGATGTCGGCATAGGCCAGGTCGTGCACCACCCAGATGCCGTGCTCGCGGGCGATGGCCACCACCCGCTCGAAGAAATCCAGCTCCACGCACTGGGTGGTGGGGTTGCCGGGGAAGTTGAGCACCAGCATCTTGGGTTTGGGCCAGGAGTCCTTGATGGCCTTCTCCAGCTCGGCGAAGAAATCCACTCCGGGCATCAAGGGGACGTGGCGGATGTCCGCCCCGGCGATGACGAAGCCGTAGGGGTGGATGGGATAGGTGGGGTTGGGGACCAGGACCGCGTCCCCCGGCCCCACGGTGGCCAGGGCCAAATGGGCGAGCCCCTCCTTGGAGCCGATGGTGACGATGGCCTCGGTCTCCGGGTCCAGGCGCACCCCGTAGCGACTCTCGTACCAGTTGCAGATCGCCCGGCGCAGGCGCGGGATACCACGGGAGACCGAATAGCGGTGGGTGTCGCGGCGCTGGGCCGCCTCCACCAGTTTGTCGACGATGTGACGGGGGGCGGGCTGGTCGGGGTTGCCCATGCCGAAATCGACGATGTCCTCCCCCCGGGCGCGGGCCTTGGCCTTCAGTTCGTTGACGATGTTGAAGACGTAAGGCGGGAGGCGCTTGATCCTCTGGAATTCGGAAAACAAAACGGTGCCGTCCTACTCGCGGTGGATGGTTGTCTGTCTCAAAAAGGGATGTCCGGACCTGGGAGCGCGTTGAGGTCCACCAGGGCGTGGCGACGATCGGCTATGTTACCATGAAAGCTTGCGATGACAGGGACCAGGGGCCATGCAGATCCACCAGGACTACGACCACACCCGCTACGCCATTCGCGCCTACGAAGACCGCGCCCTCACCGTGATCGCCCCCCTGGACCTGCCCCCGAACGCCGATCCGGAGACCGTCCGCCGGGCGCAGCAGGCACGCCTGCAACGGCTAGAGGAGCACGTGGTGGTGACCCCGGAACGGCTCATCACCGGGTGGATGGATGGAGACATCGCGGACCTGCGCGCCGAGCACCTGGCGGCGCTGTGCGAGGTGGGGATGGAGGTGCTCATCCTCGGCACCGGTCCGCGCCAGGTCTTCCCCCACCCGCGGCATCTGGCGCCTCTCATGGAGCGGGGGATCGGTGTCGAGGTGATGGACACCGCCGCCGCCTGCCGCACCTACAATTTCCTCATCAGCGACGGCCGGCGGGCGGCGGCGGCCTTGCTGCTCTGAGCCGGGCGCGGCGGCCTCAGCCCGGCAAGACCATGTCCAGGGAGTAGCCCTCCGCCTCCAGGATGCGGCGCAGGCGCGCCAGCGCCTCCACCTGGATCTGCCGCACCCGTTCGCGGGTGACGCCGATTTCGTCCCCCACTTCCTCCAGGGTGGAGACCCGCTGGTCATGGAGACCGAAGCGGCGCACCACCACCTGCCGCTGCTTGGGGGTGAGCCGGTGCAACCAGGTGTCCAGGAGGCGTTTCACGTCCTCGTCCTGGACCGCCCGGCTGGGATCGAGGCCCTGGTCGTCGGGGATGGCGTCGAGGATGGAGCGTTCCGGATCGCCGGCGATGGGTGAGTCCACCGAGGCGGTGCGCTCGTTGAGGCCGAGCATGCGCTCCACCTCGGAGACGGGCTTGTCCAGGGCCTGGGCGATGTCCTCGGGGGTGGGTTCGCGCACCCCTTCCTGGGAACAACGGCGGGCGGCACGCAGGCAGGCGTTGATCTCCTTCACCACGTGCACCGGCAGGCGGATGGTGCGCGTCTGGTTCATGATCGCCCGCTCGATGGTCTGGCGGATCCACCAGGTGGCGTAGGTGGAAAAACGAAACCCCCGCTCCGGATCGAACTTCTCCACCGCGTGGATGAGCCCCAGGTTGCCCTCTTCGATGAGGTCCAGCAAAGGCAGCCCGCGATTGACGTAGCGGCGCGCGATCTTCACCACCAGCCGCAGGTTGCTCTCGATCATGCGCGCCCGCGCCTGGGCGTCGCCCCGCTGGGCGAGGCGGGCGTAGTGGACTTCCTCTTCGGCGCTGAGCAGGGGGGTGTAACCGATCTCGTTGAGATAGAGGCGGGTGGCGTCGAGATCGCCGTCGGAGGCGTCCCTGCGCGCGCTTCGGCGTCGCGCCCGCGACCGTGCCACCGCCGCTTGCGGGTGGGTGGTGTCGTCCCTGTCCTTCCAAACGGGGGCCGGCTCCTTCAGCCCCCCGATCGCCCTCGGGTCTTGCTTACGATCCATCGCCATACCTCCTGTCGGCTGCGCGTTCCTCACCGCGTGACGCGGCCCTGCCCGGCCTGTGGGGCAGGTGGACGCGGACCCCTCCCTTGTCCGCACGGAGCCGGCTTGGGCCGGTCTTGTGTCATCCCCCTCGTCGAGGAAGGAGTCGCAGGGGATCGACGGGTTTGCCGCGCCGCCGGATCTCGAAGTGCAGGGCGACGCGCCCCCGATTGTCCCGTCCCATGCGGGCGATGACCTGCCCCGCAGAGACCCGATCCCCCTCCTTCACCAACAGTGTTTTATTGTGGGCGTAGGCGCTTAAGAAATTCTGATCGTGCTTGACGATGACAAGATTACCGTAGCCGATGAGGCCCTGGCCAGCATAGACCACCTCCCCGCCGGCCGCGGCGCGCACGGGGGCATCGAGACGGCCGCCGATGTCGATGCCCTTGTTCACCGGCGGCTGCAGACGGAAGGTGCGCAGGATCGGCCCCTGAACCGGCCAGCGCCAGGCGATGGGGCCGCTGGAGGCGGCCTTCGGCGGGGGTGGCGATGTCGTTGGAGCCGTGCGTTTTTTGACGGTCGGTGGCGGGGCGTCGGCGTCCTGCGCCTCCGCTTCCTCTTCTTCCCACCAATTGGGCCGCGGCGGCGCCACGCGCAGGACCTGGCCTGGGCGGATGGTGTAGGGCGGATCGATGCCGTTCCAGCGCGCCAGGGTGCGGTAGTCCACCCCGTAGCGCCAGCCGATGGCGTAGAGGGTCTCGCCGGGTCGCACCCGATGGTGGACGTGGGCCCCGCAGGCGGCGAGGAACGCCGCCAGGAGCACGGGCACGACCCAGCGGGGGGTCAGAAATAGGAATCGATGAGGTACCAAGCGCCGACCAAAGCCACCACGGTCCAACCCATCCAGTCTATGTAACGACGCAAGAAGTGGTCCATGCGTTCCCCGCCGACACGCACCAGGGCGGCGAGCAGAAAGAACCGGCTCCCCCGCCCCACCAGGGAGGCGAGGACGAAGGCCGGGAAGGCCATCTGCATGACGCCGGCGGTGAGGGTGAACACCTTGTAGGGGATGGGGGAGAAACCGGCCAGGAGCACCGCCCACACGCCCCACTCCTCGAACCAGCGGCGGCCGGTGAGGTAGGCCTCCCAGTAACGGCTCTGGGCCAGCCAGGGCTCGATGAGGTCGAAGGCGAAATAGCCGATGAGGTAGCCGAACACACCCCCCAGCACCGAGCCGATGGTGGTGAGCAGGGCGTAACGCCAGGCCCGCTCCGGGCGTGCCAGGGCCATGGGCAGGAGCATGGCGTCCGGCGGCACCGGAAAGAACGAGGACTCGGCGAAGCTGAGGGCGAAGAGGTAGCGGGGGGCGTGGCGGTGCCGCGACCAGCGCAGGGCCAGCTCGTAGGTGCGGGCGAACAGCCCCCGTGCCGGTCGTGCCTCGGCGCCTTCCCCGGCCATCAGCGCAGCCCGCTCAACAGGGGCACGAAACTGGCTTCCTCGATCACCTCCACTTCCATCCCCCCGGCGGTGCGGGTGATGCGCTGGAGCATGAGGCGGCCGCGGGTGGCGGCGGGAATCACCAGCCGCCCGCCGAGGCGCAGCTGCGCCACCAGGGCCTCGGGGATCTCCTCCGCCCCGGCGGTCACCAGGATGGCATCGAAGGGGGCGTGCTCGGGCCAGCCGATGGTGCCGTCGTCGTGTTTGAGGCGGACGTTCCAGGCCTCCAGCTCCCGCAGGCGCGCACGCGCGCGGCGCAGCAGGCCGACGATGCGCTCGACGCTGTACACCTCGTCCGCCAGGCGGCTGAGGACCGCCGTCTGATACCCCGAGCCCGTGCCCACTTCCAACACGCGCCCCAGGCGCCGCCCCTGGATGAGCAGCGAGGTCATGCGCGCCACCGTGTAGGGGCGGGAGATGGTCTGTCCGAAACCGATGGGCAGGGCGGTGTCCTCGTAGGCGCGGCTGGCCAGGGCCTCGTCCACGAAACGGTGGCGGGGCACTTCCGCCATCACGTCCAGCACCCGTTCGTCGTCGATGCCCAACTGTCGCAGGCGCGCGGCCAGGCGCCGGCGGGTGCGGGGTGAAGTCATGCCGATGCCGTCCTTGTGCAAGCGCATGTTCACCGGTCCAGTTCCTCCAGCCAATGGGCCACCGGATCGATGGCCGGGTAACGGGTCAGGTCCACCTGAATGGGGGTGACGGAGACGTAGCCGTGCTCCACCGCGTGGAAGTCGGTGCCGGGCCCGGCGTCCTGCGCGGGCCCCGCCGGCCCCACCCAGTAGATGGTGCGCCCGCGCGGGTCCCGGTCGCGGATCACCGGTTCGGCCTTGTGGCGATGCCCCAGGCGGGTGGCCTGGAAGCCGCGGATCTCGGCCAGGGGCAGGTCGGGCACGTTGACGTTGAGGATGGTGTCCGCGGGCAGGGGGTTGCGGCGCAGGCCCAACACCAGGCGGCGGGCGACCTGGGCGGCGGTGTCGAAATGGCGACCGGCGTGCCCCACCAGGGAGACGGCGATGGCCGGCAGCCCCAGGAAGCGCCCCTCCACCGCCGCCGCCACGGTACCCGAATAGAGGACGTCGTCGCCTAGATTGGCACCGTCGTTGATCCCGGAGACCACCAGGTCCGGCTCTTCCTCCAACAGGCCGGTGATGGCCAGGTGGACGCAATCGGTGGGCGTGCCGTCCACGCAATAGCGTCGCGGCCCCTGCTCGGACACGCGCAGGGGGCGTTCCAGGGTGAGGGAATTGCTGGCGCCGCTGCGGTTGCGGTCGGGGGCGACGACGGTCACCTCGCCCACCGCGCCCAGGACCTCGGCCAGCGCCGCCAGTCCGGGGGCGGAACAACCGTCGTCGTTGCTGAGTAGGAGCCGGAGCACCGCACCTCGCCGTTCAGGGAACGTTTATCTGTATAATTTTCGACCCACACAGGGGGCCGCCGGGAGGGCATTATGCCAAAAAACGAGGACGACGAGGCACGCCTGTTCCGCGAGGCGGTGGCCGACGTGCGCCCCCTGCGGACCCGGCGCGTGCCGCTGGAGGCGCCCCGCCCGCGCCCCCGCGTCCAGGGCGTGACCCCACCCGGGCAGCCGCCCGCCCCCGCCCTCCACGACGCCCGAGAAGACGAGATCCTCGGCGGTGAGGCCTATGTCGCCCATGCCCGCCCGGGGGTGCAACCACGCGTGTTGCGGCGCCTGAAACGGGGGCAGTATAGTGTGGAGGCGTACCTCGATCTCCATGGACATTCCCGTGACGAGGCGCGCGCGGCGGTGGCGGCCTTCGTCCATCGCCAGCGGCGCCGGGGTGTCCGTTGCGTGTGCATCGTCCATGGCAAGGGATACCGCTCGGCACAGGGCCGTGCCGTTATCAAACATCACCTGACCACCTGGCTACGGCAACTGGAGGAGGTGAACGCGTTTTGTTCCGCGCTACCCAGGGACGGGGGCACCGGGGCCTTGTACGTACTGCTCAAAGGCTGAAACGACCCGACCATGCCCAGACGGCTCATCAAACGTCACCTCCCCGACCCCGAGCACATCCGCCAGCACAAGTACATCCGCGTCTTCGGCCGTCTCCTCCACGACCCCAACCTCTGGCACCTCAACAAGCGCTCGGTGAGCGGCGCCGTCTCCGTGGGGCTGTTCTGCGCCTTCATCCCCGCCCCCATGCAGATGCTCATCGCCGCCGCCATCGCCATCGTCGTGCGTGTGAACCTGCCCATCTCGGTGGCCCTGGTGTGGCTCACCAACCCCATCACCATCCCGCCCATGTTCTACTTCGCCTACCGGGTGGGGGCATGGATCATGGGCATCCCGCCCATGGAAGGGGACATCGAACTGACCATGGACTGGGTGCAGGAACTCCTCCAGACCCGCTGGCAACCCCTGTTGCTGGGGTCCTTCGTGGTCGGTTCGGTGAGCGCGCTGCTGGGCAACCTGGCGGTGCGCGGCCTGTGGCGTCTGCTGGTGGTGCGCAACTGGCGCGCCCGCCAGGCCGCCCGCCGCCAGCGCCGGAATCAGCCCCGGTGAGGCGCGCCCTCCCCTTTCTGCTCCTCTTTCTCGCCGCCTGCGCCCAGCCGGGCTCGGGGGCCTTCTATCCGCTGGGGGAACTGCGCCTGCGCGCCTTTCAGGACGGCGACACCCTGAATTTCGAATTCCTGGGGGCCGAAGTCGGCCTGGGCGCGGACGACATCCCCTACGTCAACGGCACCCGCCGGGAACAATGGACCCGGGTGCGAAACCTCGTGGACCTCGATCCGCCCACCGGGCTGGACCCCGGCCTGGACCTGCTGCGCCTGGAATGGCGCACCGATTTCAGCGGCGGCTGGTCGGACCTGCTCGCCTTCTACCTCACCCAGGACGCGGACTCCGGCGCCCTCACCCTGTACGCCGTGGGGGTGGGCACCTTCGGCGGCCAGGAGGAGGCGGTGTACTGGCTGGACGCGCCGGTGATGTTCATCCCTGCCCTGGAGGGCTGGAGCGAGGCCGCCGGCGCCTCGCCCGCCCTCACCCGCTACGATGCCTCCGGCCGTGCCATCGACACCGGCGGCAGTCTGACCTTTGAATTCACCCCCCGGGGCACGGACACCGCCTCCACCCCCCTGGGGCGTTTCGAAAGCCTGGTCCTGGGACTGCAGTTGTCCCTCGCCCTGCCGGGGGAGAACGGTTACACCGCCATTTGGAACGGCATCGCCTGGCTCCATCCCGCCCTCGGCATGGTGCGCTACTCGGTGGGGTTCAACCGCAGCATCGGCAGCGAGTCCCGGGGCCTGAGCCTGGACTCGGTGGCCCTCGTCAACACCAACATCCCCCTGCCGGAGGGCCGCTGAATCAGTCGTGGCGCAGGGCCTCGGCCGGCGGCAGGGCGGCGGCGCGGCGCGCCGGCAGGGTGCCGGCGGCGAGGGCGGTGAGGAGGGCGACGGCCACGGCGATGGCGATCTGCCCCGGCCCGGGGAGGAACCAGAAACCCGTCCACAGACGCGCCCCCACCAGTGCCACCAGGCCCAGGGTGAGGCCGGCGAGGCCGCCCAGCAGGCCGATCACCGCCGCCTCGGCGAGGAACTGGGCGAGGATGTCGCGGCGGCGCGCGCCCACCGCCTTGCGCAGGCCGATCTCGCGCGTGCGCTCCACCACCGCCGTGGACATCACCCCGAGGATCCCCATCCCCCCCACCACCAGGGCCACCAGCGCCCCCACCATGCCCACCGAGGTGATGACCCCGAGGATGCGCTCGGCGGTGTCGATCCAGGACTTCATGCTCTGCACCGTGTAGCGGTAGCGGCCGTGGTGGCGGCGGGTGAGGAAACGCACCACCTCCTGCCCCGCCGCCTCGGCGCGCGCCACGCTCACCGCCTCCGCCTGCAGGGTCTGGATGTCGCGCGTGCCGCCCATGAGCTGCTGGTAGAGGGTGTAGGGGATGAGCACCCGGTTGTTGACATCGTAGCCCTGGGTGGCGCCGATGGCGGCGAGGAGACTGCGGTCCTTGTGGGCCAGCTCGCCGACGATGGTGAGCTGCACCTGCCCGAAGCGCAGGGTGCGGCCCACCGCCGGGCGCGTGCCGAACAGGCGCTCGCGCACTACCGGCCCCACCACCGCCACCGGCCGCCGCTGGCGGATGTCCAGGGGGCGCAGGCCGCGACCGGAGACGATGCGGTCGTTGTTGATGGCCAGGTAGTCCACGTCCACCCCCTCCACCGAAGACTGGCTCAGGCGCCCCTCCGCCACCAGTTCCACCATCCAGTTCTGGGGATAGACCACGGCGCTGTAACGGCGCACGTCCGGGCAGCAGGCGCTGCGGCGGATGGCGGCGTAGTCGTCGTTGTCGATGCCGGAGCCGGGGCGTTTCACGCTCGGGCGGTCCTGCTGCCAGTCGCGGAAGATCCACAGGGTGGTGAGGCCGTAGGTCTCCAGTTCGGCGAACACCACCCGGCGACCGGCATCGGTGGCCACCTGGACGATGAGCAGGGCGGCGATGCCGAGGGCGACGCCGAGGATGCTCACCGCGGTACGCAGGCGGTTGGCGCGCAGGACCATCGCCACCTGGGCCAGGTGGTCGCGCAGAAGGAGCGGGTCGGCGCGCTCAAGCACGGCGGTCCTCCACGATGCGCCCCTCGCGCAGGTGGATTCGGCGCGGGGCGCGCTCGGCCACCGCCGCCTCGTGCGTCACCAGCACCAAGGTCTTGCCGGCATCCACCAGGCGCTCGAAGAGGGCCATCACCTGTTCGGCGGCGGCCGGGTCCAGATTGCCCGTGGGTTCGTCGGCGATGACCAGATCGGGGTTGAGGACCACCGCCCGCGCCACCGCCACGCGCTGTTGCTGGCCGCCGGAGAGCTGCGCCGGGCGGTGCTCGGCGCGATCGGCCAGGCCCACCGCGTCCAGCGCCAGGGCGGCGCGGTGGCGACGCTGGGCCGGGGGCAGCCCGGCGTAGAACAGGGGCAGCTCCACGTTGGCGCGCGCGCTCAGCTCGGGGATGAGGTTGAAGGACTGGAAGACGAAGCCGATGCGGCGGTTGCGCAGGCGCGCCAGGGTGTCCTCGTCGAGGTCGTCCACGGCGCGCCCGTCGAACAGGTAACGGCCGCCGTCGGGCACGTCCAGCAGGCCGATGAGGTTCATGAGGGTGGTCTTGCCGGACCCGGAGGGGCCGGTGATGGCGACGAACTCGCCACGGGCGATGTCCAGGTCGATCCCTTGCAGGACCTCCACCCGTCCGCCGGCCACGGCATAGCCCTTGCGGATGCCCTGCAGGCGGATCATGGGCTCAGCCGCGGCCCGCGATCCTGACTGCCTGCCCTTCCTTGAGCGTGCGCCCGGGCGCCAGGACCACCCGGTCCCCGGGCCGCAGGCCGGAGCGGATCTCCACGTGGGTAAAGTCTTCGATGCCGGTCTCCACCGGCCGGTAGTGGATCTTGCCGTCGCGCAC
>Ga0256832_1002131_pt1 | contig 13510 bp, 13 predicted proteins | sample 134614metaG_FD_190534 | JGI IMG/M metagenome (GOLD analysis project Ga0256832, IMG submission 190534) | Hydrothermal vent microbial communities from Lau Basin, Pacific Ocean - 134-614 | ecosystem: Environmental > Aquatic > Marine > Hydrothermal vents | place: Pacific Ocean: Lau Basin | collected... | reverse complement strand
ATCCACCACCGCCGCAGCCACCAGGTCGGCCACGGGTACGGGGTTCAGCGCCACGGCCACGCCTTTGGTGGCGCAGTACTTGCGGATCAGTTTCTGCCCCAGCTTGCGCCGGGCCTGCAGGATGCGTTCGCCGACCTTGTCACTGAGGTCGCTGGCGAACAGGGAGGCATTCAGGGCGGCTAGGGTCTGACCCTCGGCCTGAAGAATATCCCATAAACGTTCTTTCACCTGGCTCACATCCGCGGGTGGGCGGCGCCATTCCTCGTGTTCCTCGCCATCCTCGTTCACACGGATGATCAGACGCTCGGCAGGATCAGCGCTGGCGATGACGATGTTGTTTTCATCCACGATGCCCTGGGTATGGCGCTTCAAAGAGGCGAGCAGGGTCTCCCGCTCCGCGGTGCTATAACGGTCAGCTTTGTTCAGCACCAGGATGATGGGGCGGTGCAGGGCGGCGATCTCCTTGAGGGCCTGGACTTCTGTCTCCGTGAGATCGGAATCCACCACGAACAGAACCAGATCCGAGCGCCCGGCCACTTCCCGGGCCAGTTGTTCCCGGGCTTCGCCGTCCACTTCGTTGATGCCCGGTGTATCGATGAGGAATACGCCGCCGCTTTCATACTCCTGCCACTGGCCGCGTTCCGCGCGGGTGGTTTCACCGTGCAGGGGACTGGTACTGAAGCGCTGTTCTCCCAGCAGGGCGTTGAGCAGGGCGGATTTGCCCACGCTGACCCGGCCAAACACAGCGATATGCAGATGCCCGTGTTCCAGGCGATCCAACATGGCCTGAACCTCCTGGTAGTCCTGCTCCAGGGATTCACGCACGGAATCCGGCACCCGGGGATCCCTGATCAGAGCCTCCAGGCTTTCCTGAGCCAGGTCCAGGTGATCCGAATCGCCTTCTTCAGTCTTTGCCGTTGCGCCGGGTGACTTCGCGAAAAGCCAGTCGGGCATAATGCGCCGCAGACGCTTTGATATCTTCACCAAGTTGATCCTCGAACTGGTTGGCTACCTGTAAAGGATGGAGTTCACCCCGGCTGTCCAGGGAGGCTGCCAGGCTCTTGCCCAGGGCGTCGAATAGAAAGCCATAGGCCACGGCATGCAGTACGCCCCCCGCCACGGTGCCCATGCCGGGAAAGGCCTTGAGCGCATTGCCTGCTACGGCAAGAACCAGGGTCAGGTGCTTGCGCACCTGCTTCTGCACCAGCTTCAGCAGCAGCTCGATGTCCACCTTGCGTACCGGTATATCATACAGTTTTGACAGGTCTCTGATCATCTGTGCGCCAAGAAAACCCTGGATGAGAATATCTGTTCCCGGGGTCATGGCGGCAATGGCGCCGGCCACGGCTTTCTGGGCATAGCCGGTGACGATCTTCTGCGCCTCTTCCCGGCGATGGATACGTAACTGCTCATCCATGCGCCGTTGCACCAGCACGAATACGGAGCTGTCCCGCAGGCTTTCCAGGGTTTCCGCATGGCTGTCGATGATGCGCTGCAGGGCTTGCTGCAAGGCATCCACCTTGGGAGGCAGACGCCTCTGTACTTCCTCTTCCCGGCCATCGGGCAGCTGGCGCAGGGCGGTGACAGTGGCGCCGGTGCTGACGCTTACCACCTGGGCTTCACCCAGTTCATTCACCCGTTGCTGCAGACGCTCGCGCACCTGTTCCAGATCGGCCTCACTGTAGCGGTCACTCTTGTTGAGCACCACCAGGGTGGGTTTCTTCAGGGCCAGCAGGGCGGCCAGTTCCCGGGCCTGGCTACGCGTGAGATCGCCTTCCACCACGTAAAGGACGATATGGGCGCGCAGGGCTTCTTCCCGGGCGAGTTTGTCCAGCCTGCCACCCACCTCATCCAGGCCGGGCATGTCCGTGAGCACCAGTTCGTCCCCGGCGGGGCTGGTCCAGGTGTAGGTCTGCAGGGTCCGGGTGGTGCCCCCGGTGACCTCGGTGCGTACTTCCGCTTCGGGCAGCAGCGCCTTGATGAGGCTGGACTTGCCACTGCTGATCTCGCCAAACAGGGCCACTTGGATACGGCCGGCGGCGCGGCGGTCCTCCAGCTCCCGCAGTTCCTGTTCGGCCGCTGTGGTATCCAGCCCCAGCTCCCTGGCGGTCTGTAACTGCTCCTGCAGAGTTTCACGGTCCGGGGGTTCCTGCCTGTCCATGCCGGGCAGGGTTTTGGGCGGGCGCAAAACCCGCAGCACCAGCCAGCCCGAGAGCAGGGAGAACAGTGCCAGCAGGCTGGCCACACCCAGCTGCATCCACATGGGGGCTTCACGCAGGTTGTGCCAGATGTTAACCAGGGTGTCCGTGAGCAGGATGCCCAGCAGCAGAGCAAACAGCAGGGCGATACCCGTCAGCAGGGCCAGGATCAGGCGGATGGAGGATTTATTCTTCACGGTGAAATGTTCAACAGATGTTTTGGGAATCTCTGGAAAGGCTGATTTGTTTGGTACGAAACAGATTATGCCTGAAATGTTCGGGAACGAGCGAAGTTCCCAGTGAATGCCTCAGCTTACATCCCTCAGGGGCGTCCGTGCAGGCCGGAGTTCAGGCGTTCATGGACAGATCAGTGCTTCCTCAAGTGACTACCGGCTTTCCTTCAGGCAGGGCGGATGCTGCCGCCATTCGGCGGATTTTTTTCTGTTCACGCCGGGCGCCCAGTACCAGCATGCAGGGGGTTATGACCAGGGTCAGCACCGTGGCGAAAGCGAGACCTCCGGCAACAGCGGTGGCCAGTTGTGACCACCATTGGGTGGAGGGGCCGCCGATGTCGATGTTGCGGGCGAACAGGTCGATATTGATTTCCATCACCATGGGCAACAGGCCGAGGATGGTGGTCACAGTAGTGAGCAGCACAGGTCTCAGGCGCTGGGCTCCCGTGCGCAGCACGGCCTCCATGGCGTCCATGCCCTGGCGCCGCAGGACATTGTAGGTGTCGATGAGGACGATATTGTTGTTGACGATGATCCCGGCCAGGGAAATGACGCCTATGCCGGACATGACCACGCCAAAGGGCTTCTGAAAGACCAGCAGTCCCAGAAAGACGCCCACGGTAGAGAAAAGGACCGCGCTGAGGATGAGAAAAGCCTGGTAGAAGCTGTTGAACTGGGTGACCAGGATGATGGCCATCACCACCAGGGCGATGACGAAGGCTTTTTCCAGGAATGCCTTGGATTCATCCTGCTCTTTGTTTTCTCCTTTGAGTTCAAGTTCCACCCTGGGGTCCAGGTTAAGTTCTGCAAGCTGTTTCTTGAGCTTAGGCAGCTCCAGGCTGAGAAGTTCGCCTTCTTTCATGTTGGCGCTCACGGTGATTACCCGCCGTGCGTCCACGCGCCGGATGCTGTCCACCTTGGGCACGGCCTTGCGCTGCACGAAATTGCTGATGGGCACCAGGCCGTGATCCGTGAGAATGCGGATGCTGTCCAGCTGGTTGATAGAGCGCTTGTCCGTGGGGAAGCGCACGCGGATATCCAGTTCACGGTCTACGTCATCCGGGCGGTATTCGCCGACCTTGAGTCCGTTGGTGATCATCTGGATCATGCTGCCCACGCTGGCAGCGTCGGTGCCAAAGCGGGCGGCCGCGGCGCGGTCGATAATGATCTGCCATTCGATGCCGGGCTTGGAGCGGCTGTCTTCCACATCCGTGATGCGTGGATTGCTGTCCAGCGCCTTGCGGATGAGGCCGGCTGCTTTGTCCAGCTTTTTCGGGAAACGGGAGCTCAGTTCCAGTTTCAGATCCTTGCCGCCACCGACGCCGGATTCATCTTTGCCGATTTCGATTTCCATGCCGGAGATGTGCGCGGTGCGTTGTTTCATCTCCTTGATGATTTCCGTGGCCTTGCGCCGTTGCTTCCAGTCCACCAGGTTGTAGCGGATACTGCCGATGCGGTTGCGCCCGCCGACGCGGACATACAGGTTTTTGATCTCCGGCATGTCCAGGATGGCGTTTTCCACCTCGTGCATGAGTTTGTCTTTTTCCCAGATGGACAGATCACCGTAGCCGCGCACGGTGATGTTGCCCCCTTCAGGTTCCACTTCAGGGAAGAACTGCATGCCCAGGTTGGAAGCGCCATAGGCCATGAACACGCCTATGGAAAAGATGATGGTGGCAAGCAGCATCTTCCAGGCGTGCCGGGTGGCGAAATGCAGCACTTTCACATACAGGCCAGTGAACCCGTCCACGGCCAGTATGTCTCCCTGTTCCATTTGTTGCAGGCGTCTGCGGGTAGCTTCATCCACGGGTCGGGGGCGGCCAATGACAGTGCCCAGGGTGGGAATAAAGAGCAAGGCCATGGCCAGGGAGGCGGCCAGGGTGGCAATGAGGGTGATGGGCAGATACTTCATGAACTCGCCCATGATGCCCGGCCAGAAGATCAGAGGGGCGAAAGCGGCAAGGGTGGTGGCGGTGGAGGCGATGATGGGCCAGGACATGCGTTTGGCGGCTTCTCCGTAGGCCACTTGGGGCTCCACCTGCTCACTCATAAGGCGGTCAGCGTACTCCGTGACCACGATGGCGCCGTCCACGAGCATGCCCACGGCCATGATCAGGGCGAACAGCACCACGATGTTCACGGTGTAGCCCAGGGTGGAGAGGATCAGGATGCCGCTGAGAAAAGATCCCGGGATGGCCAGGCCCACCAGCAGGGCAGTGCGTGCGCCAAGAAAGGCGATGATGACGATGACCACCAGGAGCACCGCGGACAGGACATTGTTCTCCAGGTCCTTGAGCATGGAGTGAATCTGCTTGGAATTGTCGTTGGTGTAGGTGACTTGGATATGCTCTGGCCACTTCTTGCGTTCATCCTCGACCACCTTGCGTGCAGCTTCGACGGTTTCAATGATGTTGCGTCCCGGACGTTTTTTCACTTCCAGGCTGATGGTGCTCTGGCCATTGAGGCGGGTGAAACTGCTGGGGTCGGTATAGCTGCGCCGCACGGATGCGACGTCGCGGAAATGCACCACGCGGTCGCCGCTGGTTTTCACTGGCAGGTCCAGAATGTCATCCAGGCTTTCGAACACGCTGGGAATCTTGATCTGGAAACTGCCTTTGCCTGTATCCAGGGAGCCTGCTGCAATGAGCCGGTTGTTGCGTGACACCAGGGAATAGATGTCCTGCTGGTCCAGCCCATAACTTTCCATGGCCAGGGGGTCGAGAATGACTTCCAGCTGATCCCGGCGGTCGCCGCCCAGTTCCACTTCCAGCACATCCTTGATGGCTTCCAGCTTGTCCTGCAGATGCCGACCCAGCTCGATGAGGGCGCGCTGGGGAACCGGGCCGGACAAACTGATGGTCAGCACCGGGTTTTGTTCCGCCATGGTCACCGGATGGACGGTGGGCTCCCGGGTCTCGTCAGGCAGCCTGGCCTTGGCCAGATTGACCTTGTCGCGCACATCGGCCAGCGCTTTGTCCGGATCGAAACCGGCGACAAATTCGAGAGTGACAGAGGCGTGCCCCTGGCCGGCATTGGCGGTCATCTCCTTTACTCCCTGGATGGCGCGCAGCTCGTTCTCCATGGGGCGAACCAGCATGCGCTCGGCGTCCTCCGGGGAAATGCCAGGATGGGAGATGGAGACATAGATATACGGAATGGCGATATCCGGCTCTGCTTCCTTGGGAATATTCAACCAGGAAGAGAGACCGGCGCTGAACAGCAGCAGGAGCAGCAGGATCATGGTGCGCCGGTGCACCAGCGCCCAGTCGATGATGGCGTTCATGCTCAGCTGTCCCCCTGCTGGATCTCCACCTTGTCCCCTTCCCGTACGAAAGCCTGTCCTACGGTGATGATGTCCACGTTCTCGTCCAGGCCGCGTATCCAGGTACCATCGGGATCACTGCGCACCACGTCGATGGGGGTGAACTGCACCACGTTGTCCTTGACCCATTTCACACCGATGACGCCGGTCTTGTTCAACGCCAGCAGGGCGGGGCTGATGTGCACCGCCATGATGGTCTCCAGGGGAATCTGCAGTTCCACACCCAGGCCACCAAGTATCTGTCCGTCAGGATTGTCCAAGGCTACTTCCACGCGGAAGGTGTTGGTGTCTTCATCGGCAACCCTGGACAGGTAGCGGATGCGCCCCTGGTGCTGCTGGCCGTTGTTCAGGGTGACAATGGCTTTCTGGCCCCGGCGCAACAGGTCGATGTCAGCCTGGGTGACGTCGCCACGCACCACCAGGGGATCGAGATCCACCACCCGGGCCAGTTCTGTACCGACATTCACGTAATCCCCAATCTCCACCATGCGCTCCAGGAGCACGCCATCGAAAGGCGCATGCACGACTGTGTTGTCTATTTCTCTTTGCAGGGCGGCCACTTTGGCTTCGGCCTCTTTCATCAGGGTTTTCTTGCGCGCCAGTTCGGTTCTGCCCTGAAATCCCTTGGCCTTGAGGGACAGGGCGCCCTGGTATTCCAGGCGGCGTTGCGCCAGTTCGGCTCTGGCATGTTCCAGGAGGTGCGGGCGGTCATTGGCTGCGATGCGGATGATGGGATCTCCAGCCTCCACGGTTGCACCCCGTTGCTTCAGGATGGCTTCCACCCGGCCATCCACCTCGGCCTTGAGATTCAGGCTGCGGTTGGGTTCGGTGCGCCCATAGAGCACGATGCTGCGTTCCACGGGTTCGCTGTGTACGGTGGCGACGCGCACCTTGATGACAGCGGGAGACTCTTTGGCTGGCTGTTCATCAGGATCGGCCGCTTGCTCTGAATCGGCCGGATCACCATTGATGCTGCCCGAGGCCAGCCATGCGCTCAGGCCCAGTGCGAGAAGCAGGGAGATGATCCAGGGATGTTTGTTGAACATGTGAATGTCCTATTCTGTATGAGCAGTGACAGTGGCCCTGGAGGGCTTCCGTCAGCATCGGGCAGGGATTTTCAGTTTTGCGAGTCCAGATCGTTAAGGTCCCGGTCCAGCTGGTAGCGGTCTGAAGTCACATAGGCCTCCAGGCGGCTGAGTTTGCGTTCCAGCTTGCGAAAACGGTAACGGGTATCGGCCAGGGTGTCCTTGGGGGACTTGCGGTATTTGCGCCAATAGTTTTCTTCCTGATCATCATCATACAAGTCATCCGGCTTTACCGGCAGGTAGATGTCTGCCAGTATGTAGAAGGCTATGGTGACAGCGCTGAAAGCCAGGCCAGAAACGACGGCCAGTATCCTGATCAGGGTCACGTCCAGGGAAAAGTAGTCCGCAATGCCTGCACACACGCCTGATATCTTCCCCTTCTTGGGATCACGGTACAGCCTGTTGTGGCAACCTTCTTCGCAGCTCATTGTCGGTTCCTCCAGTCAGGTGCTTCCCGGTCCAGTATGGTCTCTAGAGCCTCGACCCGGTGCTCGAGTTTTTCGGACAGTTTCCATAGCTCGGCGAGGGTTTCTTCGTCTGCGGAGGAAAGCGCTTTGCTGGCCCGTGACTTGTACCAGTAGTGCAATATCAACCAGAGAGGGACGACAACCACGGTGAAGAAAAACGCCACGATGACTGATATGTCGTAGTCCATGTCATTCGTCCCCGTCGAGATTGCGGAACTGGCGTTTCAGTTCATAGTTTTCGTCGGTAACGATGCGTTCCAGCACGCGTATGCGTTCTTCCAGGGCATCGATGTGGCTTTCCATGCGCTGGCGCGCCTTGCTGGATTCTTCCATGTTGCCGCGGCTGTCGAAATACTGTTTGACGACGCCGCCCAGAATACCAAGAGCAACAATGATGACGACCATCTCAAAAGGGTTCATGGGATTCTATCCTCAGTAAAGGTTATTGTTTGTTTTCCGACAGTCGGGACTTCAACTTGCTCAGTTCGTCTTCGATTATATCCTCTGCTTCCAGTTCGGCGAACTGATCATGCAGGCTGGGGTCACGGCCCACATCATAGGACTCGACCTTGCCTTCCATATGTTCCATTTTCTGCTCCACCGTTTCAAAGCGGGACAGGGCATCATCGATACGTGAGTCATGCAGTTTTTCCCGGGTGCGCAGGCGGCCGGAGACGGTATTGTGCTTCATCATCATGGTCTTGTGCCGGGCCTTGGCGTCGTCCAGTTTCTTTTGCAGTTTGCTGGTATCCTGGTTCAACTGCAACAGTTGCTCTTCCAGTATTTCCAGTTCGCTTTCCATGCTGGCAGCGGCATTTTCAAGGCCATGCTTTTCCTTGAGGGCGGCTCTGGCCAGGTCTTCCCGTTCTTTGGAAAGAGCCAGTTCGGCTTTGCGTTGCCATTCCTGTATTTCACGCTGCATTTGATCCATGCGGCGTTGCAGCTTTTTCTTCTCGGCAATGGTGCGTGCCGCATCGGAGCGCACTTCCACCAGGGTGTCTTCCATTTCCTGGATAACCAGGCGGATGATTTTTTCCGGGTTTTCCGCCTTATCCAGCATGGCGGTGATATTGGAATTGATGATGTCGTGTAATCTGCTGAAGATGCCCATGTTCAGTTTTCCTCTAAGTTGATGGATCTGTATCTGATGTCTGAGTGCTCTAAGGGAGCATTAACCCTGCTGTGCGGAAATTGCCGGGTTCACCGGTAAGTTTTTTTTTTCATCCACAGGCACGATGCTCTGAGTGCAGTCGGTGTTGGTGGCAGTTTCCGGAGCAAAGGCCTGTTTCGCAAGCTGTTGCGCCATCTGTTGGCTAACCTGCTGGTTCCAGTTTCGGGTATGAACCAAGTTGGTGCTCATGGCTGCCAAAGCGGCGTTTCCCTGAGCAAGAATCTCATTTTCCAGGCGCTCCTGATCGTCTGCTGCAAAGGCGCCAACAGGTGTCATGATGGCAATCATTCCTGCAAAGGCCAGGGTTCTTACTGTGTTGCTGTTTTCCATTTTCTTGTCTCCTTTGGCGAAAGTGATAGTAGCTTTGTGTGATTAGTACCTATCACGAATCGTGCCATGTTTTTTAATATGTTTATAAGTAGCTGTTAATCAAGTGAAAATACAGAATTCTCGCGTTTTTCTGTGGCAGACAAGAAAGATAAAATAAATCAAATATTGATAAATATAATCAAATAACAATTAAATATGTTATTATCTGTTCATGGACATCCATCAGAAGCTTATCGGCCAGTCATCTGCTTTTCTGGAAACCCTGGAAAGAGTTTCCACGGTGGCCCCTCTTTCCAAGCCGGTTTTGATCATTGGTGAACGGGGTACAGGCAAGGAAATGATGGTGGAGCGCCTGCATTTCCTGTCACCCCGTTGGGAGAACGTGCTGGTAAAGGTCAATTGTGCTGCTTTGCCTGAAACCTTGCTGGAGTCTGAGTTGTTCGGCTATGAGGCGGGGGCCTTTACCGGAGCGGGAAAGCGTCATGCGGGCCGTTTTGAACGTGCGGATGGCGGTTCTTTGTTCCTGGATGAGATTGCCAGCATGTCACTGCGCTTGCAGGAGAAGTTGTTGCGGGTCATAGAGTATGGCGAATTCGAGCGGGTGGGCGGTGACAAGACCCTGAATGTGGATGTGCGGGTGGTGGGTGCCGCCAATGTGGATTTGCCCGCCATGGCAGCCCGGGGGGAGTTTCGTGCGGATCTTCTGGACAGGCTGAGTTTTGATGTCATTACACTGCCTCCTCTGCGTTATCGGAAGGAAGATATTCCCCTGCTGGCAGAGCATTTTGCCCTGGGCATGACCCGTGAACTGCAAAGGCCATATTTTGCGGGGTTCACGGATGAGGGGCTGGAGCAGATGCAGGCTTACCCTTGGGAGGGCAATGTTCGTGAACTGAAGAATGTCGTTGAGCGGGCGGTCTATCGCACACCAGCCGATGAGCCTGTGAGTGAGTTTGAGTTTGATCCCTTTGCTTCACCCTGGAAGCCTGTGGCTGTAGCTGATGAAGGCGAGGCGGTCGATGTTCCTGCTCCTGTCGCTCAGGACAACAATGTAACCGGTGTGGATGTTCCCACGGATTTCAAGGCCCATATGAGAGCCTATGAGCAGAATCTGCTGGAAAAAGCTTTGGAGCAACATCGTTTCAATCAGCGCCGCACGGCCCAGGCCCTGGGGCTGACCTATGCACAGCTTCGGGGGTATCTGAAGAAATACGGTATCTCCGCTAGAAATCCCTAGCCTGAATATTTCACCCGGGAACGCGATGATCGTGCCGGGATCGGCGTTCAGGTGCGGATTTGCAATTGAATCAATAGCCTAAGCTATTGATGATTGAGCAAATACCGCAGATGGACGGCGAGACCGGTGCGAGGGCGCGTTCAGCGATGCCCGGTAACATTTTGCACTTTGCTAATATTCCAAAATTATCCATTAAATACAGTAAGCTGGAATATTTTTCCAGCGACCGGGTGAAATATTCGGGCTAGGAGGCTGCCGGGCTGAAGCCCGACCTACAAATCCCGGCTATCCATGGTTTCTTGCGGCATACCGTCCATCCCTGGACATTCGCCGCTCCGGCCATCCATGGCCTCTCGCGGTATACCGTCCATCCCTGGACATTCGCTGCTCCGGCCATCCATGGCCTCTCGCGGCATACCGTCCATCCCTGGACATTCGCTGCTCCGGCCATCCATGGCCTCTCGCGGCATACCGTCCATCCCTGGACATAAAAAACCCCGCTCACAGGGCGGGGTTTTTGGAAACAGATCCTGAAAAATTACTTGATCTTGGCTTCCTTGTACATCACGTGTTTGCGTGCTTTGGGATCATACTTCTTGATCTCCATTTTGCCCGCTTGGGTACGTTTGTTTTTGGTAGTGGTGTAGAAGTGTCCGGTGCCCTCGCTGGACACCAAGCGGATTTTTTCGCGAACTGCCTTTGCCATGATCTTCTCCTTTAAACCTTTTCGCCACGGGCGCGGATATCCGCGAGGACGGCGTCAATACCTTTCTTGTCGATGGTGCGCATACCTGCCGCGGTAACGCGCAGGCGAACCCAACGCTGTTCGCTTTCCACCCAGAAGCGATGGTAGTGAAGGTTTGGCAGGAAGCGACGGCGGGTCTTCCTGTGAGAGTGGGAAACATTGTTTCCGGTAACCGGGCGCTTGCCTGTGACCTGGCACACTTTAGACATGGTTCTAGCCTCGAATTAACTGGTTCAACACGCCCAAGTCCAGAGACATGAGCTGTAAAAGACGCGCATTTATACCAGAGTGCCGGTGTGATGGCAACTTTCTTTGTACTGCAGGGTGAGCCCAGTGGAAAGATTCTGGATTGAACAGTTTCCCCGGTCCGGTTGTGTGTGAGGTATATTGACGGCTTAGTATCTTGTTTCGGGAGAACCGGAGAAAATGCGTATTGCTTCAAGGATGGTGGGCTGGTTGTTGTTGATTGCTGCAGTGATCGCAGGGGGCTGCAGCGACCAGGCGGAGAAAAGACAGACAACGCCAGAGGTGGCCAAGCTGCTGCGTATGGTGCCTGTAGATGCGCCATATGTGTCGGTACTTGCACGCAAGAAAAAGTTACCGCCTCTGTTGGTGGACAAGATGCTCCAGTCTCAGAACTTGAGCGTGGAACGGCGAAAGTATGGCATGGACACCGCACTTGACGGCTGGCGAGCAGCAGGGATCCTGGACAGGGATCTTGCCGAAAAACTGCGTCAACTGTCTTATGCCCTGATCGAGGAAACAGCAGGAAAATATTCAGCGGAAGGCTGGCGTTCTCTGGGAATGGAACCTAACCCTCATGGGGTGTTGTATGGCCTCGGTATTTTTCCTGTTTTCTGGCAGGAAATTGCAGATCAGGAAAAGCTGAACGCCTTTCTGGAGCGCGTCGAGACCCGCAGTGGCCTGATTGCCGAGAAACGCCACTGGAAGAGCCAGGCATATCGTTATCTGGCTTTGGGGCCGGTATCAGCACTTGTGGCTGTGCGGGAGGGATATCTGGTTCTGGCGGTGTTGCCTGCGGGGAAAGAAGCTGAGCTGCTGCCCAGAGTCTTTGGCATGGAGCGGCCGCAACAGTCCCTGGCGGATGGCAAGTTTGCCCGGATGGCCCAGGAGCGGGGTTTTCCCGGCTATGGTGAAGGTTACCTGGATACCCTTGAGATGCTGAAGGCAGTGCGCAAAGCGGTAGAGCAGGGGGAATTGCCCCAGTGGCTGCCCTCGGACTGTCAGGGTCTGGCTGAAGGTGTAGCCCGGAATATTCCCTTGCTGAGCTTCGGGCTGACAGGCGTCAGTGAGCATCGCTGGCAATTCTCCGTGACGGTGGAAGCTGTGGCGGAAATCACCTCCTACTTGCAGAAAATCCCGGCTGTGGTGCCTGGACTGGGTGAAAACAGCCGGGCGCTGCTGAATATGGGTGCGGGTGTGAATATTCCACGCCTGCGAGATGCTATCAACAGCAGTCTGCGCTATGTCATCAAGTCGGGAAAGGGTTGCAGCCTGATAGACGAAGAATTGCTGACCAAGGTGATTCAGGGGGTGAGCATGGGCCTGAACCCCATGCTGGCAGGCATCCAGGGTTTCAACATGAATCTGGATGCGCTGGAGGTCGATCCTGAGACCATGAAACCCAAAAAGCTGGAAGGCCAAATTCTGCTGGCAGCCAAAGATCCGTCCGGCATGCTGGGGATTTTATCTTCTGTGGTGCCCGAACTTACCCAGACGGCTATTCCCACCGATGGTACGCCGGTCACTCTGCCTTTGGGAGACAAACTGCCGGTTTCCACCCCGGTGTTTGTGGCGGTCAAAGGGGAAGCGTTGGCAGCAGCAATAGGGGATGAGGCTCGGGCCAAGGTAAGGCAGGCCCTGGATGCACCGGTCAGTCATCCTTCTCCATTGTTTGCCCTGAGTTTTGATTTATCCAAAGTGCTGCCGCTCATATTGTTGTTGGAGAAACAGTTCCTGCATACCCAGGAACAGACGCTGCAGGATCTGGAAGCGCTTGCTGCCGGGGGGGAGGCAGATGATGAGTCCCTGCGGGATAGTATCCAGTCCTTGAAGGAAACAGTGGAACAGCTACGGCGCAATCAAGAGAATGCACAAGAGATGTTTGCCGAAATCGTTCGGAGCTATCGCAGAGGCGGAACGTGGATATATGTCACAGATCACGGTTTGGAGCTGCGTCTCATCTATGATCTGAAGGAGTAAAACTTGGGAGCCTGTCGGATTGTGGGGGATCGTAGCGAGGCGAGTGGAATGAATCAGGCGCATCAAACCTACGTGCTGGGAGAAACCCGTGGCGAGTTGGCTGTTGCGGGTCTAAAGGATATCCGCCGGCACAGTTGCGCCATGGCCGGGGCCTGCCGGCGGCGGCTGCTCATCTATACGCATCGTCTCAACCCGGAGATCTACAGCCAATCCTGTTTCCTGGAGGCCGTCAGGCAACTGGTGATCCTTCATGCCAGTACCCGCATACGCATCCTGGTCGCCGATACCACTGAGTTGGCGCGGGGCGGCCATCACCTGCTGAGGCTTGCTCAGGACATGACCAGCAGCGTGGAGGTTCGCCGAAGGGCGCCTGAGTTCGATGGTGATATGCGCAGCTTCATGCTGGCTGACGAGAACGGCTATATTCAGCGCAATCTCTGGTATGACCTGAACAATGCTCGGGCTAACTACTATGACCCACCCCGGGTACGCAGTCTTG
>Ga0256832_1002130_pt1 | contig 13511 bp, 10 predicted proteins | sample 134614metaG_FD_190534 | JGI IMG/M metagenome (GOLD analysis project Ga0256832, IMG submission 190534) | Hydrothermal vent microbial communities from Lau Basin, Pacific Ocean - 134-614 | ecosystem: Environmental > Aquatic > Marine > Hydrothermal vents | place: Pacific Ocean: Lau Basin | collected... | reverse complement strand
TAAACATAGCCACAATTCCAAAAAGCAATGTCGCTACCCTTATCCAAAACCCTTGCTTTGATATCCCTTGCTTGTTTTTCCAAAAATCTTTGACTGCCGATATAGATATTATATTGAGAAAACTATCGCTCGATGACATCAATGCCGAAAGCATTCCCACAACAGCAAAAGCCAATAAAAAACCTTGGCTGTGCCTGCTTATAAATACATACGCTACATCTTTTGGGCTTGCAATATCATTAACCGTAAGTCTAATCGCCATTCCAACCAAGGGAAATATTATATAAAAAGGCAACATTCCAAGCCCGGAAATTATACTGACTTTCTTTGCAGTTTTAGCGTCCTTGGCGGCTAAAATACGCTGCCAAATATCCATTCTCACCAAAACAGACCATGATAAAAATACTAATAATCCTATTAGAAATGTATATCCATAGTGTGTACCGGTCAGAAATTCAGAGGGAAGCTCACTGAGTCTTCGTAAGTGATTGGTATCAACCCAAACTCCGGGAATGAAAATTAAAACAATCATTATGACGATAGCGATAAATTGGATTAAATCCGTGATTATGACACCGGATAATCCGGCAATGGCAGTATATACTATGACAATCAATGCCGATATTACAGTCGCAGCGTTGTGCTCAAGCTCAAAACTGAATTTCAATATACTGGCCATGGCCACAAATTGTGCTGCGAGCATAAAGAAAAATATAAAAATATTGACTCCGCTAACTGTCATTGAGAAAATCTTGGAATAATTTCTTGATTCGCGTGGATTGTATATAAAGTTTAGATAATGCGGAAAACTATATATTTTATGCTCTGCTCCAAAATCTCTAATTTTACCGGCATACTTACTCATAATAAAGAATCCAATTACATATGCCAGACCGATTCCCACTGCTGCAAAGCCGGATTCATAGCCCAAAGCCATTAAACCAATTGAAGTTCCTCCTCCGACAAATGTCGCGAGAGTAGTCGCTACCAAAGGAATTGTTGAGGTATTTCTATTGTTCACCATGTACTGCTCCATGTCCATACTCCGGACATGCCTTAGCGATATGATAACGATTAATAATAAATACGCAATGATCCAAATTAACAACCAATTCATGTCACAAATATAAAAGCTTAGTTGAATTTCACAAAAAAAGGATTGATATTGTTTTTTTAATTAACTTTGCAGACAAATAATAATAGTTTATGGATACCTTGTTAGAAATAATAAAAATTACCGTACCGGCTTTAGTCGTTTTCCTGACTGTGTATATACTTATGAAATATCACTACATGAAAGTATATACCATGGAAAAAATGAAATTGAAAAATGAAAATTCAAATAAGACATTGCCGTTAAGACTGCAAGCATACGAGAGACTTGCGCTTTTTTGTGAGAGGATATCACCTGAAAATATGCTTTTGAGATTTAGAAAGGACGCTACAACAGGGAAAGATTTGGAGCAATTATTGATTTTAGCTATAAAACAAGAGTATGATCACAATCTTACTCAGCAAATTTATGTTTCCGAAAGCCTTTGGAGTATAATAAAGATGTGCAAAAATCAAGTGATAGAATTAGTTGCAAGAGCGGCAAAAGCTCCTGATTCGGATGATCCAAACGTTTTTTCTGAGATAGTTTTGACAGCATTAGATGAAAGCAATCCCGTTAAAACTGCGCTTAAGGCGATAAGAAATGAAGTGGAAATCTATTTTAGTTAAAAAATCGAGAACAGATGAAAAAATATTTATTCTTTATAGCGTCATTATTTGTACTACTATCTTCATGCAAAACTTATTATACTGTCGAAAATACCAAAAGCTCTTTCAATAAAATAGATAAAAAGCTGGATGGTAAAGGGAATTCGGATATTGATAATATTATTGCGCCATATAAAGATAAGCTTTCAAAAAAGATGAATGAAGTTCTTGGCTATTCTGACGGATTAAGCAAAAAACAACCCGAATCCACATTGGGAAACTGGATAGCTGATGCGATAGTAGATGGTGCGGAGCGAATTAGTTCTATGAAAGTGGATTTTGCAATCCAAAATTACGGAGGTGTGCGGATAAAAGATTTGGCTGAAGGAGAGATTACTTTGGGAAAAATATACGAACTTATGCCCTTTAATAATTATGTAGTGATACTTAAAGCGGATGGAGCTGTGACCAAACAATTATTGGATTTAATGGCTTCAAGAGGAGGATGGCCTATAAGCAAATCTGTCCATTATAAAATAGAAGGTGATAAAGCAGTAGATATTTTCATAAACGGAGAACCATTTGATGAAAATAAAACTTATATTATTGCTTTGCCCGATTATATTGCAAATGGAGGTGATAAATGCTATTTTCTGAAAGATGCCGAAAAGATTGATACGGATCAAGTGCTTATCAGGGATATATTGGCAGAGGAAGTACAAATCGCTGCCAAAAACGGAAAGCATATCAATGCTAAAATAGAAGGCAGGGTAATTAAATAAAAATCGATTAGTATGAATATAGTTTTTATGGGAACTCCGGAATTTGCTGTTCCGTCATTAGATATATTGAGAAAAAATGGATTCAATATAGTGGGAGTTATTACCTCTACTGATAAATATGGGGGGAGGGGAATGAAGAAGTTAATAGAATCGGATGTGAAAAAATATGCATTAAAACACGGATTGAAAATACTACAACCAAAAAATCTGAAAGATCCTGATTTTATAGATGAACTAAAGAGCCTGAAAGCCGATTTACAGATTGTTGTTGCCTTTAGAATGTTGCCCGAAATTGTATGGAATATGCCTCCATTGGGGACATACAATTTGCATTCCTCATTACTGCCAAAATTTAGAGGGGCTGCTCCTATCAATTGGGCTATAATCAGAGGAGAAAAAGAGACTGGCGTTACTTCCTTTAAACTTCAGCATAAAATCGATGTCGGAGATATACTTTTTCAAGAAAAAATATCGATTGGCGATGATGAAACGGCAGGAGAACTGCACGACAGGCTTATGGAATTGGGAGCAGAGGTAGTACTGAAGACAGCAGAAACTATCAAAATGGGCAAGGTCGAACTGAAACCTCAGGATTCTACTAAAGCGAGTTCAGCACCTAAAATATTTAACGACGATTGCAAAATTGACTGGAATAAAAGCAATGTAGAAGTTTATAATTTTATCAGAGGACTTAGCCCATATCCGGGAGCTTGGACATCACTTGATGGCAAAATATTCAAGATATTCAAATGTTCAAAAATAGAATGTGATGATGGTGTTGAAGCCGGAACAATCGATACAGATAATAAAAAATATCTAAAAATTAAAACCAAAGATGGTTATATAGATGTGAAAGAAGTAAAAATGCAGGGAAAAAAGAAAATGGATATAAAAGCTTTTCTGAACGGTTACAAAATCAAAGAGGACAAGCTAATATTAAAATCCTAAAGAGAACAATTCATCAATAGCCTCTGATATATTTTTGAAAATATTGAAATCACTGGATTCAAATTCTTCATCTTCGTAATTTATTTCTGTGTCAATTGATTTGGCAGAAATATTTGCTATCGCCTTTTTGTTGTTTGATGAATGATAATCTCCATACAAAAACGCTGTGGAAATCAAAGAAAATATAGCTATAAGTACGATGAAACCATGTTGCTTGATAAACTTCTTCATAACACAATATTTGTTTGTATATATAGATAACGTCAAAATCCCGTAAAAGTTACAGATTTGTTAATTTTTTCTTAATATTCATAAAAAAAAGACAAAAGTTAATCCTATAAAATAAACATTTACCAACTCCCCTTCTCCTTATATTTTATCCTCACCCCAGCCCTCTCCTTTTAAAAAGTAATTATCCTTAATTAAAAAATACAGTAAAAGGAGAGGGAGAAATCACTATAATAAGACTAAAAGTTAATCCTATAAAATAAACACTTACCAACTCCCCTTCTCCTTCAAAATGAAAATTTTAAAATAAAGGAGAAACGAATTATAAGGAAAAGGGGCCGGGGGATGAGGTTTAAAGGAGAAACGAATAATAAGGAGAAGGGGCTGGGGGATGAGGATAGAAAGATATAAAAAAAGAGCTTGCCAAAAGACAAGCTCTAAATATATTCAGTTTCTGCATAATAGCAGATACTATGTTTTTGTATTATACATAACCTTGAGCGATCATTGCGTCAGCGACTTTTACAAATCCTGCAATGTTTGCACCTCTTACATAGTCAACATAATTTCCTTCTTTACCGTGGTTTACACAGTTATTGTGGATATTTACCATGATGCCGTGAAGTTTTTCATCAACCTCTTCTCTTGTCCAAGACAATCTCAAACTGTTTTGTGACATTTCCAATCCTGATGTAGCAACACCACCGGCATTAGATGCTTTACCCGGAGCGTAAAGTATTTTAGCTTTTTGGAATACTTCAATTGCTTCAGGAGTAGAAGGCATATTTGCTCCTTCTGAAACAGCTATTACACCGTTTTTCATTAAGTTCTCAGCATCTGCTTTAGATATCTCGTTTTGTGTAGCTGAAGGGAATGCCAAATCAGCTTTGATATGCCAAGGTCTTTTTCCTTCTAGGTATTCAACTCCATATTTATCAGCATATTCTTTGATTCTACCTCTTCTATTGTTCTTAAGATCCATGATATAAGCCAATTTTTCTCTGTCAATACCGTTTGGATCATAAATTGTTCCTGATGAGTCAGAAGCTGTTACGGGGATTCCTCCGTAGTCCAATACTTTTTCAATAGTATATTGTGCAACATTACCAGATCCGGAAACCAATACTTTTTTACCTTCGATTGAATCACCTTTGGTTGCTAACATCTCTTTCATGAAATATACAGAACCGTATCCTGTAGCTTCAGGTCTTATCAAACTTCCACCCCAAGAAAGACCTTTACCTGTTAAGACACCTGTAAATTCATTTCTTAGTTTTTTGTACATACCAAATAAGAAACCGATTTCTCTACCACCAACACCTATATCTCCTGCAGGAACATCAGTGTCAGGTCCTATATGACGGAATAATTCTTGCATAAACGCTTGTGTAAATCTCATTACTTCATTATCTGATTTTCCTTTTGGATCAAAATCAGATCCTCCTTTACCACCACCCATAGGAAGCGTAGTCAAACTATTTTTCAAAACTTGCTCATATCCCAAAAATTTCAAGATGCTCAAGTTTACTGTTGGGTGAAATCTCAATCCTCCTTTATAAGGTCCGATTGCGCTGTTAAACTCAACTCTGTATCCTTTATTGATTTGGATATTGTTGTTGTCATCTGTCCAAACTACTCTGAATTGAATTACTCTTTCAGGTTCTGCAATTCTTTCCAATAATTTCAATCCGTGATATTCAGGATGCTCATTGATATAAGGAATTACTACTTCTGCAACTTCATGTACTGCCTGATGAAATTCAGGTTGGTTAGGGTCTCTCTTCTTTAGCCCAGCCATAAAGTCATTTAAATTATATTCTGCTGCCATAACTTAATTGTTTATAAAATGATTAAATTTAATTATAAAAATTCAAAATTATCACCCTGTGGTGAAAATCTGCGATAAAAATAAAATTAATATTTGGTTTAACAAAAAATATTAGGGGGTAAAATTAATTTTATTTGAATACTAACTAAATAATATAATGCAAAAAAATTATTTTCCAAACTATATTAAATCTTAATTAGGACAGTAAAATAAGCGCGATTCATTTAGGGGCGGGACGTTAAAATTCAAGAGATATAGGCGTGTTGGCACAATAGTAATCAAAAATAAATGTTTTAATGCATAATACAATGATAAATATTTTATTTTTGCACAAATTTTAATTTATGGTTAATAGAATCAAGTATTTTGTTGTTATTTTATTGTTTAGTGGAGGATTGAGTGCTCAAGATATTAACTTTAGCCAAGCATACGTATCCGGTTCTTATTTGAATCCCGCTTTGACGGGGCTTTTCAATGGATTCGTCAGGGTATCCAGTCAGTATAGAGAGCAAGGGAGGGGAGCCTTGGACACAAAGTTTAAGACTTATGCCGTATCTGCTGACATAAAATACAAATTTAATACTATAAATAAATTTTCAAAAGATATTCTTGCAGTAGGTTTGTTTTTTGTAAATGACAGAGTTGATGTATATGATTTTAACACCAATATAATCAACCTGAGTTTGGCATATCACAAGGCTTTAGGTTTTAGAACTAATCAGTTTATCGGACTTGGGTTTCAAGGAGGAGTAGTGCAAAAAAATATCAATAGGGAGCATTTGACATTTGAGGATATGTTTAATAAAATTGATGCCTATACATTTCCTACAAGAGAACCGGTCTTGGCAAATAATTTTGCAGTCGGTGATTTTTCCTTAGGATTATATTATACTGTTACTCCTAATCACCTTACTGTTTTTGGAGCAGGAATAGCGTACCAGCATTTTGCATCTCCTAATATCTCGTTTTATAGAAATCAAAAAAATATTACTAATAGCAATAAGCTTTATTCAAAATTGACATTTCATACATCACTGGATTATAAGTCAGCTTCTTTTATCACAATACAGCCTAGAATTAGGTTTGTTAAGCAAGGACCGTTTATGGATTTGGATATAGGGTCAAATATCAAGGTTTCTTCTTTCAATTGGGATATGGTTGCATTGCATTTTGGTTTGAGTATTCATACTATCAAAGATTTGGATTCTTATGGTGTAGGACCGATAGTGCCTTTTTTCGGTGTACAATACAAGAATTTTATGATCGGCACATCTTATGATATAGTGATTACCCATATTGTCAATACAAGGAAGAATCTTGGTGCATTTGAACTCTCTATAAGTTATTTGGGAGAACAAACTAACGAGGGGCTTGTTTGTCCGGAGTTTTAAAATATCCGTTTACATCATTTTATTCCTTTTTATAAGGTAAGAGTTTAATATGGGATAAAACCCTTTCCTTATATCAGCATCAATATAGTCTATATTAAATTGCAGACATTTATTTTTTATGGTATCCCGGTATTCATCCATACGTTTTGCGTACAATTCTTTCACTTCATTTGTTTGAAGTTTTAGTTTCTGTCCGGATTCCATATCGATAAATAGATATGGTCTGTTTTCATATTCCAATTTCCATTCTTTTTCGTCGTCAGCTACGTGAAAAATGATTACCTCATGTTTATTGTGTTTCAAATGCAGCAATGCTGAAAAAAGATCGTCCAAAGAGTCTTTGGAATCCAACAAATCACTAAAAATAACCACCAAAGATCTTTTGTGTGTGTTTTCTGCAATCTCGTGTAATGCAGAGGTCGCAAAAGTTTTAGTGTTCATTTCAGATTTGAAGATATATTTTTCCAATTGACTTAAAAGTAGGGAATAATGTTTAGTTGAAGACTTTGCTCTTGTATGTACATTTACTTCTTCATCAAAAAGAGACAGTCCGAATGCATCTCTTTGTCTTTTTAATAAGTTCATCAAAGATGCTGCTGCGAGTGATGAAAATCTTAATTTATTGATATGGTCGGTATTAGATTTTTCTATGGGAAAAAACATAGATGATGATGTGTCAATTACGATTTGGCATCTGAGATTTGTTTCTTCCTCATATTTTTTTACATAAAGTCTATCAGTCCTGGCAAAAACTTTCCAGTCAATATTTTTAGTGGGTTCGCCTGAATTATACAGACGGTGTTCAGCAAATTCCACCGAAAAACCATGAAAGGGACTTTTGTGCAGACCAATAATAAATCCTTCTACGACTTGCTTCGCAAAAAGATTCAAATCCTCTATCTGTTTAAGGTCAAAATTCTTAAAAAAATCCATATCAAAATTTAAAAAAGACAGAAATATCTGCGCTAAAACAAAATGCGCTCAAGCCTGATTCATTTCAAGGCTTTTTAGAATTTCTGTCTTTGTTTAAAATATATTCAATGATTGATTACAATATCAATTCAACATACTTTCTACTTTTTCGAAAAATACGCTCTTGGGAGCGGAGCCAACGTGTTTTTCAATCACCTCGCCGTCTTTTAGAAATAGTACTGTAGGAATACTCCTAATACCATATTCTATTGCAGTGTCGGGATTATTGTCCACGTCTAATTTTCCAACTTTTACATTTTCAAATTTTTCTCCAATTTCTTCAATGATTGGTCCAATCATCTTGCAAGGACCACACCAAACAGCCCAAAAATCAACAACTGCTAATCCTTTATAGTCCAAAATTTCTTCTTTGAAATTTGCATCAGTAAGTTCTAACGCCATAGCTTTTAAAATTTATAAGTTTAAAAATATTAATTATCCATAAAACAATAAATAGAATGGATTTAGTATAAAATCAATAAAAAAAATCAATTAGTGTTTTCATACAGACACTAATTAATTGAGCTACCATTTTCTATTTCCATATCAGTATTGATGAAACTAAGTTTTCCGTCATTTCCCTCTGCCATTAAAATCATTCCTTGTGATTCTATTCCTCTTATTTTGCGAGGCTCTAAATTAGCCAGCAAGACCACTTGCTTGCCTATAACTTCCTCCGGGGTGTAATGCATAGCAATACCTGACGCAACAGTTCTCTCATCATCTCCAAGATCTATTGTTAATTTCAGTAGTTTGTCTGCTTTCTTTACTTTTTCAGCAGCCTTAATTGTCCCTGTACGTAAGTCCAATTTAGCAAAATCATCAAAGTTGATAATATCTTTTACGACCTTTTTCTCCACGACACTTTCTCTTTCCGGTTCAGTTACTTTCAAATCTACTGTTTTTTGACTCTTCTTCAATTTGTCAATCTGCGCTTGAATCACATCGTCCTCAATTTTGGAGAATAGGTGTTGCGCTTTATTGATTTTGTGCCCCGTTTCAAGTGGCAACTCACCTAAGGCCAATTCGTCAAGCAGTTCCAAAAGTTCTCCTTTTCCTACTATCTCCGAAAGGTTTAATATCTTTCTCAATTTAGCAGAAGTAAATGGTAAAAAGGGGAACAATGTTACAGACAAAACATTGACTATTTGCAATGCAAGGTTCATTATTGCTTTTACTGATTCAGGGTCTTCTTTTATCAATTTCCAAGGCTCATTGAACTGCAATAGCTGATTGCCTTTAGCAGATATATTCATCAAGGTCTTTAGTGCTGCTCTAAACTCATATTTTCTCAAATAGGAGTTCAAATCCTGAAGCTCGTCGTGAAGAGACAACATTTCCGTTTCGTGAAATCCTCCAAAATCTTCATCCCAAACCCCTTTGAACATACTGTCTTGATCGAACTCAGGGACTATGCTATTGTAGTATTTATTTGTCAACACTATTACCCTGTTGACGAAATTGCCTATATTATTTACGAGTTCATTGTTGTTCGTTTCCTGAAAATTCTTCCAAGTAAACTCACTATCCTTATGCTCAGGCATATTTCTTATCAAATTGTATCGCAGTTCATCAATGTTTTCAGGAAAATCATTGATGTATTCATTAACCCAGACTGCCCAATTCTTGGAAGTGGAAATTTTGTCACCTTCCAAATTCATAAATTGATTAGCAGGTACGTTAATGGGAAGATTGTAATTCTCTTTTGCTTTTAATATTGCCGGAAATATCAAGCAGTGAAACACTATATTATCTTTCCCTATAAAATGAATCAAAGCGGTTTCTTTATCTTGCCAATACGGTTTCCAATCTGTATTGTTTGTTTCAGCCCAATATTTTGTAGCGGAAATATATCCTATCGGGGCATCCATCCACACATATAATTTTTTACCCTCAGAATCCTTGATTTCATGAGGTACATCTACTCCCCAATCCAAGTCTCTGGTCATCGCTCTGGGTTGGAGTCCTCCGTCCAACCATGATTTGCATTGACCAATCACATGATTTTTCCATTTTGTAGCGTCATGATGATAAGTCCCGTCCAATTCACCGTCAATGATAAAACTATTCAACCAATTTTCATATTTATTCAGGGGAAGATACCAGTGTTTTGTCTTTTTTAACACCGGTTTTTCCTGAGTCAAAGTCGAAACCGGATTAATCAATTCCAAAGGGCTCAATGTAGATCCGCATTTTTCACATTGGTCTCCATAGGCTTCATTATGTCCACACTTGGGGCATGTACCCATGATATATCTATCGGCCAAAAATTGTTTAGCCTTTTCATCGTAGTATTGCTCGGAATCAATCTCTTGAAACACTCCTTTTTTGTACAAGTCCAAGAAAAATTCTTGAGCAGTCTCTTTGTGCAATTCCGAAGATGTGCGGTGGTAAACATCAAATGAGATACCCATTTTATCAAAAGCCTCGGTAAATTGAGAATGATATTTGTCAATGATTTCCTGAGGTTGAATTCCCTCTTTTTTCGCTCTCATTGTTATAGCAGCTCCATTTTCATCAGAACCACAAACAAATACAACATCTTTGCCCATCAACCTAAGGAATCTCACAAAAATATCCGCACTTAAATAAGCGCCGGACAAATGACCGATATGCAAAGGGCCGTTTGCATACGGTAGAGCTGAAGTTACTAAATAGCGTTCCGGATTTAACACAATTCTATAGTTTTAATTACAATCTGCAAAGATATATATATTATTTAATTTAATGTATTTTATTGAGATATTATCACAAAAAAAGCTCCGATTTGTAAAACGGAGCTTTTTTATTTATTTTTAAAAGTATTCTTAATTAACAAAAACCTTTTTTGTTACTACTTTAGAGTTGTTTTTTAATTGTACTATACACATACCTGAGTAACCGGTTTCCAAAGGTAAATCAATTGAGTTTAGTCCTGGGTGGACTTGTGCTTTTTGGTTGTAAAGTGTTTGTCCATTCATGCCAACGATTTTCACATCAAGTGATTCGGATACAAATGAAGTGACATCAAGATGAATATTGGAATTATTGCAATATGCATTATCAATTCCAAAATCAAATAAATTATCTGTTTTTGTCGTAAGAGTAACTACATCGGAATACGTGGTCGTTCCGTCCAAATCCGTTTGTTTTAGTCTGAAATACAAAAACGGGAATTTTTTAAGTTTCTCATTCAATGGCATTGTGAAGTTATAGTCCTGTCTGTCTCTGCTTTCACCTGCACCCTTTACATCGGTAACACTTTCAAAGTCTTTTCCGTTTAATGACATCTCTACAGTAAAGTAGTCAAAATTCATCTCACTCAATGTAGTCCAATTGAGTTGTGCTTCATCGTTTTTTTGCTTAACGTCAAATGATGCTAATTCAATTGGAACCGTAACATAAGTATTTGACTCTGTTTGTGTACATCCGTGAGTGTTTCCTGTAGCTGTAGCACCGATTTTAATTGCATCAACAGGGCCGGCTACAAATGTTACCTTTATACAATAACTATTAGCAAATGTGTTTCCCATTCCTAATGCCTCCCATGTAGCTGTTGTCCCTTCGGCTGTATAATTTACGTAATAATCCGACCAAGCTGCTTTTTCATCAGAAGGTAATCCTGTTGCAGTATAATCTTTAAAACAAAGTATTACGCTGTAAGTATTTCCGGCAATATAGTCTGCAGATTCAGGATTAAATGTAATATCACAACTCTGCGAAAAGCCGGAAATCGTAAAGAAAAGTCCAAATAACAAAATAAGTAATTCTTTTTTCATCTTAATTAGGTTTTAATATTAAAAAAATGGTTGTTGTTTAAATATCATATAGCATCAACTATACAATATGTTGCAAAGGTACTCCAATTATTTTAATAAATCAAGTTTTTTTTAATATATAACTGTTTGTTTTTTTATTTAAATAATTTAATTATGCAATAAATTCATATATGTTTTTAATTATATTTCAAAATTTCACGCTTTTTAATTTTAATTCTGTATTCTAATCTAATTACTTTATCGATGTGTTTTTAGTATTTTTTCACAAATAATGATTATCTTGCGAATAATTAAATCTTGTTTGTTATGATTAATAGAAATGGTTTTAGATTGGTATTGGGTTTCTTTTTTCTTATTGTGGTATTTATGATGCCCGAAATTATTGATGCCCAAAGTTTTGGTAGAAATAAACCACGGTACCGAAATTTTAAGTTCAAAATCAAAGAAACTCCCCATTTTGACTTGTATTATTATATGAATAATACGGATAAAATAAATGAAGAGGGACAGTATGCAGAATTGTGGTATAAACTGCATCAAGCTATCTTTAGGGATACATTTTTATATAAAAATCCCATACTTTTATATAATAATCATTCTGATTTTCAGCAGACCAATGCTATTGGAGGCTCAATAGGTGTAGGGACCGGCGGTGTTACAGAAGCGTTTAAAAATCGTGTTGTAATTCCTGTCTCATTTACAAATCAGCAAGATTTTCATGTGTTAGGACACGAATTGGTTCATGCATTCCAATACCATACTATTATAAATGGAGATTCAACATCCTTGCGTTCTCTTCAAAATTTACCATTGTGGATGGTCGAGGGATTGGCGGAGTATTTGTCCAAGGGTAGATACGATACTTATACCTCTATGTGGATGAGAGATGCAGTTTTGAATGATGATATTCCTGATATCAGACATTTGAGTGATCCGAGATATTTTCCATATAGATATGGACAAGCTTTTTGGTCGTTTATTACAGGAACTTATGGGGATGAAGCGATTAAACCGTTTTTTGTAAATACTGCTCTTTTAGGGTTTGAGGTTTCGATTGACTCCACTTTTAATACGGGGTATAAAGAATTAAGTAAGACTTGGGTGAAGACCCTTAAAGATTATTATTCCGGTTTTCTGAAATATTCTAAAGAAAAAACAATTGGGAAAAAAGTTGTGTCCAGTAAGAATGCCGGAAAAATGAATGTCTCTCCCGCAATTAGTCCTAATGGTAAATATATGATTTTTATTTCAGAAAAAGATGTTTTTACTACGGATTGGTATTTGGCTAAAACCAATAACGGTAAGATTATTAGAAAGCTATCCAGCAAAATTAAAGATGCTCATATCGATAATTACAATTTTTTAGAGTCTTCAGGAACCTGGTCCCCCAATAGTAAGAAATTTGCATTTGTAGCTTTTCGTAAAGGAAGAAATATTTTGGTCGTGAAAGAACCCGAAACAGGTAAAACTTTGAATGAAATTAAAATTGATAAACTCAGAGCATTTACCAACCCTACATGGTCACCTGATGGGAAATACATTGTTTTGACCGGTTTGGTAGAGGGGCAAGTGGATTTGTATGCATATTACTTAAAGACAAAAAAGCTGAAGCAACTGACAAATGATAAATATTCCGAAATTCACGCTGATTTTTCATTAGATGGACGTAAAATAGTATTTGCAACTGATGCAATAAGTATGAAGGAAGGTAGAACTCATGGTAAATTTGTAATGAATATAGCAATTTTGGACGTAGAATCAGGTAGAAAATCCAATCTTCCGATCTTTAAAGGGGCTGATAATTTGAATCCCGTATTTGATAGCGACAACAATATTTATTTTCTTTCCAATAGGGATGGATTTAGAAATATGTATCTATATGAAAAAAGCACAGGGAAAGTAT
>Ga0256832_1002129_pt1 | contig 13514 bp, 12 predicted proteins | sample 134614metaG_FD_190534 | JGI IMG/M metagenome (GOLD analysis project Ga0256832, IMG submission 190534) | Hydrothermal vent microbial communities from Lau Basin, Pacific Ocean - 134-614 | ecosystem: Environmental > Aquatic > Marine > Hydrothermal vents | place: Pacific Ocean: Lau Basin | collected... | reverse complement strand
CATCGTGTGGACCTTCCCCGACCCGGTGCCCATCCACCGCGAGCCGCTCTACACCAGCCGCCGCGACCTGGTGGCCAAGTACCCCACCTACGAGGACCGCAAGTCCTTCTGGCGCCTGCCCACCCGCTACGCCTCCATCCAGGCCAGGGACTACTCGCGCGACTTCCCCCTCATCCTCACCTCCGGCCGGCTGGTGGAGTACGAGGGTGGCGGCGACGAGACGCGCTCCAACCCGTGGCTGGCCGAGCTGCAGCAGCACATGTTCGCCGAGATCCACCCGCACGACGCCAACAATGCCGGCGTGCGCGACGGCGACGACATCTGGCTGGAGACGCCGGAGGGCAAGGTGCTGGTCAAGGCGCTGGTCACGCGGCGCGTGGCGCCCGGCGTGGCCTTCATGCCCTTCCACTTCGGCGGCTGGTTCGAGGGCCGCAACCTGCGCGACAAGTACCCCAAGGGGGCCGACCCCTACATCCTGGGCGAGGCCGCCAACACGGCCATGACCTACGGCTACGACTCGGTGACCCAGATGCAGGAAACCAAGTGCAGCCTGTGCCGCATCCACAAGGCCTGAGGAGGCAGAGACGATGGCGAGAATGAAATTCTATTGCGACGCCGAGCGCTGCATCGAGTGCAATGCCTGCGTGACGGCCTGCAAGAACGAGCACGAGGTGCCGTGGGGCGTGAACCGCCGCCGCGTGGTGACCATCAAGGACGGCGAGCCGGGCGAGCGCTCGCTGTCGGTGGCCTGCATGCACTGCTCCGACGCCCCCTGCGCGGCGGTCTGCCCGGTGGACTGCTTCTACACCACCGACGACGGCGTGGTGCTGCACAACAAGGACATCTGCATCGGCTGCGGCTACTGCTTCTACGCCTGCCCCTTCGGCGCGCCGCAGTTCCCGGAAAACGGCGCCTTCGCCAGCCGCGGCAAGATGGACAAGTGCACCTTCTGCGCCGGCGGGCCGGAGGAGCCCGGCAGCGCCGAGGAATTCAAGAAGTACGGCCGCAACCGCCTGGCCGAGGGCAAGCTGCCGCTGTGCGCCGAGATGTGTTCCACCAAGGCCCTGCTGGCCGGCGACGCCAACGTCATCGCCGACATCTACCGGGCGCGCGTGGTGCGCCGGGCGGCCAGCGCCATGCAGAAGGGCGTGCCCTTCCAGCGCGCCACCCTGGCCCCGCAGCCCGACCTGGGCGGCAAGGCCAGCGCCAGCGAGTGAGCGGTCCGCAACCCACCGGTCCCCGCCGCGGCGGGGGCGCCAGCCTCAGGGGCAGCGCCATGCAAGCGAGCACCATCCTGTCCTGGACCATCGGCCTCCTCCTCGTCCTGCTGCTGGCGGGCGCCGCGCCGGCCACCGCCGCCCCGCCGCCGGCCGCCGACGTGCCCAACCCCGGCGCCGACCTGTGGCGGGCCGTGCGCCAGCGGGACGACACGCTCTGGCCGGCGCGCACCCAGGCCCCGCGGCCCGACGACGCCGTGCTCATCGACCCGGCCGGCGAGCACTTCCGCCAGTTCCGCCGCGAGCGCTTCATCCGCTACGCCGGCTGGGGGCTGGCCGGCACGCTGGGGCTGATCTTCCTCTACTTCGTGCTGCACGGCCCCATCCGCCACGAGGGCGGCGACAGCGGCGAGCGCATCCTGCGCTTCCGGCGCCTGGACCGCATCCTGCACTGGGTGCTGGCGGTCACCTTCCTCGTCCTCGGCCTCACCGGCCTGCTGCTGCTGTTCGGCCGGCTGCTGCTCATCCCCTGGCTGGGCAACGCCGCCTTCGGACCCGTGGCGGAGATCGGCAAGTGGGCCCACAACCTCACCGGCCCGCTGTTCATCGTCGCCCTGCTGCTCTTCTTCCTGCGCTTCGTGGGCCGCAACCTGCCCGCCCTGGCCGACCTCAAGTGGCTGGCGCGGCTGGGCGGTCTGCTCGGCAAAACCCACCCGCCGGCCGGCTTCTTCAACGCCGGGGAGAAGATCTGGTTCTGGCTGCTCGTGCTGGGCGGCGTCGCCGTCGGCATCAGCGGCGTGGTGCTCGACTTCCCGGCCCTGGTGGACGCCGCCCGCCAGCCCCTGCGCCTGGCCCTGGTCGTGCACGGCATCGCCGCCGTCCTCCTCCTGGCCGCCTCCCTCGGCCACATGTACCTGGGCAGCATCGGCATGAAAGGCGCCCTGCAGAGCATGATCAGCGGCTACGTCGACGCCAACTGGGCCCGGGCCCACCACCTGCTCTGGTACGAAAAACTGCGCGGCCGGCGCTGAGCACACCCGCGTTATGCCGGGGCGCAGTCCTATAGGAAGGGTTGAGGAACGAAATCCATCAAAACCCTGAGGGTGAGCCAGCCGCCGCTACTTGAAATCCAAGGGCGTCCAGCGGCCCGGCGAGCGCCGCGCCTTCCGCCGGCAGGTGGACGGTGTAGCCGGCGAATTCGCGGCGCAGGGGGTATTCCTTGCGCAGGCGGTCGAAGGCGGCGGCGCGGGCGGGCCGGGGCTGGTACAGGGTGGCGCGCAGGGTGGCGTCGTCCTGTTCGATGTCGTAGGCGTGGCGCACGGCCTGGGCGACGGCGGTCTGGGGTGATGCGGCGGCGCCGAGGTGGATGTCCGGCTCGGGCACGGGGGGCAGGACGTCGGCGGCGCGCCAGGTGGGGGTGACGCCGAGGAACCGGCACACGGCCTGGTAGATCATCTCCGTGCCGCGCGCCCGCCCCTCCAGGGAGTAGCCGGCGATGTGGGGGGTGCCGAACAGGCAGCGGTCCAGCAGGGCCGGGTCGAGGGCCGGCTCGCCTTCCCAAACGTCGAGGATGGCCTGGCAGCCGTCGCCGGCGTCCAGCCGGGCGAGCAGGGCGGCGTTGTCCACCACCGGGCCGCGCGCGGTGTTGATAAGCAGGGTGCCGGGCCGCAGCCGCGCCAGGCGTGCCCGGTCCAGCAGGTGGACGGTGGGGTGCGGGCCGCCGCGCGTGAGCGGCACGTGGCAGGTGACGATGTCCGCCCCCAGGGCGGTGTCCAGGTCCACAAAGCCGGCCGCTCCCTCGCGCTCGGCGCGCGGCGGGTCGTTCACCAGGCATTCCAGGCCCAGGGCCGTGAGCCGCCGCTGCACCCGTGAGCCCACGTTGCCGCAGCCGATGATGCCCACGGTGCGCCCGGCCAGGGTCCAGCCCAGCCGCTCCGCCGCGCGCAGCACGGCGGCCGTGACGTACTCGGCGGCGGCCACCGCGTTGCAGCCCGGCGCGGTGGCCCAGGGGATGCCCCGCGCCGCCAGCCAGTCGGCGTCGATGTGGTCGAAGCCGATGGTGGCCGAGGCCACGAAGCGCACCGGGGTGCCCGCCAGCAGGGCCTCGTCCACGCGCGTCACCGAGCGCACCAGCAGCAGCTCCGCCCCGGCCAGGTCCGCGCGCCGCAGTCCCCGGCCAGGCACCGTGACCACTTCGCCCAGCGTGCCGAAGGCCTCGTGCACGTAGGGAATGTTCTCGTCCGCGACGATGCGCATGGGCGGCCCCCGCTGCCGATGAAAGGAGGGGGATTCTAACCCATGGGCCCGGCGGTCACGCCGGGCGCGACGGGATGGCGGGTCAGTAGGCGTTCTGGCCGGTGAAGCCGGCCAGCACGGTGCGGGCGATGATCTTCAGGTCCAGCCACAGGGAGAAGTGGTCGATGTAGTAGAGGTCGTATTCGACGCGCTTGCGGATCTTCTCCAGGGTGTCGGTCTCGCCGCGCCAGCCGTTGACCTGGGCCCAGCCGGTGATACCCGGCTTGACCTTGTGGCGGTGGGCGTATTCGGCCACGGCCTCCTGGTAGGCGCGTCCGGCGGCGCAGGCGTGCAGGGCGTGGGGGCGGGGACCGACGATGGACATGTCGCCCTTGAGGACGTTGAAGAACTGGGGCAGCTCGTCGAGGCTGGTGCGGCGCAGGAAGCGGCCCAGGCGGGTGACGCGCGGGTCGTCGCGGGTGACCAGGCGGCGCGCGTCGGGGTCGGCGGCGTCGGCGCGCATGGTACGGAACTTGTACACGTTGAACGGCTTGTTGTTGAAGCCGATGCGGCGCTGCACGAAGAGCACCGGACCGGGGCTGTCCAGCTTGATGGCCACGGCGATGAGCAGCATGAGGGGGCTGATGAGCACCAGGATGAGGCTGGCCAGCAGCTTGTCCTCCAGCCACTTGACGGCGTACTTCCAGCCGGCGAGGGGATTCTGCTCGATGTCGATGAGGGGGATGCCGGAGGCCTCGGAGCAGCCCAGCTGCAGGCCGGTCACGCCGCCCGGCAGGGCGGGGACGAGGTGCAGGGTGGTGGGCAGCACGCTGAACTTGCGGATCAGCTCGGCCAGGCGCTGTTCGCAGGACAGCGGCAGGGTGACCAGGATGTCGTCGCAGCCGTAGGTCTGGGCGTAGCGGATGAGGTCCTCGGAGGTGCCCAGCACGGGCAGCCGCGGGTGCGCCGGCAGGCGCGTGCTGCGGTCGTCGAACACGCCCACCAGGTGCATCCACGGCGGGCGGTTGCCGTTGAGGCGGGTGAGCAGGCGCATGCCGCGCTCGTCGTAGCCGAACACGGCCACCTTGCGGGCGATGATGCCCCGCTCCATGAGGCGCCGCAGCACGTGGGCCAGCCAGGACTTCTGCGCCAGCAGCACGCCCAGGCCGCCGCCCAGCCAGCCGAACAGCCACACGCGCGAGTACTGGTCGGAGATCTTGAGGGCGAAGGCCAGGGTGACCATGAGCAGAAAGGCCAGCGCGTAGGCGCCCGTGAGCCGCCCCAGGTGGCGCTGGGGTTCCAGGATGACCGGCAGGCGGTAGGCGCCGCTGGCATGCAGGCTGATCACCACCAGCCCGGCGCCGATGATGAGGGCGGCCAGAAACAGCGGGGCATCGGCGTTCCAGCCCAGGTAGGCCAGGTACATGCCCAGTCCGCAGGCGAAGATGGTCAGCCAGTCGGCGGCCAGGATGAGCACGCTCAGCACGTTGCGGGAAAAGGCCATGACGCTGTCTCCTCCGTGGGGCGGGTCAGTCGGCGGCCGGCGGGCGGCCGTCGTGGGCCAGGGCCAGAAAGCCCCCCAGCAGCAGGCCGGCCACCAGGGCGATGGCCAGGATGGGACCCTTCCTGGGGAAGGACGGCTCGGCCGGCACGAAGCCGCGTGAGATGACCCGCTTGTTCTCGGTGAGATCGAGGATCTCGCGCCGCGCGCGCAGGTCCTTGAGACGTGTCAGCAGGGAGTCGAGCAGCTGGCGGTTGGACTGCGCGTCGCGCTCCATGGCGTTGAGGCGGATGCGGCGCGTGCGCGCCTCGGCCAGGGCGGCGGTGAGGCGCTCGATCTCGCCCTGGTACTGGCGCGCCTGGCGGTCGATGGCCTCCAGGGCCAGGTCCTCGCGCTGCAGGGCCACGCGCCGGTTGCGGTCCAGCCCGCCAGCCACGGTGCGGCGCTCGGCGGCGGCGGCCAGCCGCCTGGGGTGCAGGGGGCCGTACTGCACGCCGGCGCTGCGCAGGGCGGCGTCGGCTTTCAGCTGCGCCATTTCCAGGGGGGCGCGGGTGGCGTCGTCGGTGGCCGCCAGCACCAGCCGGCTGGCGTCGGGGTGGCCGGCCAGGCGGCGCAGCTCGGCCAGGCGTGCCTCGGCGGCGATGCGCTGCGAGCGGGCCCGGGTGAGCAGGCCGTCCAGCTCGTCCAGACGCTTCAGGGCCTGGGCGTTGCGCTCGGCCACCAGCAGCGGGTGGGCGGCCTTGTAGCGGTCGATGGCCTGCTCGGCCTGCAGCACCTGCCGGCGCAGCCGCTTCACCTGCCCTTGCAGCCACCGGATGACCTGCTCGGTGGTGGCCACCTTGCTGCGCAGGTTGGTCTGGATGTACTCGTGGGCCAGGGCGTTCACCACGCGCGCCGCCAGGGCCGGGTCGTGCGACCAGAACTCGATGACGATCACCCGCGAGCGCCCCTGCTGGTACACCTCGAGGTGGTCCAGGAAGTTGTCGATGACGATCTCCCGCTCCGGCCCGTAGCCCTCGCCGGCCACGCGCCGGCTTGGGCGCGCGCCGAACAGGGCACGCAGCAGGCCGGCCTCGGCGAACTCCGGGCGCTCGGCCAGGCCCAGGCGGTCGATGACGGCGTTGATGATCTGGCGCGACTTGATGACCTCGATCTCGCTCTCGATGGTGGGCTCGTCCGGCAGGCGGGCGTTGGCCGAGGTGGTCACGCCGGTGATGGCGGCGATGTCGCTGCCCACGTACAGGGCGCTGCGCGAGGTGTAGCGCGGCTAGATGAAGAACAGCACGATGGCCGTCACCAGCACCAGCAGCGCGGCGGTGACCAGGATGCGCGCCAGGTGGCGGCGCAGGGCCTGCCCCAGCCGCCCCACGGTCAGCTCCTCGGCGGGGGTGGCGGGACCGGGCGGGACGGTGTCGCGTCGGGCGGACATGGGTGGACCTCCTCCATCTGGGTTTGTCGTTCTCGGGTGGCCGGGCGCGTGGCCAGCAGGGCCAGCGCCGCCAGCAGCAGGGCGCCGTTGAGAGTGGTCACCGCCAGCCACGCCGGGCCCGCCGGGGCGAGCGGGCGGGTGGCGACGGCGGTGGCCAGGTAGTTGGCGAAGGGCAGGGCCAGCAGGGCGGCCAGCAGCCGGGCGCGCGGCGGCGCCCCGTCGGCCAGGGCGCGGCGCGCCAGGTGCAGCGCGGCCGGCGTCAGCAGCAGCAGGTCGTAGGCCTGGTGGTAGCAGCACAGCAGCACGGCCAGGACGACCAGCGCCAGCCGCTCGCCCTCGTCCAGCGACTCGCGCAGGCGCCGGTAGCGCCAGGCGGCCAGCGCCAGCACGGCCACCAGCAGGAGGGGAGCGGCGCCGTTCGGCAGCGGCCGGCCGCCCAGGCGCGCCAGCAGGGCGGGCAAGTCCACGCGGGCGAATTCGGCCAGGGGCGAGATCGTCTGGGCGAACCAGGCGGCGTTCTGCTGCGCGTGCTGCAGGAAGGGGCCCACGCCGCCGGCCGCGTGCACCACCCACAGCAGGGGCAGGCCGTTGCCGAGCGCAGCCAGCAGGCCGCCGCGCAGCAGCACCCGCCAGCGCCCGTCGGCCGCCAGCAGCACGGCCAGCGGCAGGGCGAAGGTGGGCTTGATGCTGGTGAAGGCCAGGGCCAGGGCGGCCGGCCAGGGGCGTCGCCCGCGCCAGTGCCAGGCCAGCAGGGTGGCCAGCACCACCTCCAGGGAGACCTGCCCCAGCAGGAAGTTCATCATGCCCGGCCGGCTGAGCAGCAGGGCGCCGGTCAGGGCCAGCAGCGGCCCGCGCCGCAGGGCCAGCCCGTTCAGGCGCAGGCTGAGGGCGGCGAGGGCCAGGAGGCCCGCCCCGCCCAGGGCGCCGTACAGGGCCAGCGCCCAGGGGTAGGGCAGCAGGCCCAGCGGCAGGTGCAGCACCAGGGTGAGGGGGGCGTACAGGGGGAAGTGCTGCCACACCGGGTAGTGGGCGCGGAAGGTGGGCACGTCGTAGGGGTCGCGGCCGTCCAGGAAGGCGCGCACCGGGTAGTAGATGGCGTCGCGGAAGTCGTGCAGGCCCCATTCGGCCGGATGCGGGGCGCCGGGCACGTTGAGCAGGCTGCCCAGGCGCGCCAGGTTCACGGCCAGCCCCAGGCCGAACAGCAGCCAGCCGAGACGCGGGTCGGCCAGGTGGCGGGCGAGCTGGCGGGCGGCGCGGGTCATGTCAGCCGCCGGATGCGTCGCGCCGGCACGCTGCGCGCGTGGCGCCACAGCGGCACCACCGTGTAGCGCGACCGGTACAGGGCCAGGATCTCGTCCAGCAGGACCAGCTTGTCGGCGCGGCGCTGGTCCATGCCGGGGAAGAAGTCCAGCCCCACGCCGTCGTCGCGGCCCAGGAAGTCGAGGGGGTGCAGGAGCAGCGAGGGCTGGATGCGGAAGGCGTCCAGCAGGGCCAGGGCGGTGCGGAAGTAGCGCCGCGCCAGGGCCGGCGAGTAGCCCGCCAGATACATGAGGTAGCTGACGTGGATGGGCGTTTTGAGCACGGGCAGGGTGGTGACCGGAATCTCCGCCAGCGTGCCCTGGCGGGCGCGCAGGTAGTGCGTGCGCAGGGGCAGGAAGCCGGCCCGCCAGGTGCCGAACAGGTGGTCGCGCTGGCGGCGCTCGCTGCGGCTGAGGCGGGCGCTCATGAGGTAGTAGGCGCGCGCCAGGGGGCCGATGAAGGTGGGGAAGGTGGAACAGTCGTACAGGTAGCCGCGCCGGATGAGGTGGTCGATGAGGGCCAGCGAGTGGCTGAAGCCGGGGCCGCGGAAGCCCACGCAGTGCTGCCCGGTGGCGGTGTGGATGGCGGCGTGGGCGCGGTCGATCTCGGCGGCCAGGCGCCGGCGGTCGTAGCGGTGCAGCCAGGGCTCGTGCTCGAAGGAGTGGTTGCCGATCTCGTGGCCGGCGTCGGCGATGGCCCGCAACAGGGGCGCGTGGCGCGGCTCGGCGGCGTCGCGGCCGACCACGAAGTAGGTGATGGTCAGGCGGTGGCGGCGCAGCAGGGCCAGGGTGCGCGGCACCACCCGGTCCAGGTAGGAGGGATAGCGCCGCCAGGCGGGGTCGCCGTGGGTCCTGAGGTAGGACCACTGGTTGTCCAGGTCCAGCGAAAGGCTGGCCAGGCGGGGTGTGGTGTCGGTCATGCGGCGGTCAGCAGCGGCAGCTGGCGCTCGGCGAGGCGCAGCGTCTCGTTCACGTTCAGGGTGCCGTCGGTGATCTGCGCCGAGCAGCACAGGAACAGTCCCGGCCGCGAGGTGGTCACCGGCGGCACGCGCCGCAGGTAGCCGGGCAGGGGCAGGACGAACACGCGCCGCACGCGCGAGGTGCGTACGGCCAGCACGTCGCGCTCGCGCAGTGCCGGCCACAGGGTGCGCAGGGCGGCCACGGCCTCCGCCGCCAGGTCGGCATCGTCGCGCGCGAAGGCCGGATCGTCCGGCGGCAGGTAGCGCGGCAGGTAGGCCAGCCCCAGCCCGTCCAGCTCGGCCGGGTCCACCAGGGCGCTCATGTTGATCAGCCCGGTGAGGGGCACGCGTGGGTCGGTGATGTTGGTGACGTAGAAGTCGGGCAGGGGGCGGCGGGTGAGCAGCGAGGTGCAGATCACCCCCTGGTAGGGCACGGCGCGCAGCGTCGCGCGCTCGGCCGGCGTGAGCTGGGGGCACAGGCGGGCGGCCAGCGGCGTGGCCAGGGTGAGCACCACGCGGTCGCAGCGCAGCGGGCCGGCGTCGGTGTCCAGCCGCCAGCGCCCGTCGCCGTCCTGGGCCACCCGGCGCACCGGCCGGCCCAGGTGGCGCGCCACGCCCAGCCGGCCCAGCTCGCCCCACAGCCGGTCCAGCACGCTGGCGTAGCCGCCCTGCACGTAGCCGAACACCTCCCGCTTCATGGGGCTGCGCCGCGCCGCGTACAGGCGCTGGATGGTGGCGCCGATGAAGCGCGCCGAGACGCGCTCGGCGGCGGCCCCCAGCTTGGCGCGCAGCAGCGGCCGCCACAGCCGCTCCACGTTGCGCCGCCCGGACCAGCGCCGCAGCCACTCGATGCTGGTCAGGCCGTCCAGCCGCTCCGGATCGAACCAGTGGCCGCCGGCGTACAGGGTGAGCGCCAGGCGCGCCTTGTCGAGCAGGCCCAGCGGCGGAAAGGCGAGGAACTCGCGGCTGTTGGACAGCGAATACCAGCGCCCGTCCATGTAGAAGCCGGTGCGCGTCTGGCGCCAGCGCAGGCGGTCGGTCAGGCCCAGCTCGTCCAGCAGGCGCAGCAGGTGGCTGTCGCCGCTGGTGATGACGTGGTAGTGGCGGTCCCAGCGCAGGGGGCCGAGCCGCCAGGTGTCGGCCAGCCCGCCCGGGTGGTCGGCCGCCTCCAGCAGGGTGACGCGCTCGCCGCGCCGGCGCAGGGCCCGCGCCAGGTGCATGCCCAGCATGCCGGCGCCGACGATGGCCCAGTGGTGAGCCGTCATGCCACCTCGGCACGGTGTGCCCGGCGCTCCACCACGCGCGTGCCCTCGATGGTGTAGCGGCGCGCGCAGCGCGGGCAGCGGGCGTGGTGCACGTGGCCCAGGGGGAAGTCGGCCAGCCGCCCCAGGGGCTGGCCGCAGCGGCACACGAAGCCGGCCACCCGCGCCGGGTTGCCCAGCGCCAGGCAGAAGTCCGGCACGTCGCGCGTGACCACCGCGCCCATGCCGATCATGGCGAAGCGGCCCAGGGTGAGGCCGGGGCCGATGGTGCAGTGGGCGCCGATGGTGCAGCCGGCCCGCACCAGGGTGTGCGGGGTGTCGTCGTCCGGCTCGGCGGGGCGCAGCTGGCGCAGGTCGGGGGTGGTGGCGCGCGGGAAGCGGTCGTTGGTGAACACCGTGCCGGCGCTGACCATGACACCGTCCTCCAGGGTCACGCCGTAGCACAGGTACACGAAGGCGTTGATCTTGACCCGTGCGCCGATGCGCACGTCGTAGGCGATGTAGGTCTTCTCGCCGATGGTGGTCTGCGCGCCGATGCGCGCGCCGCGCCGGATGTGCACGTTGTCCCACACCTGGCAGCCGGGGCCGAGCTGCACATCCGCCTCGATGAGCGCCGTGGGGTGGATGCGCGTGTCCATGGCTCAGGCCACCTGCGGCTGTCCCTGGCGCAGCGGGCGCAGGTCGTGGTAGCGGCGGTAGCGCACCGGCTCCCAGCGGCGGTGACGCAGGGCGCGGTAGGCGCGCTCGATGACCTCCACCGAGGCCAGCGCGTCGTCCGGCGTGATGCGCAGGGCCTGCTCGCCGCGGATGGCGCCGACGAAGTTCTCCAGCTGCGCGAGGAAGGCGCCGTGCTTGTCGTAGCCGTTGCCGAAGCGCGTCCACTGGCCGTCGCTGTGGCGGTACCAGGCGGAGCCCTGCCAGCCCACCACGATCACCCCCTCCGAGCCGATCACGTTGACGAAGCCGCGCCGCTCCAGGTTGAGGCTCCAGGACAGGTCGATGCGCCCCACCACGCCGGCCTCGTTGCGCACGATCAGGGTCACCGTGTCCTCCACCGGCAGGTCCTGGAAGCGCTTGTTCTCGATGACCTGCAGCTCGGTGAGCGGGCCCAGGTAGTAGTGGATGATGTCCACCGAGTGGGTGCCGTTGTCGATCAGCACCCCGCCGCCGCTCACGGCCGGGTCGGCGTTCCAGCGCGCGCGCATGTCGATGGGGTAGGTGAAGTGGTTCTCGAACATCAGCACCTCGCCGATCAGGCCCTGCTCGGCCAGGGCGCGGGCGCGGCGGATGTCGGCCACGTAGCGGAACTTGGAGGCCATGGTGAACACCACGCCGGCGGCCTCGGCGGCCTGCAGCATCCGGCGGGCGCTGGCCGCGTCGATGGCCAGGGGCTTCTCGCACAGCACGTGGCGGCCGGCGGCGAACAGGTCCAGGCACAGTTCCGGGTGGCTGACGGGCGGCGTGCAGACGATGGCCGCGTCGCAGCCCACGCCGGCCAGCATGCGGCGGTGGTCGGTGTAGGCGGCGGCGCCGCTGCGGTCGGCCAGGGTCTGGGCGGCGTGCGGGTCGGTGTCCACCACCGCCACCAGCTCGCAGTGGGGCGAGGCGTCCAGCGCCTGGGCGTGGGCCTGGGCGATGCCCCCGGCGCCGATGAGGGCGAAACGGACGGGATCGGCGGGATTCATGCGGCGGCCTCCGTGAGTCGGCGGGTGGCGTCGAGGACGGCCTCGGCCACGAAGTCCACGTGCTGCGGCTCGTAGCGCTCGTTCCAGGGCAGCACCACGACCCGCTCCAGGGCGGCGAAGGTGCCGGGGAAGCGGTCGGCGTCGTAGTCCACCGCCTCCGGCCGTGCCAGCGTGAAGGGGAAGCGGCTGTTGCCGAAGGTGCGCTGGCGGGCGAACACCTCGCAGCGGAAGGCCGGCTTCTGGATGTAGCGCGGCGCGCAGGCCACGCCCCGCTCGCGCAGCAGTCGGCCCAGCCCGTCGGCGCCGCCGGCGATGACGGCCGGGTCCACGTGCAGGGTGTATTTCCAGTAGCTGTGGCGGGCGCCGGGGGCCACCGCCGGGGTGCGCAGGCCGGGCACGCCCTGCAGGCGGGCGGTGAGGCGCGCGGCGGCGGCCCGGCGCTGCTCGACCACCGTCGCCAGCTTGCCGAGCTGGGCCCAGCCCACCGCGCCCTGCAGCTCGCTCATGCGGCCGTTGGGCGCCAGGAAGTAGTGGTCCGGGCGGGCGTCGCCATAGCCCCAGGCCTTGTTGATGAACAGGAACAGGCGCCGCGCGTAGTGCGGGTCGTCGGTGACGACCAGCCCGCCCTCGCCGGTGGTGACGTGCTTGCCCTGCTGCAGGCTGAAGCAGCCGATGTCGCCGATGCGCCCCACGGTCTGGCCGTCCACCTCGGCCAGGTAGGCCTGGGCGCAGTCCTCGATGACCGGCAGGCCGCGCTCGCGCGCCAGGGCCATGATGGGCCCCATCTCGCAGGGGTTGCCGAACAGGTGGGTGACGATGATGGCCCGCGTGCGCGGGCCGAGCACGCGGGCGATGCGCTCCGCCGTGACGTTGCCGGTGAGGGGATCGACGTCCGCGAACACCGGGATGGCGCCCTGGTAGAGGATGGGCGTGAGGGCGCCCATGTCGGTGATGGCGGTGGTGACGATCTCGTCGCCCGGCTCCGGGTCGATGGCGGCCACGGCGGCGTGGATGGCCATGGTGCCGGAGCTGCAGGCGTAGGCGTGGCGGCTGCCGATGAGCTCGGCGAAGCGCGCTTCCAGGCGGCGGGTGAAGCGGCCCTTGGTGGCGGTCAGCGTGCCGGAGCGGATGGCCTCGGTGACCGCGTCGATCTCGTCCTGACCGAGGGTGCGGCCCGACGCATCCTGATCGGATGGCAGGCGCACCCCGGGCGGACCCTGGGTGCTGTTGGCGACCATGTGACTTTTCCTGAGTTGCTCGAAAAAAATGTTTTTTTGTGTGCGGCGGCCGCCAGCGGCCGGCCACCGGCATGTGTCGATGCGACACACGAAAAGTGACCGGCTTCACAGTATGAAGTTCAGGGAACTGTTAGCCGAAAAATCGGGGCGGGCAATGGATGTCCAAATTATTTACGTGGACAGATAGAAAATAATTTTCCTGTAAATAATTTATACATTCCGCTGCGCTCTCCGGCGATCAGCAGCAGCAGGCGGGCGTGTTCGCCCAGGGCGCGCGCCAGGCGCATCTTGGACTGGCCATGGCGGCGCCGGCGCAGGGTGGCGGGATATTCGCGACAGCGCAGCCCGCGCCGGTCCACCCGCCACAGCAGCTCCGGCACGCCGGCGAAGCCGGTGAAACACAGTCGTTCGTCGGCCACCAGGGCGCGGCGGTAGAGGCGGAAGCAGCTGGTGTAGCAGTGCAGGCGGTTGCGCAGCAGGACCCCGTACAGGCGCGAGGCGAGGCGCGACAGGGCCAGTCGCCAGCCGGGCACGCCCTCCACCGCGCCGCGCGGGTGGTAGGGGGAGGCGGTGACCAGGGCGGTGTCCTCGTCCAGCAGGGGCAGCATGTCCACCAGCAGCAGCGGGTCGTAGCTGCAGTCGGCGTCGATGGAGGCGGCCAGCGGGTGGCGCGCGGCGCGCAGGCCGGTC
>Ga0256832_1002128_pt1 | contig 13517 bp, 11 predicted proteins | sample 134614metaG_FD_190534 | JGI IMG/M metagenome (GOLD analysis project Ga0256832, IMG submission 190534) | Hydrothermal vent microbial communities from Lau Basin, Pacific Ocean - 134-614 | ecosystem: Environmental > Aquatic > Marine > Hydrothermal vents | place: Pacific Ocean: Lau Basin | collected... | reverse complement strand
CAGCACGCGTGGGGCATGCCGATGGGCAACCTCATGGGCAATGTAGAGCTGGTGCGGCAGCAGGCTGGTGCGTCCTCCACCCAGACCCAGCACCGGGGATTGCTCCAGCCGGTTGATCTGTTGCAGGGTCTCATAACGCAGTTCAAACCAGCGGTCTTCATCAATCTGCCCGGCAAAGAGCCGCTCTTGAGGCTTGTTGAACTGGATGAAGTTGCTCAGTTCACCTTCGGCCAGCATGGCGCTGCCGCCATCATCCCGTTGGCCCTGGTAGATCAGCAGGCCATGCTCTTCGGTGACCTGCTCCACTGTGAGAAACCAGCCTTCATGGCTTTCGACCCGGTCGCCAGGCTCAAACCTGACCCGGCTCAGCGGCATATTGCCAATGGCATAGTTGCGGATATCGCCCGTGGCCAGAAAGATGATACGCACCGTGCGCCCCTCGACGGCCAGCAGGGTACCTAGCCCCAGTTCAGGTTCGGTGTTGCTGGTCCATCGTTGGCCGGGAATGAATTGCAAATTATCTCTCCAGGAACGGGGTGGTTTTCAGACGCATAAAAAACTCTCTATGCCACCCCTGAAGAGTCTGAGGCAGCGGAAAAGGCCGCGCATTCTATAGTAAAAATATGCCCATTGGCAACGGAGAGACCTGGCAGGCGTGTCAAGCGGCCCTGGAGCCTGTCGGACTTAGGCGGATTGTAGCGAGGGAGTGAGAGAGTGAGCGCAAATATTCCCGGTTTTGAGGCGCATAGTGGGCCTACGCAACGAAAAACCGGGGATATTTGAGCCGCTCTCCCCCCACTTCCGCAGCCAGTTCATCCTGAGTCCGACAGACTCCTAGATGTATTGACTACATCTTTCAGCAGCGCCATGTGGACTCTGGCGCGGTAGAGTATCTGGTTATCATGGACAAGGCCAAAGCAGTTATAGGCGGTCTGTGGAATATCCAGTTTGCCCAGCCCCTTTTCTGGCGGTATGGCTTCAGGCCTCTGAACCAACATGTGCAGAACATCGTTGCTGCGCAGCATTGAGAGGCATCTGCGATCTATTGATATGGCGTGCCGGGTGTAGACCATGGGCTTGCCAAGAAAATCGTGCCCCTCCTGTTTGACCTTCTCCAGCAATGCGCAAGAGAGCAAGGCAGCAGGAAACATGCCGGGAAACTCGACCCGATCCTCCAACTCATCAAAGTAGATGTGCTGGTCAACCAGCGAACCCACCAGAAAGTTTTTGCCATTGCTGGTATTCATGAACTTTCGTTTCAGGAAATAGCGGCCATCCATTATATGGCTGCGGTCACTGATAGCATGGAGATCACCAATGGCTGAAAAATCGGCCTCCGGGCAGATCAGCGGCTCTTGCGACTCCCGCTGATACCCGATAACCACCAGTCGACGCCCCTTTCGGATAATGACACGGTTACCTATTTGCCCCCTGTTTTTAATATTGCTGGCTGTGGGCTTGATAGTGATCTCAAATGGCTCATCAGGCTGCACAACATCGGCAAACGAGATCTGGAAATTTGAGAAGTGCAGATTATGCTTTGCAAGCAGCTCTATCTCATGATGCTCTTCACGAAACTGTTTGATTTTGGATTCAATCAGCGCCTCCAGCTGAAACCCCAGTGCAATGGGTGATCCAAAGGGGTTACCGTGGATGGCTTTCCACTTATAGGGGTCATGAAAGGCGTTAAAGTCATCCGTGGCATTGCGTGCCGCATCAATGTGGACTTGTGAAAAAAGCAGTTGTTCTTGTTGTGGATTCATCTGTGATAACTCCTATACTGCTAAGGATAGTTGGAATCCTTTTTCAACGCCATCCTTCTGAGTATATTTGTTAAAGGGAGCCGTTTGTGAAGATCTGTAACCTGCCCGCATCCCTTATTGGCTTGCCCCTGTTGCTGCCCCTCTTTGGAGATGCAGTGGCAGGTGCGGCCTGCGTAATAGCCAAGGATAAAGGCAACTCCAAGGCGATTGAGTGGGTGCACTCATCCGAGTCAGCTGAAGCGGCACTGGCCCAGGCAAAGGAGAAATTGCGCCAGCGGGGGTACAAATATCTCTTCCCGCAGGCTACAACAATATTAGAGCACGCCTATGTGATCATCATTAAGAGTGATTATAAGAGCGCGCGTGGGCGGGATAGAACCAGCTATGGCTGCGGATTTAGTGAGCAGTCGTATGATGATGCATTGTGGGCGGCCATTCGCAATCTCCAGTCCTATGCATGGGGATGGAAACCTGACCGGGAGGGCTATAGAATCAGTGACAAGAAAAGATACTGATTGGATTGATTGCAGCAGCAGGCGCTTTAGGTGAGGGGCAGTGATTGAGAAAGCGCCCAGAATAACCGGAGGGAAAGACCATGTCTCACAGCACTCCAGCCTCCGCCATCCTGGTGCCTGTAGACTTCTCTGCCCATTCAGAAGAGGCGCTGCTGTTTGCCGCAGGGCTGGCAACCCGTCTTGATGCACCCCTGCTCATACTCCATGTCATACATGACCCCGGTGAATCCCCCGGTTACTACCCTCAAAAGGATCCACAACACCCCCACAGGATTGCAGATGTTGCCGCCGAGATGATGGCTGAATTTATCAACAGGATCGCCAGGGAGCACCCAAAGCTGAAGAACATCCCGCACGCCCAAACGATGCTCGTTACCGGACTGCCCGTCACCCGTATTTTAGAGGTGGCAGAACAGTGCAACCCACAGATGGTCATCATGGGCAGCCAGGGAAGAACCGGGCTGGCTCATCTGCTGCTGGGTTCTAAAGCCGAACAGGTTGTGCGGCTCTGCCCCTCTCCGGTCACCATCGTTAAAAGGCCGGTGAGCGAGGAGTAACCACATGTCCTGGGGCGACATGGGCATCCAGCTGCTCGGAGGGCTGGCCCTCTTTCTATTCGGCATGGAGCAGATGGCCAGCGCCTTAAAATCGGTTGCTGGAAAACGGATGAAAAACATCCTGGCCCAGCTCACCGCCAACCGCCTTATGGGCGCCATCACGGGCGCCTTCATTACCGCCATCATCCAGTCATCTTCCGTCACAACCGTTTTGACTGTCGGCTTCATCAGTGCCGGGCTTCTCTCTTTGGCACAATCGGTCTGCATCATCATGGGAGCCAATATTGGCACCACCATCACCGCACAAATCATCGCCTTCAAAATCACTGAAGCCTCCATGCTAATGATCGCATTGGGTTTTGGCATGCTGTTCTTTATGCAGCAGGAGAAGATCAAACTCTATGGCAACATCATCATGGGGCTGGGCATGATCTTCTTTGGTATGACGATCATGAGCAGTGCCATGCAACCACTGCATGATTACCAGCCCTTTCTCGATCTTATGATGCAGATGGGCAATCCACTGATCAGCATCCTGATTGCAGCAGCTTTTACCGGCCTGGTTCAATCCTCATCGGCCACTACGGGCATCATCATTGTGATGGCCAGTCAGGGGTTCATCACCCTGCCCACTGGCATCGCACTCGCCTTCGGCGCTAACATCGGCACCTGCATCACCGCCATCCTGGCCGCCATCGGCAAGCCTCGCGAAGCCGTCCGGGCTGCCATTGTGCATGTGCTCTTCAATATCTTTGGGGTGCTGATATGGATTGGATTCATCGACCAGTTGGCACAGTTTGTTACCTGGTTCTCTCCCCATTATGAGACGCTGACCGGCGCGGCCAGGCTGGCGGCCGAGACACCTCGCCAAATCGCCAATGCCCACACGCTGTTCAATATTGCCAACACCCTGATTTTTATTGGCTTCACCAGCCAGTTTGTCCGCCTGGCGGAGTGGCTGATACCAGACAAACCTCTGGATGAAAGCAGGATCACAACCCCTGAATTCCTGGATGAGGCACTCATCAGCACCCCCTCGCTGGCACTGGATCGCACGCGCTTTGAGATCGGGCGAATGGGGCAGCAAGCACAGAAAATGCTGACGCAGATAATGCCTGCCATCTTCACTGGCAGCCGTGAGTCACTCAACCGAATTACAGCCATGGATGATGCCATAGACGCCACTCACGGACAGGTCATCACCTATCTGGGACAGATCAGCAAGCAACCGTTAGCAGATGCCCAAACCCAGGAGTTCACCACCTTTATGGAGGCGGCTAACAATCTGGAAAACATCGGCGACATTATCGAAAGTGACCTGGCAGGGCTGGGCCACAAGCGGCTCGATGAAGATGTAATCATCAGCAAAAAGACCCAGGAGGTACTGATTAATCTGCATGAAAAGGTATCTGAGACAGTGGCTCTGGCCATCCAGGCAGTGACCGAGGGAGACCAGGCAGCTGCGCAGCAGGTTATCGATATGAAAACAGACATCAACCGACTGGCTGATGCGGCAGCGCTGCATCAGGCAAAACGCCTGATTGCTGAAGAGCCAAAGCGGCTTCAAGCCTACACGATAGAGATGGACATTATTGAAAAACTGAAACGCATCTACTACTTTGCCAAACGCATGAGCAAGGCGACCCTCTCCGATACGCTGTAAAGATAACCGCTTTGGCTCAGGTTATAGCTCAAATGTAAACGTCTCCCGAGCCAGATGGAACTTTGGGTCGCCCGGCTGACTGGGGTGTTTGTCCATAGCTGCCTGAAAAGCCTTCTCCAAACCCCTGTCACCACGAGTGGGTTCATGGTGTGTAAAAAAACAGTGTTTCACTCCAGCATCCCGCGCCATCGCAATAGAGGATGAGAATGATCCATGACCCCACCCTTTTTTTGCCGGGTACTCATCATCTGTATAGGCTGTATCTATAATCAGCACATCAACTCCGGCAACGGCATCAATTATGCTTTTACGTTTCTGTGCAATGTGATCTTCAAACAGTTGGTAATCATCATCAGCTGGCTCATAGATGTTATAGGGCCACTCATGATCTCCGGTAAAAAACAGTGATCTTCCGCCACAGCTAACTTTATAACCATAATTAATTGCAGGATGATTCATCAGCACACTTGTAACCTGCGCATCTCCTATATTCACCACCTGGTTCTCTGATAGTGATATATATTCCAGCTCGGCACTCAGCTCTGCTTCCCGAATAGGAAAGAATGCATACTCCAGCTGCCGGGAGAGGGCCTCCTGTACCCCTTTGCCTGTCACCGGGTCTTGTCCACCGTATATTTTTACTCTGTTACCCGCTACAAACATCGGGATAAAAAATGGCAGGCCCTGTATATGATCCCAGTGCGTGTGACTGATAAATATATGGCAGGTCAGCGGGAACTCAGGAGCGAGCGTTTGAGAGAGCGGGAAAATACCTGTACCTGCATCCAGTATAATAAGTTCACTGCCTGCACGCACTTCAATGCAGGTTGTATTGCCACCATACATAACCGTTTCAGGCCCCGGCGACGCTATGGAACCACGCACACCCCGGAAAGTAAACTTTAGCATCAATATGCTCCAAGCCTAATTATATGCATATAAATGCATTTGCTTTTTCCAGCTCTTCATCCAGATTACCCATGGACTCCCGAAGCTCAGCCAGCTCCATGCCAAAGCGCGCCGAAACATGGCCTGGCAATCCATCTTCCACCAGATTTCCCGCGCAGCCAAACCCCATCTGCTTGATCATAATATTAGCGGCTACCACACAATCCAGCACCTTGTTCGTATTGCCATTCTGCTCTTGGCTATGGTGTTCTTTTATACAGGTGACCAGTGTATGTGGCAATTGCCACTTTTCTACCAGCATGCCGCCTAATTGAGCATGGTCTGCTCCAATCTCAATCATCTCAGCTATAGGGAGGGAGACCTTTTCAACCTCTACTCTCTTTAAAGCCCTTGCCATCTCTTGCGGCATAAATTGAGCAAATACCACCTTCCCAATATCATGCAGCAGGCCACCCACGAAGTAGTCTGTGGCCCTGTCTGATGCCACACCCAGCCGTTTTCCCAACAATTTTGCTACCGTAGCGGTGCCTAATGAGTGCAGTAAAAACCTGTTCATATCAAGGCCGGCCGGCCCTGTTTTTGAGAGCATCCCCATCGTGGCAATGCTTATTGCAAGATTTTTAATGGTATTAAGGCCTACGAATACCACACCATGTTTTATGGATGTGATTTCACGCGATAGCCCAAAATAGGCTGAGTTTACCAGTTTCAGTATCTTCGCCATCATCACCGGGTCATGCTCAATCACCTGAACAAGATCCTTGGGAGCGCAGTCGATGCTGGATGTCATCTGGAGGATTCTGTTCACACTGCCGGGAAAGGCCGGCATCTCATCCACCATCCGAACCAGCTGCTGGTGAAGGTCAGCCATGCTTGTGGAGCATCTTCAAATAGTGCGCTATATCCATAATAACTTCATGTTTTTTATATCATTACCCCACCAACAGGCCGATCTTTCCAATAATAGCAGGCTTGTCTGGATTTTGTTGTAATGACCCAACGCCTACTCATCGGCCCTGACCGCCAGCACATCACAATGGGCATGGTGCAGTACGGCATTTGCAGTTGACCCAAGCAGCCGCGCCAGGCCAGACCGCCCATGCGAGCCAACAATAATAAGATCGCACCCCTGTTCCTGGGCATAGCGGGCTATCTCTGTTCTGGCGTTTCCTATGATGACATGCCGCTCGCACTCTGTTATCTCCAACTTCTCGGCCAGCTGTGCAAACCGCTCTTTGGCAAGCTCGGCAAGCTCCTGCTCATCAATCCCCCAATCAATGCCCAGCAACATATCACCCACGGGTTCCATCGGTGGAATATATTCAAATATGTGAACGAGTATTAATTTGGCCTGCAACTGTTCAGCCATCTCCCTGGCGCGAACAATCACTTTCTCGGCTACGGGGGAAAAGTCCAGTGCAACCAGGATATTGGTATAGATCTTCATTCTCATCACCTCCACACAAATAGTAGCAGGGATGTGAAAAAAGCACCTTGATTAGCAATCCAAAAGTCCACCATCTGGTTTTACGGTGGAGATCCGCGGGCGCCCTGTTTGTGAAATGATGATGGCCTTTGGGTCCACCACACCGCTGGTATCACAAAAGGTTATTGTCAGATTGCTGCCGGGCGCCTCGCCCGTTGCCTGGTACCTTATCTGCTGCCGGCCTGTGGTTGAAGTAATACGGATCTGCTGCTCTCTGTTCCCAGGCTGAAACCGTCTCAACAGCTGCTCACCGGCATCTCGTTTCCTGTTTCTGTTTTCATCCGCAAACAAAATGAACCCTTGCTGCCACTCGGCACTTTCAAGGCAACCCTCCCCGTCCAGGCTTGGGCACAACACGGCGCGAAGTCCACGTTTTATGGCTTCACTACGCGCCAGATGAAGATGAGAGGTCACGCTATTCATCGAGGCCACCATCTGCTGACTGGCCATCAACTTCTGCATGGCCGGAAGGCCAGCCACTATGACCGTAATAGAGACGGCAAGGGTGGTTGTTAACTCAATGAGGGAGAAGCCCAATTGGCTGCGGCTTTTATAAAGGCGAGTAATATCCATATCAATAATTCTATTGATTGTTCAGGGGCAATTAAAAATACCCCCAACAATGGATCTACTCTGTAAGTTTTATCCTGCTGCGTTGTCCGGCTTCTCTGCTTGATTGATAAGCGTAATAAGAAAAGGCGCAGGATATCAGCTACCCTGCGCCTTCATGTATCACTGGCTGCAACTATTTGTTTAGCGCTTTTTCGATGCGATCCAGTGCATTTTTAAGGTTCTCCTGGCTGGTGGCAATCGAGAGGCGCATGTGCCCACCCAAACCAAAAGCCGAACCCGGCACCACGGCCACACCCGCATTTTCGATCAGGTACTCCGCCAGTTCGACATCCGTACCAATATCATCCATTGCCGCCAAAACACCCTTGAAGCTGGGGAAGAGATAGAAGGTGCCATCAGAGGGGAGACAATCAATGCCGGGGATCTCGTTCAGCCGGCTCAGCACATAGTCATGGCGCCCTTTGAATGAGACCAGCATCTCCTGAATGCACTCCTGTGGCCCCTCCAGCGCAGCCTGAGCGGCCACCTGCGAGATGGATGCCGGGTTTGAGGTGCTCTGGGACTGGATCTTCTTCATCGCCTTGATGATCTCCGCCGGGCCACCTGCATAACCGATGCGCCAGCCAGTCATCGAGTAGGCCTTGGAGACGCCGTTCAGCACCAGTGTCTGTGGCGCCAGTGCCGGGCAGGCATTCAGGATGTTGACAAAGGGCTCGTCAGACCAGCGGATGTGCTCGTACATATCATCGGTAGCCACAACAATCCGGGGATGATCCAGCAGCACGGCGCCAATCGCCTCCAACTCGGCCCGGGTATAGGCCATGCCGGTCGGGTTGGATGGGCTGTTGATCACCACCAGACGGGTCTTGTCGGTAATGGCCCCTTTCAGCTGCGCGGCCGTAATCTTGAAGTGCTGGTCGGCACCCGCATTGATAAAGACCGGCACACCACCGGCCAGCAGCGCCATATCGGGGTAGGAGACCCAATAGGGGGCAGGAATGATCACCTCATCCCCCGGATCCAGCAGCGCCTGCGCCAGGTTGAAAAAGCTCTGCTTGCCCCCGCAGGAGACCAGAATCTGTTCCGGGGTATAGTCCAGACCATTATCCCGCTTGAATTTGTCAATAATCGCCTGCTTAAGGGCGGCAGTCCCATCCACTGCGGTATATTTGGTAAAGCCATCATTGATGGCCTGAATCGCAGCCTCCTTGATATGATCTGGCGTATCGAAATCCGGTTCGCCTGCGCCCAGCCCGATAACATCCTTGCCCGCAGCCCGCATTTCAGCAGCACGCGCCGTAACTGCAAGTGTTGGAGATGGTTTGACCGCCTTAACACGTCCTGAAAGATTGATACTCATGATAGATCCACTATGGTTAACCAAATTCAAAGGGAAGAAGGGTGTAATAATATCCAATCCGACAAGCTGAGAAACCCCCAATGGAAAAAAAATTTCAATTAGAGGCCGATTTTGAACCCGCTGGCGACCAGCCCGAAGCGATTCGGCAGCTGATTGACGGCCTCAATGCCGGAGAGGCGGGCCAAACCCTACTGGGAGTCACCGGCTCTGGCAAGACCTTTACCATCGCCAATGTAATTCAGGCCGTGCAGCGCCCTACCCTGGTGCTGGTTCACAACAAAACCCTGGCGGCTCAACTGTATGGCGAGATGAAGGAGTTCTTTCCGCACAATGCGGTGGAGTACTTCGTCTCCTACTACGACTACTACCAGCCGGAGGCCTATGTCCCCGCCTCCGACACCTTTATCGACAAAGACTCCTCCGTCAACGAACATATCGAGCAGATGCGCCTCTCTGCCACCAAGGCGCTGCTGGAGCGCTCCGACACCATCATCGTAGCCACTGTCTCCTGCATCTACGGCCTGGGTGACCCCCGCGCCTACCTCAGCATGGTGCTGCATCTGGTGCGCGGCAACCCGCTGGACCAACGCGCCCTGCTGCGCAAACTGGCAGAGCTGCAATACACCCGCAACGAGGTCGAACTGCACCGCGCCAGCTACCGTGTGCGTGGCGATGTAGTCGACATCTACCCGGCCGAGTCCGACAGCGAAGCCGTGCGTGTCGAGCTGTTTGATGAGGAGATTGAATCCATCTCCCTGTTCGACCCGCTCACGGGCGAGATCCACCGCAAGGTGCCACGCTACACCATCTACCCGAAATCCCACTACGTCACCCCCAGAGAGACGCTGCTGAAGGCAGTGGATGAGATCAAGATAGAGCTGAAACAGCGCCTGGAACAGCTGCGTGACAACAACCGGCTGGTCGAGGCGCAGCGGCTGGAGCAGCGCACCCAGTTCGATATCGAGATGATCAATGAGCTGGGCTACTGCTCCGGCATTGAAAACTACTCACGCTACCTCTCTGGCCGCAAGCCGGGCGAATCGCCGCCCACCCTGTTTGACTATCTGCCAGACAATGCCCTGCTGGTGATCGATGAGAGCCACGTCTCCACCCCACAGATTGGCGGCATGTACCGGGGCGACCGATCCCGCAAAGAGACGCTGGTCGAATATGGCTTCCGGCTCCCCTCCGCGCTGGACAACCGACCCCTGCGTTTCGAAGAGTTTGAGGCCCGCTCCCCCCAGACCATCTACGTCTCCGCCACCCCCAGGGCATACGAACTGGAAAAATCGGGCGCACTGGTAGAGCAGGTGGTGCGCCCCACCGGCCTGATCGACCCACAGCTGGAGATCCGGCCCGTTGCCACCCAGGTGGATGACCTGCTCTCCGAGATCAACCTGCATGCAAAAAGCAACGAACGGGTACTGGTCACCACCCTGACCAAACGCATGGCAGAGGATCTGACCGACTACCTTACCGAACATGGCGTGCGGGTGCGCTATCTGCACTCCGATATCGACACGGTTGAGCGGGTCGAGATCATTCGTGACCTGCGGCTGGGGGAGTTCGATGTGCTGGTCGGCATCAACCTGCTGCGCGAGGGGCTGGACATGCCGGAGGTCTCACTGGTTGCCATCCTGGATGCCGACAAGGAGGGGTTCCTGCGCTCCGAAGGGTCGCTGATCCAGACCATTGGACGCGCCGCCCGCAATGTCAATGGCAAGGCGATTCTCTACGCCGACAAGATCACCGGCTCCATGCAGCGGGCAATAGACGAAACAGAGCGCCGTCGGGAGAAGCAGATTGCCTATAACAAAGCCCACGGCATCACGCCCAGAACGATCAAAAAGGCCATCACCGATATTATGGAGGGGGCACGTCCTGGGGCGCCCGCCACCGCAAAGAGATATGCCCAGGTGGCCGAGGCTATAGCTGAATATACTGCGCTCTCACCCAGGCAGATGGCCAGGCGCATCAAACAGCTTGAAGAGCAGATGTACCGCCATGCCAGGGATCTGGAATTTGAAGAGGCTGCGAAGGTGAGAGACCAGTTAAAAGAGCTGCAGGAGATGGGGTTCAAGCATTAGGGCGTAATGGCATAGCGTATTACGCCAAATGGGCTGATTCAAAACGAGCCATGCCGTTTGCAGTAATCAATCAAACTGCTGGTAGAGACATCATGCCCTACAGGTTCAGCCTCGCCCTTCAGCTCGCCTAAAATCACCCCTGCAAGCTGTTTACCAAGTTCTACACCCCACTGGTCAAATGAGTTGATATTCCAGATTACACCCTGCACAAAGATTTTGTGCTCGTAGAGCGCAATCAGCGACCCCAACCGGCGCGGTGTCAACCTGTCGATCAGGATACTGTTGGTCGGGCGATTCCCCGGAAAAACCTTGTGCGGCAGCAGATCGACAATGCGCTCCGCCTCCAGCCCGGTCTGCTCCAGCTCCTCTCTCGCTTCAGCACGGGTGCGCCCCTTCATCAGCGCCTCGGTCTGTGCCAGAAAGTTGGCCAGCAGCTTTTGATGCTGATCTGCCACAGGGTTGTGGGTTTTCAGCGGGGCAATGAAATCCGCCGGTATCATCTGCGTCCCCTGATGAATCAGCTGATAGAAGGCATGCTGACCATCCGTGCCGGCGGCACCCCACACCACCGGGCCGGTGGTATACTCTACAACCTTGCCATCCCGCGTCACCCGCTTGCCGTTGCTCTCCATATCGGTCTGTTGCAGGTAGGCCGGCAGATGGCGCAGGTATTGATCATAAGGCAGGATGGCGTGGGTGCGCGCGCCGGCAAAATTGCTGTACCAGACCCCCAGCAGCGCCAGTATTACCGGCATATTTTCCGGCAGCTCTGCGGTGCGAAAATGTTCGTCCATCTCATGCGCACCGGTCAACAGCTCCTCGAACCGATCCATGCCCACGGCGATCGCAATCGGCAGACCAATCGCGGACCAGAGCGAATAGCGGCCACCCACCCAGTCCCAAAAACCAAACATATTGGCCGGGTCGATACCAAACCCGCTGACCGCCTCGGTGTTGGTGGAGACCGCAACAAAATGGCGGCCAATAGCCGCCTCATCCCCCAGTGCATTGAGAGACCACTCCCGCGCCGTGTGGGCGTTGCTCAGGGTCTCCTGGGTGGTGAAGGTCTTGGAGGCCACAATAAAAAGCGTGGTTTCGGGATTCAGCGGTTTTAGCGTCTCCATAATGTGGGTGCCGTCCACATTGGAGACAAAGTGCATCTGCAGCTGCGTCGTCTGATAGTGTCGTAGCGCCTCGGTCACCATCAGCGGCCCGAGGTTGGAGCCGCCGATTCCGATGTTGACCACATCGGTGATTCTTCGCCCGGTATGCCCCGTCCACTCACCACTGCGCACCGCCTCTGAGAATGAGGCGACATGGGCCAGCACCTCCCGCACCCCCAGCATAACATCTTCACCATCCAGCCAGACGGGGCGGCCACTGCGGTTGCGCAGCGCCACATGGAGCACTGCCCGGCGCTCGGTGTTATTGATACAGTCCCCGGCAAACATGCGCCGGGTCCAGGTTTTCAGATCCGCCGCTTCCGCCAGATCCATCAGCAGCGCCAGCCCTTTGCGGTCAATCATGTTTTTGGAGTAGTCCAGCAACATCCCGCAGTTGTGCAGCGACATATTCTCAAAACGCTCTGGGTCCCGCGCAAAAAGATCCCGCATCGACACAGAGGAGAGCTTTTTCCAATGATCTTTCAACGCCCGCCACTCTTCTGTCTGATTCAATATAGCCATAATGGTTAACACCCGGTTGCTTTGTAATGTGCAGACAACTCCCGCGCAGATGCGCTCCCGACATGTGTTAGAGTATACGCAAATTCACCCTCAAACCCAGCTTGGATATTTCATGTTGTTGTCACAAAAAATAAGGCATGGATAACGCAACCCTTTTCCCCCCAACAGATTCACAGAGATCACTAAAGATACTGTTCGCCACCAGCGAAGCGCAGCCCCTGATAAAGACCGGCGGCCTTGCCGATGTTGCCGGCAGCCTGCCGCCCACGTTACGCCATTTAAATCATGATATTCGTCTGATTCTGCCGGCTTACCCTGAGGTGGTGGAGAGGGCCATCCCGCTGAAAGAGGTGGCAACGCTCTATCTTGTCGGGCACACAGAGCCTGCGCGCCTGCTCTCTGGCACCCTTTTTGGGCATCTCCCACTCTATCTGGTCGATGCGCCTGAGCTGTTTGGCCGCCCTGGCAACCCCTACGTTGGCCCGGACGGCCATGACTGGCCCGACAATGCCCAGCGTTTTGCGCTCTTCTGCCGGGCCATTGTGGCGGTTGCGCTTAACCAGGCAGATCAGCACTGGCAGCCTGACATTATCCACTGCAACGACTGGCAGACCGGTCTGGTTCCCCCGCTGCTGCACCACGAGGGAAACCGGCCGGCAACGCTCTTTACCATTCACAATCTGGCCTACCAGGGGATCTTCGACCAGGCCCTCTTCCAGCAACTACAGCTCCCACCGGAGCTATGGAGTCACGAGGGGCTGGAGTTTCATGGCAATCTCTCTTTCATCAAAGGTGGTCTGGCGTTTGCCGACCAGCTCAACACCGTCAGCCCCACCTATGCCGATGAGATCTGCACACCAGAGTTCGGTTATGGGCTTGAAGGATTGCTGCGCCACCGGCGGGATCGGCTCTCCGGCAT
>Ga0256832_1002127_pt1 | contig 13517 bp, 12 predicted proteins | sample 134614metaG_FD_190534 | JGI IMG/M metagenome (GOLD analysis project Ga0256832, IMG submission 190534) | Hydrothermal vent microbial communities from Lau Basin, Pacific Ocean - 134-614 | ecosystem: Environmental > Aquatic > Marine > Hydrothermal vents | place: Pacific Ocean: Lau Basin | collected... | reverse complement strand
TTTGATATAGTAGGCAAATGATTGAAAAAGATCTGATATTATCGGCTAGTTTGGTTAGGCTCGAGCCTCTACAAATTCATCATATCCCTGACCTAATGGAAGTTGCCGTTAGAAATCAAGATGAGTTTGGCCACACTTATGTGCCAATGAACGTCGAACAAGGCGATGAATATTTTACCGAAGTCTTAATGCTTCGTCGAGAAAACCTTGCTTACCCTTTTGTAAAAATAGTTGATGATAAAATTATCGGTACTACCAGATATACCGATATCGACTGGCGAAATAAAACCTTAGGTATTGGCTACACTTGGTTTGATAGAGCATATTATGGCACGGCCGTAAATGCGGAGAGTAAATATTTACTCTTTAAGCATGCTTTTGAAGAGATGGGGTTTATGCGTATTCAGATTAGGGTGGACTCATTAAATCAACGCTCTAGGCGGGCGGTAAAAGCTTTAGGCACAACTTTAGAAGGAATATTACGTAATCATAAAATTGCCGCAGGTGGCCGGATAAGACATACCGCCCTGTACTCAATTATTGACTCCGAATGGCCAGAAGCCAAGATTATGCTCGAGCAAAGAATAAAAAGAAAATTGGAAAATAGCTAATTTTTTTGTTTTTTATCGGTATAGCTAAATCATAATTACCTGTCATAAATCCAATCATAACAGCGTCATATTGAGCGACCAACGGGAGTCGAAATATCTTCCGTGAATTAAGTTTGGATAGAACGTTATTGATAATAACCCAATTTCTAACTATTTGAACCCTGTCAGATTAAATTGATTTAGCTATAGCATTTTTACGCAAGAAACAACAACAACAATTTGAGCTGATTAGAGATTTATACTAAACTTAACTAATTGATTCACATTAGTACCTAGCTTATTCATAAATATAATAGGGCTAAGACGGAGCTAAAGCACCGTTTCCGAGATTCCTATTAAGAAAGGATTAACTAGCTTTGGTATTAGAAGCTAGCAGACTGCCCAAGACCGCAGTCAAAATAAAAAAGCCCCTTTAAAAAGAGGCTTCCTGAAAGGAGAATAAAAAGATTAACTTCTGATTCCGTGGAGTATTTCTTCTAGGCCTTGAACATCTTCTATGATTACTTCTTTGGGTCGAGTTGATATTACCGCTTCACGCTCTAATACTTTTAAAGCTCTGGTTACTGTTTCTCGGCTGGTACCGGCTAAATTGGCAATATCTTGGTGAGTGAGTTTTACTAAGGCAGAACCGCCTTCACTTATATTTACCACGCCATTACGAAATAAACGCAATAACACAAAGGCTACTCTGCCTTGGGCGTCTTTATAAGATAAAATTTGAGCTTCATCATCCATACCTTTTAAGCGTCTGGCAAGGGTGGTGGTTAGGTTTAAACTAATACTCGAGTAGCTATCAACAAGTTTTTGAAAATCGTCTTTAAATAATAAATAAGCACTTACTTTACTTAAGGTCATAGCAGTAGCACTGCGTAAGTCGGCACCAAGTAGAGCCATTTCACCAAAAAACTCAGGTGGTTGCAATATTGCTAAAGTCTTTTCATAACCACCTAAATCAACTTTAGAGAGTTTTATAAGACCTGATTTAATAATATATAAAGCTTCGCCGATATCACCTTCTTGAAAGATAATAGAACCAGAATCATAAGTTCTTAGTTGAACAACCGAATTTGCAATATCAAGTGCACGCTCAGGTGCATTGAGGAAAAGCGGTGTTTTCTCTAAGAATTCTCTGGTCTCTTTGGAAGAATCTAATTCTTTGACTGACATAGTATCAGGATAGCTTAGATAATGGGTTATAGTTATGAAAGATGACACTAGTTTGCCGTGAAATATATCGCAGTTTTAAATCTGGGAATGAAATAATAGAAATTTTAAAAGGTGTAAATTTAGAGCTAACAAAAGCAGAAATAATTGCTATCTTGGGTCCTTCTGGTTCAGGTAAAACAACTCTACTCAATTTACTTGCAGGTTTAGATAAACCAAGCAAAGGTGAAATTTACTGGGGTGATATTGCTGTGCACGCTAAAAATAACAATGAACTAGCAAAATTGCGGCTTAAGGAGCTAGGTTTGGTCTTTCAAAGTCATTATCTATTAGAAGACTTGACGGTTTTTGAAAATGTTAATTTGACAGGGCGTTTGCAGGGTAATATTGATAAAGCAAGGACATTAGAAGTATTGCAAGCTGTTGGTTTAGAAAATCGCAAAGATTACTTACCCAAAAAACTCTCTGGCGGCGAACGCCAAAGAGTTGCTGTTGCTAGGGCAATTTATGCTAAGCCTAAAATAATTTTAGCAGATGAACCAACAGGTAGCTTAGACAGACAAAGTGCTAAGGCGGTTTATGAGCTACTAGTAGAGCTGGCCCGACACGAGGGCAGCAGCGTAATTATGGTTACTCATGATGAGGCTTTAGTAAAAGATTTAGATAAGCGTTACCGCCTAGATGACGGTAAGCTTATTATTGATTAAAGCCTTTTTTACCTGCTTCTAAAAATTGATTTATCCAGTCTTTTATCAAACTTTCAGAAAGCTCGTATTTTTTGGCAAAATATTCTACATCCTCATCACTTGCTAAAAAAGCAATGACCAAGGCTGACTTTGCTTCGGGGGTCCAAAAATAATTTGATGACTGCATAATACTAAGACTTAGCTCACTAGGACAACCGTAAGATAGCGAGCTAAAAGTCATTTTACTGAACCATCTCATAGTTGCAAGTTGGGGCGGCAGGTAAACATTGGTTATGAATATCAGTTGCTTTTAGGCTGCTATTTGCTTGCTTTTTGCGAGCAATAATAGCTGTTGCTAGCGGGGCTGCAAATGATGTGCCCATAAGTGGTGACGGGCTGCCGGAGATTACTAAATTTATGCCTGGTGCCATCAGAGAAGTGATTTCGCTATTTACTTGTTTGCCGGTATTAATATTAGCTATAACAAAGCTACCACTAATATATTTTGCTGCTGCAATACCTAAGATATTATCGGTAAAATTAGAGTCATTAGCTAGGCTTGCTGGGTAATGCTCGGTGTCTGTGGCATTGTTGCCGGCACTTGACACTAAAATTGTATTTGGACTTAGGTCAAATAGGTCGGTTAAAATGCTTTGGCTGATAAAGCTAGCATTTTCATTTCCTAAGCTCATGTTTATAAGGTCATATTTAACTCCGCTTTGGGCAAGATCACGTAGATAAAGTAGGGCGGTCGAGACGTTTGAGCTCGAGCATTCCCCAAAGCTGTTACATACTTTAAGCATAGTTAGTGTTGCCTCATTAGCTATTGTATGAATTAGCTTTACAACCTGCTGACCATGTCCGCCATCTAAGAAATCTGGCTTAGGTGCATTGGGATAGTTTTTACAGTTTACAACATCAATTATGTTATCTTCGGTAGTGAAGTTTTGACTGCGGTCCAAATCTATAAAACCACCAGCAACATTCTGAGAATTGCTAATACCGCTGTCCAAAACAGCTATTTTTACCCCATGACCAGTACCAGTTGGCAAGCTAATTACGCCACCTTGAACAAGCTTATCAATACTTATAGGGGTGCTAGCTTCAGATTCATTTAATAAAGTAGTAGCTTGCATGCATTTTGGGTCAAAATGGGCAGTAGTACCTTGGTCATTTATAAAGATATAGTTCCTTTCAATTGTTGCAGAGCTTACTAATTGATGCGTAAAATCTGTTAGCTGTTTGAGGACCTCTTTGGTAGTTTTATTTTTTTCAATAAACTTTAAACTTGCAATACAGTCTACTTTTTTTAAATCATTAGCTTTTTGGCCAGATGATTGATAAAAGCTAACTAAGTCAAAATTTAAACCCAGCCTTGCTTTTAGCAAGCTCTCATATTGAGCTGGTTTATTGATATCTTTACATGGAAAATAAACATTTAATTCATTTGTTTGCATTCTACCATTTGCTCTTAGAATATATTTTGCAATTAAGGATTTTGATGATTTGATTTCGATTATATCTTCTTTACTAAAAGAATAATTAGCTGGTCGAATGAGATCAAAATACAGCTTGCCGTTAGAAATACTAGAGTTGCTATTTTCTAATAATTTTGAGTTTAGAAATATCTCTAAATTATCCTTTTGCTGAGTATCTACGCTAATACGTTCACCCCAAATAGCATTTATTTTATCTGTCGTGATTTTTGGCGGAGTTTTGCAAGAATTGATTATAAATAGGCTTATAATTATAGACGCTAAAATTGTTATTTTTTTATTGAACATTTTTTCCCTTTCTTGGCAGCTTCTTTTAGCTCTGCTGTTATTAAATATAAAATACTATACGTACTAAAGCCGTACCGAATATTTGAGCACTATTTGACCAGACTTAATTTTAGGGAACTTAAACTATTTGCAAGCATTCCATAGTCGATTTCAACACTCTTTTCTATCTCTGTCTTGATTATCGTAGCTAACTTTTTAATGTACTGCTTGTTGTAGCCATAATTTTCCAAAAAAGCTTTTAGCCGCTTTAATAAGTAAGAAAGTTTTTCTTGGTTTTTGTCAGTTATTGATTTATTAATTATTTCAAATATTGTATTTATATATCTTGTCTTTGTGATATTTAAATAGCTATGGTTTAGCTTATTGTAAATGACAAGAGCATCTTCAATCATACTTAGGTTTTTTTCTAACTCTCCTAAACCCAATAAAGCATTAGCCTGCAATAGTTTGTCACCAATGGAAAATGCAATTACCATTGCTTCCTCAAATTGCTCTTTAGCTTTTTTATGGTTTTTTAATTTAATATTTGTATAAGCTAGGTTGGCTAGCACTCGAGAATAAATTTCGTCTTGGGGTTGGGCTTTGGTATTTAATTGTTTTAGTAGACGCAGCAATACCTTTTCGGCATCTTTGTATTGATGTGATCTAAATAAAGCATCAGATTTATTTAGCATTAGGGTAGTTTGGAGGTGCGGATTTTCCATTGTCAAATCCAGTAAATCATCATACATGTCTAATGCTTGGCTGGTATCTCCTGAGTATGAGTAGCTACTGGCTTGGTTCATTGTTGCTCCAAAAAACCTTTGGTTTTGATTTATTAGCTTCCAACGATTTCCAGCTTTAGAAAATTGTTCAATAGCTTCATAGAACAGACCTTGATTGGCTTTTACAGTTCCAAGAGTGTTGTATGCCAAGGCTTGCGCCCATACATCGTCAGTATTGTTTAGAATATTTTTAGCTTTTATTTCAGCTTCATTAAGGTTTTTGGCATGTAATAGCAAGACCGATTTTAGAGCTTCAATTTTGTCGGTTTTCTGAGCGTTTTTTATTAGTTCTAGAGCTTTTGAGAATTGTCCTTGGCGCTCTAGAGCGTAGGCTTCTAAAAATAAATTTTCTTGGTCAACATTTGCACCTAAACTCTCTTGGCTTGTACGGACCTTAGCTAATAAGTTTTGAGCTAGTAAGAATTCCTGAGCATCTAAGTATTCTTCGGATTTTTTTCGATATATTAGATTTATGTGTTTTATATGTTCAGGTAATTCTTGGGCATTGCCAAAATCATTGCGTGTTCTATATATATCTTCATAGAGATTAAAGAGTTGTTGGCTATCGGTTGATTCTTTGGCCAATTTTAAAGCAAAATGATTTCTTTCATTAGGATAGTCATCTAAATATTCTTGGGCAGTGGTCAAAATAGCTTGCATAGCTTCATCCGCCGCTAGGGGTTTTAATAGTTCAGTTAGTTTATTTCTAAAGCTTATTAGCATTTGGCTATCTTGTTCAAAAGCTTTTTCTAAACATGAATTTGAAAGTCCATATCTTTCTACCAATGCCATTGCCAGCAAGATATTTTTGTCTTTTTGCTTCAAATGCCCAAATATGCCCTCGGCATGAAGTTTGTTTAGCTCTGTTTTAGCTGCATGTGCAAAGCGGCTTTTGCTTTGAGAAAGTATTTTGCTTAGCTCCTCGAGTTCTTCAAAAAAGAACTCAGGAGCTTTTTCGATTAAAAAGGCTTTTTCGGCATATTTCTTTTGCTTGCTTTTAGTTTTTGCTTCTTTAGCTAAGCTGATTAGAGCAGTTCTTATTTGTTCGGCAAATTCTTCACGTAAGTCAAAGAGCCAAGTTTGCAATTCATCAGTTAATTCGAGCCGGTTGTCTTGTTCTAGTCCTTTAAAAAAGTAATCTTCATAGAGTTGCTCGGCGGTTGGATAGTCTTGATTTTCAATCGCTTGTCTAAACATAGTAATATCACAATCACAGGTTGGAGCCAGTGAAACTATATCGTTATTTATAACAAGGCTGCCTTTGCCAATTTTTTGATTTAACTTTGCAAGGGCAACTCTTAGGCTTTCACGGGGTCTATTTAAGTGGGCAAAAAATAGAGTTGCTAAATTATTGCGGTTTTGCTCACCCTCTAAATACAAGTAGCTCAAAATAAGTAATTGTAGATTGCTTATTTTTTTGCTTTCGAGGCGGGCTGTTCCTAAGAGCTTTAGTAGCACAGTCCTTAATTCTAACATAGCTTTATTGCTGAGTACATTATCGGTACGTTTTTGGTACGTCACGTTTCCTAAGCTCTAGTTAGCTCATAAAAGAGCAAATCTTAGGAGGTAAAACAAATGAAGAAGGTAGTTTTTAGTTTATCAGTATTATTAATAATTTTAATTTTGGCAGGGTGCCCGAGCCCTCCACCACCTGTATTGTTAGCAAGATTTTCTATTGCAGCTAGTCCTAATAGTGTCACTGTGGCAGCAGGCTCGAGTACAACCACAGTAGTTAGCTTAAACCGTATATTAGCGGGTTTTACGAGTGATGTTGATATATCTGTTACAGGTTTACCTACAGGTGTTAGTATAGTCCCCAATTCAAGTAGTTTTAGCGGGGCAGAGCTTACTAAGACTCTTACTATTAATGTGCAAGGAACAGTCAGCCCGCAAACCATTAATGCAGTTATAAAGGCCGTCTCTGGTACAGAAAATCATACTGCAGATCTCACAATTAAAGTCACTGCTCCTGTACTGCAGACTCACAGCTTTAGCTATAATGATGTTGGGCATATATTTATTGGTTTAGATAATGATAAAGTTAAAATCTTTTTATTGGATAGATTGGCTCACACTGCTAAGTTAATGGATGTAATAGCTACTCCAATAGGCTCGAGCCACCTCTTTAAATTAGCGCTAGGAGCTAAAATTGAGGCAGTATATTATGCGGGCAATTTCTTTGATAGTGGTAATCTAAGACTTGATATAGAAGGGGAGACCAAAGTGGCTTTACCCCTTAAAACAGATACAGGTAGCCTAATGCTACAATTAGCGGCCTTAGATTGCCCAAGTGGGGCGTCTACACCTTGTGCCTTGGATGCAACAACTAGCCTTATGGCGAACTTATTCGCTATGCAAAATGATATTATTGCTAAGGCAGATGACACAATTGCTAAGGTGGAAACCAGAGTCACAAAATTTCAAATCGATCAGCTAGACATTCTAAAAGATTATTATAAGTGGGTGAAAGACAGCTCTACTGATGGTAAAGCTATGCTCGAGTCTTATAGAGCAACTGCCATAGGAATGCAAAATGCCTTTGAGACACGCTTGAATCTAGATTCTGCTGCAGTAAACACGGCAGCAAATGCTAACTATGGTCTTGCCGACTATGCCACTACCCAAACCAAACGTTTTGAAAAAGAAGTGTTTCCTTGTATAGAAATTGCTTACAACAAAGCTTTTGAAGCTGCAGGTGGATTTGAAAAATCACTTAAGTTAGATAGTTTACAAGAAACAAAAGAAGATTTAGTTAATGACCGACTAGAGGGCCTAATTGATGCCTATGAACAAACAATTCCGGAGTTACAGCTGGCAATTGAAAAATGTATAGGTACTAGTATAGAAGATTACAATCCTGACGTGAGCAATTTGACGGCTTTAGAAAACCTAGTTGATGCCGGTAAATACGAAGATATTAATACCGCCGGTGAAGCATTAATTGCAACAATGGACGCCGACATTGAAGCCTGGCAACTAAAATTAGAAGCAGAAGCTCAAGCTTTTGTCGATAGATTAGACCCAGCGATTGTTACAGCTGATATTAATCCGATACAAAATGCATTTAATGAATATATGCCTGCAGATTGGATTGAACTTAGTGGTGAAGGTAGTGCTACTAATATCACAACTCTTGGTGCACCAGCACCTGGAGTGACATGTTCAAATGCACCATTCTTTAGCATTATAGGTGCTTATATCTTGGTCGGTACACCATGGAATGATAAAATAAACTCGTATGGCACAACGGATTTGGTTATTGCCCTCGGTGGCGATGATTGCATTAAGACGAGAAAAGGCATAGATATTGTCTTTGGTATGAAAGGTAATGATGAAATCTATAGTGGTAAAAATCATGACTTTGTATTTGGTGGTAAAGGTAATGACTTAATCTATGGCGGCAAAGGTAAGTCTTATAATGTAACAATTGGTCCTGTAAACTTAAACTTCGATATTGGTAATTTGCTAGTAGGCGGTGCGGACAACGATACCATTTATGGCTATGATGGCGATTCTGATGTTATTGGTAATGGCTATACCGATGTGATATTTGGCGATATTGTCATTAATGGTGCTGCAGGAAAAGATAAGGTTTATGGTGAGGGCGGCATTGACTTTATTTTTGGACAAGAACATGATGATTATTTATCAAATGAGCAAGCCGGAGCAGTAGAGGTTGATGGGGTTGACTATGATATGGGTAGTTTCATATGGGGTGGTCGCGGAAATGATGAGTTCTTAGGTAGTGATGGTGCAGCGTTCCCAGATGGTTTGGGTGACTTTATCTTTGGCAATAAAGATGATGATGGTGGTAAAGCCGGTAGTGGTATGGACTTCGTATTTGGTAATACTGGAAATGATAAAACATTTGGAGGCCTACAAGGCGGTGAAGGTATAGACTTTGTTTTTGGTGGTCGTGGTGAAGACCTGATATACGGCAATGAAGGTATGGACTTAGTAACTGGTTATAAAGATAATGATGAGGTTCATGGTGATGAAGGTATTTTTGACCTAGTGCTAGGCGGTCGTGGCGAAGACAAGCTTTTTGGTGGCCCAGGTTTACTTGATTTAATCTTTGGCTCTAAGGACAATGACATTATAAAAGGTGAAAAAGGCAATGACATTATTTTTGGTGGCGATGGTGAGGATAATATTGAAGGCAATGAAGGCCTATTGGACTTGATTTTCGGCGGTAAAAAGACCGATACAATTAGTGGTGGCAATGGCTCTGACCTAATCTTTGGTAATAAAGACTCAGACATCATTAATGGTGATGACGGTATTGATGTTATTTTTGGTAATTCAAACACTTGTTTTCTTGAAAAGGATAAAGAAGGTAACCCCGTTTATGACAAAAGATGTAAGAGGATTACCGAAGTTATAAATGGAGGTAAAGGTTTAGATTTGATTTTTGGTAACACTGGTCGAGAGCTTATTCATGGTAATGCTGGCATTGACATGATATTTGGCAACAAAGAAGAAGACCAGATATTTGGTGATACTGGCATTGACTTACTTTTTGGTAACAGTGGCAAAGATGAAATTCATGGTGGTGACCATCCTGACTTAATTTTTGGTGGCACTGAAGATGATTTGATAAATGGTGATGATAGCCTTGATATTATTTTTGGTAATGGTGGTAGTGATACCATTAACGGCAATGATGGTTTAGATGTGATTTTTGGCAACAAAGGCGAAGATTTAATTCATGGTAATGCTGGAATAGATTTAATTTTTGGTAACGAAGATAATGATAGATTGTTTGGTGATGCTGGTCTTGATTTGATGTTTGGTAATACTGGTGTTGACACCATGAACGGCAATGCTGACTTAGACATAATGTTTGGTAATAGTGATAACGATATAATGACCGGTGATGCTGGTGTAGACTTTATTTTTGGTAGTAGTGGTAATGATGCTATTAACGGTAGTGATGGTTTTGATATTCTATTAGGTAATGCTGGCGACGATACTATAAATGGCAATGCCCAAACCGATATTATCTTTGGTAATGATGGTGCTGATATTATTCATGGTAATGCCGGTATTGACATAGTCTTTGGAAACAAAGGCGATGATCATGTTTTAGGTGACGAGGATAGTGACTTGTTATTTGGTAATCAAGACAATGATCGCATGGATGCTGGCTCTGGTAATGATTTGCTATTTGGCAACAAAGGTAATGATGATATCTGTGCTCGAGCCGGACGTAATTTAGCTTTTGGTAATAAAGGTAACGATATTCTTGATGGCTATCTAAATATTTCTAGTGAAGCAAGAGACTTTCTCTTTGGAAATGCTGGCAGTGACCATTTAAGTGGAAATCATAACAATCAAAAGGATCTCCGTATTGGTGGTTCAGGCTCTGATACAAAAGACTGGGATACTTCAATCTGCCATTAGGGCTATTTAGTAAAAAAGGGTCGCAATTGCGACCCTTTTTTTAATGATATTTTCGCTTTATTTCAAAGAATTCTTCGCGATATTCTAGTGCTTCCGAATTTACAATTACCCCGTTTGCTCCATGCCAAAGGTCTTGATTGTGTGGATCTTGTAGCCAAACTTCTGTTTTTAAGTGGCTAGTATTTTGATTGTGAAGAGGAATTTGCTCTTCGGTAGATTGATTAAATGTAGTTTCTCTTTCCATGCATTTACTAAATCATTAATACTCTTACAATATTCTTACAAGTATATTAATTTAGGGCTTTGGGGCGTAAAAAAGCCTTGCCATGTGAATTATCCAGCACAAAAGCGTAAGGCAGGTTAACTTGATTACCATCAATAATACCTACAGAAATCTCTGGATTAATTAAGCTGTTTGCGACACTTAAATGAATATATCCTTGGGGACTTAGGATATTATCGAGATAGCTTTGATTGATAAATGCTGCTAAATCATTATTACCAACATTTTTTACTATAAGGAAAATCTCATTGATATTACTGCGTTGGGCTCGAGCTGACACCCCTAAAATCTCTAAATACTGTTTTGAGGCAATCTCATCTACTTGAAAGTTATTATTTGTTAAATTCAACCAACCACTGTCTTGGGTGATATAGCTGTTGCCGGCTGGGTTTAAAATACCAATTTGGATTGCAACCAAAGCTTTTTCTGTTGTAGTGTATTTGAGCTCATGCGTACCTGCTTGCAAAAAACCTGCCTCATAAAATTCGCCAGCAATTTCTAAAACATATTCGGCACTTTGTTTTACATTGACTATTATTGATAATTCATAATTATCCTCTATACTTTCCCGCACTTCGCTACCCACAATTTCAAATGGTTCTACCGCAAAAACTTGCACAACAATTTCCATGCCATGTTTATTAGTAGCAGTACCAAAACCAACATGAGTATAGATAGGGTTAAGTAAGTTTTCTCTATGTCCTGGGCTGTTCATCCAACCTTCAAGGCTTGAGCTGGCAACATTACCCGGATGCACCAGAGCTAGGTTCTCACCAATTGCGACTACTCCTGAACCAGCTCGAGCCACACGCATTGCAGGTGTCTTGGAAGCTGGGGTTGGTGATTGATGTGAAAAGTAGTTTAGTCTGGCCATCTCCTCAGCATGATGGCGGGCGGCTAAGGCTAACTTTGGGTCAAACTGTAGCTGGCTTAGGCCATTTTGTTGTCTAACTCGGTTAGTTTCATTTAGTAAGGCCGTTTCTACGGCGGTATTTGCTGCGATTGGGCTGTAGTCGGTATATATTTGGGCAATTGCAATATTAAATATAGCAAAAAGGATGATTATTATTTTGTTAATTGGCTTCATAGGGAGCTAGTTTAACTTTTTTTTCGAAAGTAAGAGATGAAGTTTCATAAAAGATTCTTAATTATTTATCTGAATTTTGAGTTGTAATGCCTAATTATTGCTATTTAATTGCTATCCTTTAGCTGTGTCAGAGTTTAAAGATTTGGTAATTAAGATTATAAAAACAATTCCTAAGGGAAAAGTGATGACTTATGGCCAGATTGCAACTTTGGCAGGCTCGCCTCGAGCCGCTCGGCAGGTGGCTGCAATTCTGCGTGCTAATTCGGAAGCTGAGGAGTTGGCTTGGCATAGAGTTGTTAATGCCGAAGGCAAGCTGTCAACCCATAAACTTGGCTTTGGCGACTTACAAGAAGCGCTATTAAAACGTGAAGAAATCGTATTTAAATCTGGAAAACTAGACTTGGGAAAATATCGCTGGCGTTTGGAGTCGGAATAATTAATTTCTAGTTAGTTTAATCATTTGGAAGAATTTTCATTAAGCATATGAGCGTAGGCAAATACAATACCGAGGCTAAGCTAAAAAACTTAGCTAAAAAGATAGAATTAGGCTCGAGATTTGTTGAAATATTCTAGAACCAATTTACTCACTTTGCTGCGAGCTGGCTAAAGTTTAAGATGACAATTTAAAATAAATAAAGTTATACTTTTAGTTTGGAGGTTGGGATTGTCTTATATTGTTGTTGAAGGGCCAATTGGGGCTGGTAAAACTAGCTTGAGCCGTATACTCGCTGAAGAGCTAGATGCAAGGCTAATGCTCGAGATTGTCGAGGAAAATCCTTTTTTAGCAAATTTTTATCAAGATTCTGAAAATTTTGCTTTTAAGGTACAGGTTTTCTTTTTGCTGTCACGTTATAAGCAAATTTTAGATCTTAATCAGGGGGCTTTGTTTTTTGAGCATACCGTTAGCGATTATTTATTTGACAAAGATTATATTTTTGCCACAATGAATTTGCGTGGCAACGAGTGGGAGCTGTATCAGGAGCTGTATCAGCACCTCAAGCCTAAACTAACTGAGCCTGATTTGGTTGTTTATTTGCGGGCAGAGCCAAGTTTATTACTGGATAGAATTGCAAAAAGGGCGCGTAGTTTTGAAAAAAACATAGAGCCAAGCTATTTGCGAACCTTGGGTGCTGCTTATGACGAGTATTTTAGAAGCTATCAAGGAAAATATATTGTTGTAGAAGCAAAAGACTATGATTTTGTCGAAAAAGAAGCAGATAGAGAACGTTTAGTAAATGATATTTTAAAGATTACCCGAGCTGCTTAGATGTATATTGCAATTGCTGGAAATATAGGGGCTGGTAAGAGCAGTTTGACCAGAATATTAGCAAAACGTTATCATTTAAAAGCAGTTTATGAAGCAGTTAATGAAAACCCATACTTAGAAGATTTTTATAAAGATATGCGAAGATATGCCTTTCACTCACAGATATTTTTTCTATCGAAGAGGCTCGAGCAGCACCTAGAGCAAGTTAATAAAATATCTCGGACAATTCAGGACCGTACAATTTATGAAGATGCCGCAATCTTTGCTCAAAACCTTTACCAAGAAGGTATTTTAGAAGCAAGAGATTATAATAGCTATATGCAAATGTACAAAGCTATTTTGGCAGCTCTTCGACCACCAGATTTACTTATATATTTACGTGCTGATCTACAGACCCTAAAGCATCATATTGCACTGCGTGGCCGTGACTATGAAGCAGCAATTGATGATAAATATTTGCTTGACCTA
>Ga0256832_1002126_pt1 | contig 13517 bp, 12 predicted proteins | sample 134614metaG_FD_190534 | JGI IMG/M metagenome (GOLD analysis project Ga0256832, IMG submission 190534) | Hydrothermal vent microbial communities from Lau Basin, Pacific Ocean - 134-614 | ecosystem: Environmental > Aquatic > Marine > Hydrothermal vents | place: Pacific Ocean: Lau Basin | collected... | reverse complement strand
GGGTGCGCTTGCCGCCCTCTTCCTTGGTCAGCGCCTTGGCGTAGCGCAGGAAGTCGTCCCAGGTCCAGTTGGGGTCGGGGTCGGGCAGGCCCGCCTCGCGCAGCAGGTCGCGGTTGTAGTAGACGACGAGGTTGGAGATGTCGCGCGGCAGGGCCATCAGCTGGCCGTTGTACTTGAAGGCGTCGAGGATGCCCTGGTAGAAGATGCCGGTGTCGTAGTTGTCCTTCTTGATGAAGGGCTCGAGCGGTTGCGCCACCCGCTTGGAGGCCAGCGCCGGGAAGTTGATGTTGTTGGTGAAGAAGAGGTCGGGAGCTTTACCGGCGGCGAACATGGCCGTGATTTTGGTCCAGTAGTCCTTTGCCGGGATGTGCAGGAACTCGACCTTGAGGTTCGGGTGCTCGGCCTCGAACTTCTTGAAGAGCTCCTTGTAGAGGGCGATCTCCGATTCGCCGCCCCACCCGGCCACCGTCACCTTGGTGGTCTTGGCCGTGCCCAGGCCCAGCGTGAGCATGAGGGCCAGGGCGCCCAGTTTGAGGATCCATCGTTTCATAGCCTTTTCCTCCCTTTTCCCGATCCGATGGGGAAAGGCCCCACCGGTACCGGCAGCGTGCCGCCTGGGGTGAAGACCCCGGCCAGCGCTTCCAACGCGGCGCGCACCTGCGCCGCGCGGTAGCCGTAGGTAGCCAGGTACCCCGCGGGCGCGGGGTCCAGGTAGGTGTAGTCGTCGGGGTTGCCCAGCGCGACGACGTAGACGGGTTTGCCGGTCCGGACCAGCGCCTCGTAGAGCCAGACCTGCTCCTCGGGCAGCCGGCCCAGCCAGTGGTAGGTGCCGAGGACGACGCGGTCGAACCTCTTCGCGCGCGCCACGGCCGCGGTGATGTCGCTGCCCGAAGGCACCTCGCCCACGACCTGGTAGTGCGCCCCCGGAAGGTACTTGGGAGCCAGCTCGGCCAGGCTGGGCTCGGCGCCCCAGGTGGCGCGCACCCGGGGGGCGACGACCAGCGTTCCCACTCCGGGAAGGGGCAGCTCACCGGAGAGCCAGGTGACGCCCGCGCGCGCGGCCTTCAGGTTGAGGACTGCGAGCGCTTTCCAGTCGGGTTCGGGTGCGGGCGGACGCACCCGAGCCAGCGCCGCACGCAGCCGCGCTTCCGTGGCCGCGGCGCGCGCGCCGCCGATCCGGCCGCTTTTCAGCGCTTCGTCGAGGGCGGCGTAGACCGCCTCGGCGGTGCCGCCGCGGCCCACGAGCACCAAGTCGGCCCCCGCCTCCACGGCCATCACCGCCGCCTCTCCGGAGCCCCAGCGGTCCGCGATGGCCCGCATCCCCATGTCGTCGGTGACGATCAACCCGTCGTAGCCCATCCGCTCGCGGAGCAGGCCGGTCAGGATCTTGCGCGAGAGCGTGGCGGGCCGGTCGGGGTCGAGGGCCGGGTAGAGGATGTGGGCCGTCATGATCAGCGGCGCCCCCACCTTCACCGCTGCCCGGAAGGGGGCGAGCTCCACGCGTTCGATCTCGGCCGTGGGCTTGTCCACGATGGGCAGGCCGCTGTGCGAGTCCGTCTGGGTGTCCCCGTGACCGGGGAAGTGCTTGGCCGTCCAGAGCACGCCCGCTTCCTCGAGGCCGCGGGCGAAGGCCAGCCCGTGGCGGATCACCCCCTCGGGGTCGGCGCCGAAGCTGCGCAGGCCAATAATCGGGTTCTTGGGGTTGACGTTGACGTCGAGCACCGGGGCCAGGTCCACGTTCGCGCCCAGGTAGGCGATTTCCTGGCCGATGGCCCGGCCGACCGCGCGGGTGAGCTCGGGGTCGCCCGCGGCCGCCAGCGCCATGGCCGCGGGGAAGCGGGGCACGCCGGGGGCGCGGTAGCTGAAGAAGGGGCCGCCCTCCTGGTCGATCATCACCAGCAGGTCGGGGTAGCGCTGCCTGAGCGCGCGCACCAGGCCTACGGGGTCTTCCCGCAGGTTGGAGGGGAAGAGGATGACGCCCGCGGGCCGGTAGCGCTCGATCAGCTCGGTCGGGGGTTCGCTTCCCCGGAAGGAGAGGACCATGAACCGCCCCGGATCTGCGGCGAGCGCCGCGCCGGACAGAGCGAGCACCAAGGCAACGAGCGCCAGTCTGCGCTTCATTCGAGCACCTCCCTAAGGCGTCCGCCGGCGGCTTCCAGGCGCGCCCGCGCCTCCGCGAGCTCGAAGCCTTGCAGCAAGAGCAGGGCCAACCGCACGTCGCCCCCGGCTTGCTGCAGGAGCGCCCGGGCCCTGGCCGGATCGACGCCGGTAAGCTGCGCGACGATGCGGGCGGCCCGCTCGCTCAGTTTGGCGTTGCTCGCCTGAACGCCGACCATGAGGTTCGAGTACACGCGCCCCAGCCGCACCATGAGCAGGGTGGAAAAGAGGTTGAGCGCTACCTTCTGCGCGGTGCCGGCCGCCAGCCTCGTGGAGCCCGCGACCACCTCGGCTCCGGTGTCGAGCAGGATGGCGTGTTCGGCAGCGTGCAGGAGCGGGGTTTCCGGATTGTTGGCCAGGCCCACGGTGAGCGCGCCGCCCGCCCGCGCCGCCCGCGTGGCCGCGACGGTAAAGGGGGTGCGGCCGCTCGCGGCCACCGCGACGAACACGTCGCGCGCGCCAAGCCGTAGGGCCCGTACGCCCTGCTCACCGGCTTCCTCGTCGTCTTCGGCCGCCTCCGCCGAGCGCGTAAGCGCGGCGTCGCCCCCGGCGAGCAGGTGGACCAGGCGTTCAGGCGGCCAGCCGAAGGTGGGCGGGAGCTCCACCGCGTCGAGCACCGCGAGACGGCCCGAGGTGCCCGCGCCGGCGTAGACCAGACGCCCTTCGGGGTCGCGCAGCCGCTCGGCCGCGGCCAGCGCGGCCGCCTCGATGGGACCGAGCGCCTCGCGCACCGCCGCCAGCGCGGAGAAGTTGCGCTCGAGCAGCGCCTCTAGGACCTCCCGCGCGGGCCAGGTGTCGAGGTCCCGGTAGCGACGGGCCACGTCTTCCGTGCTCATGCCGGCCTCCAGGCGGCGGCGAGGGCGTTGCCCACGGCGCGCCGCAGCTCGGGCAGGGGATTGGGCAGGTGGCGGCTGGGGTGGACGCGGTTCGAAAGCAGCGCCCAGGCGTAGCCGCGCTCGGGGTCGATCCAGACGCCGGTACCGGTAAACCCGGTGTGCCCGTAGGCGGCCGGACTCGCCAGCGCACCTCCCGACCAGCCAGGGTGACGGCGCACCCAGCCGAGCAGGCGCTCCTCGCTTTGGGGTTCGCGCACCGCCGCGTGGGCGGCGGGGGAGAGCTCGTCTTCGTTCAGCCAGGCGAGGGCGCGGTCGAGGACGCCGTCGAGCGTCCCGAAGAGGCCCGCGTGGCCGGCAACGCCGCCGAGGGCATGGGCGTTTTCGTCGTGCACCTCGCCCACGAGCACCCGGCCGCGCCAGGGGCAGCGTTCGGTGGCCACGCTGCGCGCCGGGGCGGGCGCGAAGGTGAGCCCCTCCGGCAGCTCGAAGGATGCGAGCGGCCTGTCGGCTTGCCGTTCCAGCAGAAGGCCGAGCAGCATGAACCCGACGTCGGAATAGACCGGCTCGCCCAGGGGCCAGCGCTCCTGCAGCAGCCGCGCCTTGAGGCCGGCGGCGTCCCCGCCCCAGGTGTAAAGCGGCACCCAGGCGGGCAGGCCGGCCTGGTGGCCGAGGAGCTGGCGGACGGTAACGCGCGCCAGCGACGGGTCTTCTTGCAACCAACCGGCCTCGGGAAGGTGGACGCTGAGCGGGTCGTCCAGGTCGAGCCGCCCCTGCTCGACCAGGTGCAGCAGCGCGGGCAGGGTGAAGAGGACCTTGGTAAGGCTCGCGAGGTCGAACCAGGCGTCCGCCTCGAGGGGGCGCGGCCCGGGCTCGAGCTGGGCGGCGCCCAGGTGGAGGGCGACGCGTTCCCCGCTGGCCGCGACGAGGCCCAAAGCCGCCCCGGGAGGACGCCCCGCCGACACCGCCGCTTCCAGAATCGGTGCGGCGGCGGTAAGCATCCGTTCGAGGGTGGCCCGGCTCGGTGCGGTGTCCATCTTTGGGCGGAGTATACTCCGGCGCCGGGGCAGGGGCAAGGTAAATGGTACGCGAGTGGTATACTCTGCACCATGCCGGGTCCCAAGACTTCACGCGAAATCTGGACGCGCCTAAAGCTGGACGAGGGTGGAAGCCTGCCGCTCTACCAGCAGCTGCGCGAGCACGTGCTGCGGATGATCCGCTCGGGGCAGCTCGAACCCGGCGGGGTCCTACCCGCCGAGCGGACGCTCGCGGAGGTGCTGGGCGTCTCGCGCCTGACCGTGCGCAAGGCCTTCGACAGCCTGGTGGCCGAGGGCGTGCTGGTGCGACGTCAGGGGGCCGGCACCTTCGTGGCCCGCCGTTTCGAGCAGCCGCTCTCGTTTCTCAGCGGTTTCAGTCAGGACATGCGCGCGCGCGGGATGGAACCGGGTTCGCGCCAGGTCCGGCGGGTCCTGGGGCAGGCGACGCCCGAAGAGGCGCTGGCGCTCTCGCTCTCGCCGGGGGCCGCCGTGGCGCGCATCACCCGCGTGCGCACCGCCGACGGTCTGCCCATGGCCATCGAAGCAGCGGTGCTGCCCGCCGAGTTCGTGCCCGATCCCGAGTCCGTGGGCGACTCGCTCTATGCTTACCTGAAGGCCCGCAACCTGCGGCCGGTGCGGGCGTTGCAGCGCCTGCGCGCGGTGGCCGCGCCCGAGGAGGAGGCGCGGCTCTTGGGGCTTGCGCCGGGGGACCCGGTCCTCTACATCCAGCGCGTCAGTTTCCTGCCGGGGGGACGGCCGCTCGAGTTCACCCGCAGCCACTACCGCGGCGACCGCTACGACTTCGTCGCCGAGCTCCGGGCCGAGCCGTGAACGTCCTGGGTCTGATGAGCGGCACCAGCGCCGACGGCGTGGACCTGGTGCTGGCGCGCCTGGAAGGACGGCCGCCGGAGCTTTCGCACGAGGTGCTGGAGCACCGCTACGCCCCCTTTCCCGAAGGACTCTTCGCGCGCGTGCGCCAGGCGCAGCAGGACCGCGTGCTGGGGCCGCGCGACCTGGCCCGGTTGCACCACGACCTCGGCCGCTTCTACGCCGAGGCGGCCCGGCCCTTCCGCGGCCGCGCCGAGCTGGCGGCGCTCGCGGGGCAGACCGTCTGGCACGAACCCCCCGCCGCCACCTGGCAGCTGGGCGAGCCCAGCTGGCTCGCCGAGGCGCTGGGCGCGCCGGTGGTGCACGACTTCCGCCCCGCGGACCTGGCCGCCGGCGGCGAGGGCGCGCCGCTGGTGCCCTACCCCGACCTGTTGCTCTACGGCGAGGAGGGGGTCCGCCGCAGCATCCACAACCTCGGCGGTATCTCCAACCTGACCTACCTGCCCGGAAGCGATCCGAAGGGCGTGCTCGCCTTCGACACCGGACCCGGCAACTGCCTGATCGACGAGGCCGCCGCGCGCATGGGCGAGCGCTACGACCCCGAAGGGCGGATCGCGGCCGAGGGGCGGGTGGACGAGGAGCTGGTGGAGGTTTGGCTCAACCACGCCTACCTGCGCCGGCCGCCGCCCAAGTCGACCGGGCGCGAGGTCTGGAGGCTCGAGCTCCGCGCCTTCGCGGACCGGCTCGAGGGCGCCGACCTGGTGGCCACGGTGACCGCCTTCACCGCGCGCACGATCGTGAACGCCTACCACGACTTCGTGCTGCCGCTGGGCCTCGACGAGGTTTGGATGGCCGGCGGCGGCGTCAGGAACCGTACGCTGATGGAGTGGATTCGCGCCGGCCTGCCGGTGCCCGTGCGCACGTTCGACGAGGTGGGGCGCGACCCGATGGTGCGCGAAGCGCTGGCTTTCGCGGTGCTGGGCTACCTGCGCTTCTTGAACCTGCCCAACGTGCTGCCCCATACCACCGGCGCCCGCCGCGCCGCGGTGGCGGGAAGGGTGACGCGGCCGGCGGTGTAATAGGGGAGCGTCCCTTTACAGGGGCGTTATCGTAGAGCATGGCGCCTCTCGATCCCGTTGACCCTCACTGGCTGGCCAAGGCCCGAACGCGTCAACAACGGCTCACCAAGCCCCCGGGTTCGCTCGGGCGGCTCGAGGAAGCGGGGGTCCGCCTGGCGGCGATCCTGCGCAGCGAAAAGCCGCGGCTGGGGCCGGGCGCTGTGGTGGTCGCCGCCGCCGACCACGGGGTGACGGCCGAGGGCGTCTCGGCCTACCCCGCCGAGGTGACCCCGCAGATGGTGCGGAACTTCCTCGCCGGCGGCGCGGCCGTCAACCAGATCGCCCGCGTGGCCGAAGCCGAGGTCTACGTCCTCGACGTAGGGGTGCGCGGCCCCGAGTTCCCGGCCCACGACCGCCTGATACCGGCGCGGGTGCGCCCGGGTACGGGCAACCTCGTCCGCGAGCCGGCCATGAGCCCCGCCGAAGCGCTGGCCGCGTTGCAGGCGGGGCAGAACGCCGCCCGCAGGGCGGTCAGCGAGGGAGCCGAGCTGCTGGCGGCCGGCGACATGGGCATCGGCAACACCACCGCCGCCGCGGCGCTCACCGCCGCCTTGCTGGGCCTGCCGTCCGCCGAGGTGACGGGCCGGGGCACCGGGGTGGACGACGCGGCCTACGCCCGCAAGGTGCAGGTCGTGGAGCGGGCGCTCGAGCGCGCCCGGGGCGAGCTGGGCGATCTCGAGCGCGCCGACCCGCTGGAGGTGGCCGCCCAGCTGGGGGGCCTCGAGATCGCCGCGGCTGCGGGGGTCTTCCTGGCCGGGGCCGAGGCGGGTTTGCCGGTCGTCACCGACGGCTTCCCCGTCACCGCGGGGGCGCTGCTGGCCGCGCGACTCGAGCCCAACCTGAGCGGCTACCTCTTCGCCGGCCACCGCTCGCTCGAGCCCGGGCACGCGCGGCAGCTGGAGGCGCTGGGGCTCGAGCCCCTGCTCGACCTGAACCTGCGCCTGGGCGAGGGCACGGGCGCGGTCCTCGCCTTCCCGGTCCTGCGCGCCGCGGCGGAGGTGCTCGCGGGGATGGCCACCTTCGACGAGGCCGGCGTCAGCGAGGGCTGAGCGGCTACCCTGAAACCCATGCGAGCCCTGCGCCACTTCGTCCTCGCCCTCGGTTTCCTCACCACCCTGCCGGTACCCGGGCGGCGCGCGTTCGAGGAGGGGTCGCTGCGGGCGGCGGCGGCGTACTACCCGCTGGTGGGTTGGGTCCTGGGCGGGCTGCTGGCGCTGGCGGCGTGGGCGCTGACCCCCTGGCCCGACGGGCCTGCGGCGGGGGTGGTGCTGGCGCTCTGGCTGGGCCTCACCGGAATGCTGCACCTCGACGGGCTGCTCGACAGCGCCGACGCGCTGCTCGCGCCCCGGACCCCGGAGGAGCGGCTCCGGATTCTGCGCGACGTGCACCACGGCACCTACGCCTTCGGCGTCGGGGCCGTCTTCTTGCTGCTCAAGTGGCAGGCCGTGCTGGGGGCGACGCCCGCGCTCTTGCTGCTGGCCCCGGTGGCGGCCCGGTTCTGGCTGCTGCCGCTCTTTGGCCTTTTCCCCTCCGCCCGCGCAGAGGGGCTGGGCGCCGCCGCGCGTCCGGGGCCGTGGTCCCTGGGCCTGCTTTTCGCGCTGCCGGCCTTCGTTTGGGCGCCGCTACCCTTCGTTTTCGCGGGTCTGTGGGCCTTCGCGGCGGCCGGGTGGGCCGCCCGCCGCCTTGGAGGACTCACCGGCGACGTTTACGGGGCCGTCGTCGAAACGGCGGAGCTCGCCTTCCTGCTTGCCGGATGGCTTATGGGCATGGCGTAATGGTCATCCTGATGACATTCGGTCTTTATGTTTGCCTTCGGGACGCGGTATACTGAGTCTCGCAAGCAAAGGAGGTAGCACTATGAAGCGATTAGTCACGGTCATTGGTCTCTCGGCGCTTCTCGGGTTTGCGTTTGCAGCCGAGAAGGTACAGATTACGTTCTGGCACGCCTTCGGTGGTGGCCGCACGGCCTTCATCCAGCGGGCGGTCGAGGACTTCAACTACACCCACCCGGGCATTGAGGTCAAGGTCGAATACAAAGGCAGTTACCGCGACACCCTGAACGCGGCCATCCTGGCGGCCAAGCAGGGCAACGCGCCGCACATCGTGCAGATCTTCGAGGTCGGCAGCCAACTGGCCATCGACTCGGGCATCTTCGTGCCCATTCAGGACTTCGTACCGGCGGGGCTCGAGTTCCAGCTCGACGACTACATCAAACCGGTGGCGAACTACTACCGCATCGGCGGCAAGTTCAACTCGATCCCCTGGAACTCCTCGAACCCGATCCTCTACTACAACAAGGACATCTTCAAGAAGGCCGGACTCGACCCCAACAACCCGCCCAAGACCTACAACGAGGTGGTCCAGGCCTGCGAAAAGATCATCGCCAGCAAGGCCGCGCCCAAGTGCATCACCTGGCCGCTGCACTCGTGGTTCGTTGAGCAGTGGATCGCCGAGCAGGGCGCGCTGCTCGCCAACAACGAGAACGGCCGCGCCGCCCGCGCCACCGACGTCTACATCAACTCCGAGGCCATGAAGCGCATCATGAAGTGGTGGAAGGGCCTCTACGACAAGGGTTACTACGCCTACACCGGCAAACCCGAGGACTGGGACGGCGCCAACCAGCTCTTCGTCAGCAAGCAGGCGGCCATGGAGATCACCTCGACCTCCGACGTGACCTTCATGCAGAACGCCTCGTTCGAGAACGGCTTCGAGCTCGGCACCGGCTTCCTGCCCACGGCCGACGGCGTCGAGCGCAACGGCACCGTGGTGGGCGGCGCTTCGCTGTGGCTCACCAAGGGCCACCCGCAGAAGGAGCAGGAAGCGGCGCTGACCTTCCTGCTGTGGTTCACCAACACCGAGAACATGGTGCGCTGGCACAAGGGCACGGGCTACTTCCCGGTGCTCAACACCTCGGTCAAGGTGCTCGAGTGGCAGCACTGGTTCGAGCGCAACCCCGCCTACCGCGCGGCGTTCGACCAGCTGTTGCAGTCGAAAGCCAACCGCGCTACCCAGGGCGCTTTGATCGGCCCCTTCCCCGAGGTCCGCACCATCATCGAGAACATGATCCAGGAGATCTTCCAGGGTAAGGACCTGGCCAAGGCGCTGGCCGAAGCCGACGCCAAGGCCGACCAGGCCCTCAAGCGCTACAACGCTTCGGTGAAGAAGTAGTCCCACGGGGCCGCGCGCCGAGTGGCGCGCGGCCCGACTTTCTTTTCTGAAACAAAACAAAGGACACCTTCCATGGACACGCACGCCGCCTACAAAAGTCGTTGGTTGCCCTGGGTTCTCCTGCTACCGTCGTTCGTCATCCTGCTGGTTTTTCTCTACTACCCAACCATCGAAACCTTCGTACTGTCGCTCTTTCAGGTGGCGTTTCTGGGGCTCTCCAAGAGCTTCGTAGGGTTAGAAAACTACAAGATCCTGTTTACCGACCCCGACTACCGCCAAATCTTCAAGAACACGGTCGTCTTCGCCTTCTTCGTGGTGATCTTTTCCATGGCGGTGGGGCTTGCGCTCAGCGTGCTGGCCAACCAAAGGGTGACGGGCTGGCGCATCTACCGCCTGCTCCTGATCTGGCCCTACGCCCTCAGCCCTGCGGTGGCGGGGGTGATCTTCCTCTTCATGTTCAACCCTCAGTCGGGCATCGTCAACTACCTGCTCGAAATTAGTCTGGGCGTCGCCCCCGACTGGCTCACCAACCCCACCCTGGCGATGGCGCTGCTGGTCTTCGTGGCGGTTTGGAAGAACGTGGGCTACAACGTGGTCTTTTACATCGCCGGTCTGCAGAACCTTCCGGGCGAGGTTTTGGAAGCGGCGCTGATCGACGGGGCCACGCCCTGGCAGCGCTTCTGGCGGGTGACCTTCCCGTTGCTCAGCCCCATGACCTTCTTCCTGCTCATCATCAACACCATCTACGCTTTCTTCGAGGCCTTTCCCTTCGTGGACCTGCTCACCAAGGGCGGGCCCAGCAACGCGACCAACATCCTGATCTTCAACATCTACCGCGACGGCTTCGAATACTACAAGACCGGCATGGCCGCGGCCCAGTCGGTGATCCTCTTCATCGCCGTCGTCTTCCTGACCATCCTCCAGTTCCGCCTGGGCGAGGGTCGCGTCCACTACGGGGGTTAACGTGAAACGCAAGCAGCTCAACAACCTCGTGGTCCACGCGCTGCTGATCCTCTCCGTGCTCGTGGTCGCCGCGCCCATTTTGCTGGCCTTCATCTTTTCCACCCAGACCCCGGCGCAGATCTTCAGCTACCCGCCGCGGTTTTCACTCGGGACCGCGATGCTCGAGAACTACTCCATCGCCTGGAACCAGTTCCACCTGGGCGTCTACATGAAGAACTCGTTCTACATCGCCATCGCCGTGACCGTGGGCAAGACCATAATCTCGTTCATGGCGGCGCTGGCCCTGGTGTACTTCCGGTTCCCGCTCAAGGGCGCGGTCTTCACCTTCATTTTGCTGACGCTGATGATGCCGACCGAGATCATGATCGTCGCGCTCTTCGAGCTGGTCACCAAGCTGGGCTGGTCCAACTCCTACGCCGCGCTGATCGTGCCCTTCCTCGCCTCGGCTACGGGGACCTTCCTCTTCCGGCAGCAGTTCCTGCAGATCCCCACCAGCCTGGTCGACGCCGCCAAGATCGACGGCGCGGGGCCGCTGCGCTTCGCCTGGGCCATCCTGTTGCCCATGTCGCTCAACGTGGTGGCGGCCATGGCCGTGATTCAGTTCGTCTACATGTGGAACCAGTACCTCTGGCCGCTCATCATCATCAGGGAAGGCAGCCGTCAGGTGGTGCAGGTGGGCCTGCGCATGATGACCAGCGGGCAGGACGCCACCAACTGGGGCATCGTCATGGCCGGGGCCATCATCGCGCTCCTCCCTGCACTGGTGGTCTTCATGCTGCTGCAGGAACAGTTCAGCCGCGGGTTTGCGCTCAGCCAGGAAAAGTAACGTGCCTACGCTTCCCCTGCTCAACCGCAAACACCCGGTGCTGCTCGGTCACCGCGGGCTGCCCACGATCGCCGACGGCAACACCCGCGCGTCCTTCATGGCGGCGGTGGAGGCGGGCTTGGACGGTATCGAGACCGACGTGCAGCGCACCAAGGACGGGGTGCTGGTCATCCACCACGACTTCGTCGTGGGGCTGCGCCTCATCTCGGACATGACCTACGCCGAGCTGGTGGAGCAGCGTCCCGAGATGATGACGCTCGAGCAGGTTCTCGAGCTGCTCGAGCCCTACCCCGACTTCCTGATCAACCTCGAGCTCAAGAGCATTCCCGGCCTCGAAGACGGCCGTGCCTACGAGCTGGCCGGCGCAGTGGCCGGCTGGTCCGGCCGTAAGCGGGTCTGGATTTCCTCGTACGACCCGGTGGCGCTGCTCAAGATTCGCGAACACCGCCCCGAACTGCCGCTTGGCTACATCTTCCGCGTTTACGACACCGGTCGCATGGCCGAGCTGCTGGGACTCGAGGCGGTGCATCCGCACTGGCAGCTCGTCACCGCCGCCCGCGTGGCCCGCTGGCACCGAAAAGGTCTGCGCGTCGCGACCTGGACGGTGAACGACGCCGAGGAAGCCCGCAGGCTGGCGGAGATGGGCGTGGACGTGATCATGGGCGACGACGCCGAAGCGCTTAGGGCCGCCCGTAGCGCGTAGCCCGTTGCCTCAGCCGGGCGCGGACCCGTTCCCGGAAGTGGTTTATACTGGAAGTACACAAGAAAGGGGTGCGCCATGAAGGCCCTGCTTTCGGGGATGTGCTGCAAAGGTGCGGTTTGGCTGACGGTAATCCTGGTTACATTGGCGAGCTGCGGGAGCCATCCACAGGCCGCTTCCGGGGGGTTCGAGCTGGGGGGAACGGTGAGCGGGTTGCCCGCAGGGGGTGCCTTGCTGCTGGAAGAGCGGGTCAGCCAGCAAACCGTCGCGGTCTCGACCAACGGCTCCTTTCGCTTCCCCCGAGAGCTTCGCGACGGTAGCGCGTACGAGGTTGCCGTGCGAACCCAGCCCGCAGGTGCGTCGTGTGCCGTATCCGGGGGGCGTGGGCGCGTGGCGGGGCACGCCGTCGGCGACGTCCGCGTGACGTGCACTCAGACGCCGCAAGCGCTGATCGTTGGGCACGAGCACACCGACCCCGCGGCCATACCCGCCGAGTGGATCGCCCGCGTCAAGGCCGACCTGCACGTCGTCTACAACCACACTTCGCACGGCAGCCAGCTGATTACCGGCATGAGGGCCCTGGCCGCCTTTCCGGCCTTTGCAGGCCGCTACGCCTGGACGAACGACACCATGGGCGACGCCGACCACCTCAGCCTGCGCGACCGCGGCATACCCGGGAAGCCCGACCTCAGCCAGGGCGATGCCGACAGCGACAACGACGGCATAGCCGACTGGGCCGAAGACACCTACGCCTACCTGACGAATCCCGACAACTACCACGTCAACGTGGTGATGTGGTCGTGGTGCAACATCGGCGGGCACGACATCGACCGCTACCTGCGCAGCATGCAATGGCTGATCGACCGGTTCGGCGAGGGGGGCAGCCACCCGCGCGCCGCCGAGCATCCGGTCAAGTTCGTCTTCATGACCGCCCACGCCAACGGCGGCGGCGAGGGCGACTCTTCCGACTCGCGCAACGAGCAGATCCGCGCCTACGTGCGGGACCACAAGCTGATCCTCTTTGACTTCTCCGACATCGAGAACTACGACCCCGACGGCAACTACTACCTCGACAAGAACCTTGAGGACGACCTCGACTACTACCTTGACGACGGCAAACACAATTGGGCGGTGGAGTACCTGGCCCGCCACCCCGGCGAAGAGCTGGACCAACTGGTCACCGGCGCCGGGGTAAGCGGCTACAACGGCGCGGGCAGCTGTGCCCACTCCGACGGCCCCGACAACAAGGCACGCCTCAACTGCGTGCTCAAGGGGCGGGCAGCGTGGTACCTTTTCGCGCGTCTGGCCGGTTGGGACGGGCGTTAGCACCCGTCCCTGTTCTCCGGCACGTTCGTCGGCTCGCGCCACGGCTGCTGAACGAAAACCCTGCAAAGAGCGTCCAGTCTCATACGAACCGGTGGATACAAAGGCAAAGAAATACTGCTTACGCTCTGGTTTAGGTTTACAAGGCTATGAACTAGGCTCTCGGTGACAGACCAAGAGCCTAGTTATTCAGTCTGAACGCGCTTCTCACGCCACCCTGTCTCAGCGAGCGCCTTTCCTCATCACCCTAGTTTTCGCTAGGGTCCAGGGCCGTTTCAAAAGTAGTGATGGAGGCTCTGCGTCGTCACCGCATGCAAATCAATACCCTTTGTCTCTAGAACCGTAGCTCTGGAGAGGACGCTGGTCTGGATTCCAGCTCGCGCGAGCCTCACGGCTCGCTTGGCTGGCAGGACGAAACAGCGGCATGGGGCCTGTGATTTGTGGCTTGTAGTTTCAGCTCGTGACTCGTGGCGCATGTAGTCTCGTCGCAGGGGCGGACCCGTGTGTCCGCCCAACTATGGCGGAGGAAAGAGTTCGCCTGCAGCTACAGTTCAAAAAACGAAG
>Ga0256832_1002125_pt1 | contig 13520 bp, 11 predicted proteins | sample 134614metaG_FD_190534 | JGI IMG/M metagenome (GOLD analysis project Ga0256832, IMG submission 190534) | Hydrothermal vent microbial communities from Lau Basin, Pacific Ocean - 134-614 | ecosystem: Environmental > Aquatic > Marine > Hydrothermal vents | place: Pacific Ocean: Lau Basin | collected... | reverse complement strand
CCATGCGCGCCCTGAGCGTGCGCGCCTCGACCCAGAAGGCCTCCGGCAGCCAGACGCCGTCTTCGCGCCAGGCGTGCGCGACGGCGCTCGCGGCGAGCTTGCGCCGCCACTTGGCGCGAAGCTCGGGTTCCACCGGCCGCCACACGCCCCGGTGCAGCGGCAGGAAGCGTCCGTAGACCGCGGCGGCGAGGGGCAGGGCCTCCCCGGCTTCGGGGACGACGCTGCCGCGGCGTCCGCGGACCGGGTTCACCATCGCCACGGCGAGTCCGCGCCGGTTCTGCGGGTCGACGAGGGTCACCCCCCAGCCGGCTTCCCGCAGGGCCAGGGCGACGTTCAGCCCCACGATGCCGGCGCCGACGACCAGGGCTTCCACGGCCGCCTACCGTTCGAAGCGGTACTGCTCGCCGTCCCGCCGGCATAGCCCGCGGGCTTCGAGGTTCTCCAGGGTGGCGCGGGCGGTGTCGGGGTCCACGCCGGCGGCGATCAGGTCGGCGGGTTCGACCGCGCCCCCGTGCCGCCAGGCGAGCTTGAAGGCCAGCTGCTCCGCGGCTCCCAGCCCGATGCCGCCGATCACCAACCGGCGGTTCCAGCGACCGATCAGCGCCCCCAGCAGCACCCCGGCCGTCCAGGCGACGGCGCCGGAGCCCGAGGCGAACCAGGCCAGCGAAAGGCCGAAGACGTAGGCGGTGACGACGAGGACGATCTGGATGGGGTCGAAGAGGCGGCGCGGCGCGCTCAGGGCGTAGCTGACCGGCAGCCCGGACACGACCAGCAGCCACAGCAGCAGCGGGCTCACGAGGCCGCCTCCAGCGGTTCGGGGGCCGCGAGCAGGCGCTCCCTTACCTTGCCGAAGAGCAGGTGCGGCGTCGCCTGTTCGATCGTCGCCCGGTAGAGCCCCGCGACCGGCGCCTCCTCGGCGGGCAGCAGCACGGGGTGGTTGCTCTGGTCGTGGCCCTCGACCCAGTGGGCCTCCTTGGCGGGGCCGCGCACCAGCACCTCGACCTCGCGTCCCACCCAGGCCTGGTTGCGCCGCAGGCTCCAGTCCTTCTGCTTCTCGATCAGCCGCTGCAGGCGCTCCACCTTGACCTCGCGCGGCAGGTCCTCGAAGCGTTCGTAGCTGGGCGTGCCGGGGCGCGCCGAGTAGATGAACATGTAGGCGGCGTCGAAGCCGACCTCGTCGTACAGTTCGAGCGTCTGCTGGAAGTCCTCCTCGGTCTCGCCGGGGAAGCCGACGATGATGTCGGTGGAGAGCACCAACTCGGGCAGCGCCTCGCGCAGCCGCGCCACCCGCTCCAGGTAGTAGGCGCGGCGGTACTCGCGCGCCATCCGCCGCAGCACCCGATCCGAACCCGCCTGCACCGGCAGGTGGACGTACTGGCCCACCGCGGGCGTCTCGGCGATGGCCTCGATGATGCGGTCGGAGAAGTTCATGGGGTGGCTGGTCACGAAGCGCAGGCGCCGCACCCCCAGCGCCGCCACCCGGCGGATCAGGTCGGCGAAGTCGGGGTAGGCGGGGTCGTCCTTGCCGTAGGAGTTGACGTTCTGCCCCAGCAGCGTAACCTCGACGATGCCCGCGTCCAGCAGCTGCTCGACCTCGCGCAGGATCAGGTCGGGGTGCCGGCTCACCTCGGGGCCGCGGGTGCGCGGGACCACGCAGTAGGTGCAGCGGTGGTCGCAGCCGCGGATCAGGGTCACGAAGGCGCTGAGCGTTCCCCGGGGCGGGGGCGGGACGACCTCGTCGATCTCGCGGTAGAAGCCCACGTCCCAGAAGGCGCCCGTCTGCGCCAGCGCCTCGGCGATCTTGTGGATGGCCCCCGCGCCCAGCAGCACGTCGACGCCGAACCTGCGCGCGATCGCCTGCCCCTCCTCGAGGCTGGCCAGGCAGCCCATCATCCCGATGAGGAAGGGCTCCTTGCGCCGCTCCTTCTCCTTGCGCAGCTGCCCCAGCAGGCTCTTGACCTTCTCGACCGGCTTGCCGCGCACCGCGCAGGTGTTGACCAGGACGAAGTTGGCCTCCTCCACGGTATCGACGAAGCCCGCCCCGATCGAGGCGAGTTCGCTGGCCACCAGATGGGTGTCGTACTCGTTCATCTGGCAGCCGTAGGTGATGAGTTTGACGCGAAGATCGTTCACGGTTCCTCCAGGGAAGGCCGGGGGGATCCCGGGTCCCTTGCCGGTTTCAGGTTAGCACGGGCTCAGGCCCAGCGGACGAAGGCCACCTCGAACGGCTGGGCGAAGTCCGGGTGCTGGGCGGCGAGGCGCACCCCGTAGACGTAGCTGCCCGGAAGGTCGGGGCGGTAGCGGATGCGGTAGTGGAGCCGGCCGTCGTGCGCCTCGGGTTCCGGGAAGGCGACGCGCTGCAGGGGGCCGGTCGCGCCGCGGCGCAACAGCAGCTCGAGCCGCAGGTAGCGGGGATCGATCCCCGCGGGGTCCACGCTCGCGGCCACCTCGAGCGGCTTGCCGTTGAGGCGAAGGTCGCCCGGCGCGCGCGCCTCGAGGCGCACCTGACGCCAGCGCTCGGCCATGCGCTTCTTCCAGGCGGCCAGCTCGCGCGCCCGCGCGTGCCCGCCTTCGCGGAGGACCTGACCGTGGGCCTCGGCGGGCTTGTAGTAGGCCTTCAGGTACTCGTTCACCATCCGCTCGGCCGAGAACGCGGCGCCGGCGGTGCGGATGCTGCGGCGTACCCGGCCCAGCCAGCCGGTGGGGATGCCCTCGGCGTCGCGCGCGTAGAAGAGCGGCAGGATCTCGTGCTCCAGGGTGTCGTAGAGGCTGGCCGCGTCGGCGGCGTCCTGCGCCGCCAGCGAATCGTAGGCGCGCTCGGTGCCGATGGCCCAGCCGTTCTGGCCGTCGTAGGCCTCGGCCCACCAGCCGTCGAGGACGCTGAAGTTGACCCCGCCGTTGAGCGCCGACTTCATCCCCGAGGTGCCCGAGGCCTCCATGGGCCGCCGCGGGGTGTTGAGCCAGAGGTCGGCGCCGAAGACGAGGGTGCGGGCGAGGGCGATGTCGTAGTCCTCGAGCACCAGGATGCGGTCTTCCAGCTCGAGCTCCCGCACCAGCCGCACGATCTTCTGGATCATCGCCTTGCCGGGCTCGTCTTTGGGGTGGGCCTTGCCCGCGAAGACGATCTGGATGGGGTAGGGGCCGTTCACGATCGCCTTGAGGCGCTCGGGGTCGTGGAAGAGCAGGTCGGCGCGCTTGTAGGTGGCGAAGCGGCGCGCGAAGACGACGGTGAGGGTGCCGGGGTCGAGGGCGCGCTCCGCCGCCCGCAGCCGCGCCGGGGGTTCGCCGGCTCGCAGCCGCTGCTCGCCCAGGCGTTCGCGCACGTCGCGGATCAGCTGCTCGCGCAGCGCCCGCCGCGCCGCCCACAGCTCGCCCGCCGGCAGGGCGTCGGTGGCCCAGTGCTCGGGACGGCTGAGGGCGTGCATCCAGCCTTCCGGGAAGTAGCGCTCGTAGAGGTCGCGCAGCACCGGGGCCAGCCAGGTCCAGGTGTGCACGCCGTTGGTGACGTGGCCGATGGGCACCTCTTCGGGCTCCAGCCCCGGCCAGAGGTCGTGGAACATCTTGCGCGAGACCTCGCCGTGCAGCCGGGAGACGCCGCCCGCGAACCGGCTCGTGCGCAGCGCCAGCACCGACATCGAGTAGACCGCGCCGTCCTCGCGCTCCTCGCGCGCGAGGTTCAAGAAGCGCTCGCGGGTGATGCCCAGCCGTTCCCACCAGCCCTGGAGGTAGTGGGCGACCTGTTCGAAGCCGAAGACGTCGTGCCCCGCGGGCACCGGCGTGTGGGTGGTGAAGAGGGCGCTCGCGGCCACGGACTCGAGGGCGGTGTCGAAGTCGAGCCCCTGCTCGGTCAGCTCGCGGATGCGCTCGAGGCCGATGAAGGCCGAGTGCCCCTCGTTCATGTGCCAGACCTCGGGCTCGACGCCCAGGGCGCGGAGCAGCCGCACCCCTCCGATGCCGAGGACGATCTCCTGGCGCAGCCGCATCCCCGGCTCGGCGTTGTAGAGTTCGGCGGTGATCTCGCGGTCGGCGGGGTCGTTCTCGGGCAGGTCGGTGCTCATCAGGTAGACGGGCACCGTGGCCACCTGCACCTGGTAGGCGGTGATCCAGACCTTGCGTCCTTCGAGCTCGACGCTCACCTTGACGGGCTGCCCCTCGGCGTCGCGCACCGGCAGCAGCGGCAGCTCCTCCGGGTGGAGGGTCTCGTGGTACTCGGTCTGGACGCCCTCGGGGGAGAGGTGCTGGTGGAAGTAGCCGCGGTGGTAGAAGAGGCCCACCCCCACCAGGTTGACCCCCAGGTTGGAGGCGGCCTTGACGTGGTCGCCGGCGAGGATGCCGAGCCCGCCGGCGTAGATGGGCAGCGACTCGTGAAAGCCGAACTCGGCCGAGAAGTAGGCGACCGTCCCGGTGGTGGGCTTCGGCCGCGAGGCCAGGTGGGCCTTGAAGCTCTGGTAGACCGCCTCGACGCTGGCGGTGTACTCGGGGTCGGCGGCCAGGTCGGCCAGGCGTTCGGGCCGGGCCTCGAGCAGGAGCTTGACCGGGTTGTGGCGGCAGGCCTCCCAGAGCACCGGGTTGATCCGCCGGTAGAGCTCCTGAGCCGCCGGGGTCCAGCTCCACCAGAGCCAGACGTTGTAGGCCATCTCCTTGAGGGGGGCCAGCGGCTCGGGCAGCTCGGGAAGTTCGGTGATGCGTCCAAGAACGTTCATGGGCCCTCCTGCTGGGGAAGATTGTAGCACGCCGCGGCGCGTATGGAAACGCTACCAGCCGAACCGGCGCGGTCTCTGGCCTGTGGTAGGCTGAAATCCCGGAGGGTGTGAAGATGAAGTACATTTTCGTTACCGGCGGGGTCGTGAGTTCTCTGGGTAAAGGCATCGTGACCTCGTCGCTGGGGGCCATCCTTCGGGGCCGCGGCTACCGCGTGACCGCGATCAAGGTCGACCCCTACATCAACCTCGACGCGGGCACGATGCGGCCGTACGAGCACGGCGAGGTCTTCGTGACCGCGGACGGGGCCGAGACCGACCTGGACATCGGCCACTACGAGCGCTTCTTGGACCTCGACCTTTCCCGCAAGAACAACATCACCACCGGCCAGGTCTACAAGGCCGTGATCGAGCGCGAGCGCAAGGGCGAGTACCTCTCCCAGACCGTGCAGGTCATTCCCCACGTCACCGACGAGATCAAGCGCCGCATCCGCGAGGTGGCCGAAGAGCAGGAGGCCGAGATCGCCATCGTCGAGATCGGCGGCACCGTGGGCGACATCGAGAGCCTTCCCTTCCTGGAGGCGATCCGGCAGTTCCAGTTCGACGAGCCGGCCGAGAACACCCTCTACATCCACCTCACCCTGGTCCCCTACCTGCGGACTTCGGAGGAGTTCAAGACCAAGCCCACCCAGCACTCGGTGGCCACGCTGCGGGGGGTGGGCATCCAGCCCGACGCCATCGTGCTGCGCTCCGAGAAGGAGCCGCCCGAGGAGGTGCGCCGCAAGGTGGCGCTGTTCACCAACGTGCGGCCGGAGGCGGTGTTTTCCAGCTACGACGTGAAGGACATCTACGAGGTGCCCCTGGTGCTGGAGGAGCAGGGGCTGGGCAAGCTGGTGGAGAAGAAGCTGGGCCTCGAGCCCGTCTTCCCCAACCTGGGCATCTGGACCGAGGCCGTGCGGGTGTTGCGCGAACCCGAGGACGTCGTCACCGTGGGGGTGGCGGGCAAGTACGTGAAGATGCCCGACGCCTACCTGTCGCTGCTCGAGGCGCTGAAGCACGGGGGCATCAAGAACCGCGTGCGCGTCGAGGTCAAGTGGATCGACGCCGAGGGCCTGATCGAGGGTGACCTGGGCGAGGCCTTCCAGGGGGTGGACGCCATCCTGGTCCCCGGCGGCTTCGGCATCCGCGGCATCGAGGGCAAGATCCGCGCGGTCCAGTACGCGCGCGAGCAGCAGATCCCCTACCTGGGCATCTGCCTGGGGCTGCAGGTGGCCACCATCGAGTTCGCCCGCCACGTCGCCGGGCTGGAGGCGGCCAACTCCACCGAGTTCGACCCCTACACCCCTCACCCGGTCATCGACCTGATGCCCGAGCAGCTCGAGGTCGAGGGCATGGGCGGGACGATGCGCCTGGGCGACTGGCCGATGCAGATCCGCCCCGGCACGCTGCTCGAGCGCGTCTACGGCGGGGCGCGCACGGTGAACGAACGCCACCGCCACCGCTACGAGGTCAACCCCGCCTACGTCGAGCTGCTCACCCAGGCGGGGCTGGTGGTCAGCGGCGTGACCCCGGGGATGCAGGGCCGCGGCACCGGCCTGGTCGAGGCCATCGAGCTCGCAGGCCACCCCTTCTTCCTGGCCCTGCAGTCGCACCCCGAGTTCAAGAGCCGCCCCATGCGCCCCAGCCCGCCCTTCGCGGCCTTCGTCGCCGCCGCCCTGGAGCACAAACGGGCGCACCGGGTGCTGGCCGCGGGCGAGGCGGCGGACGCCCCCGAGGCCTGAGCGCTCAGACGGTCAGGTCGGCGAACTGCCGCGCCGTACGTCCCGAGAACCCGCGCCCCTCCAGGGCGAAGCGCAGCGCCTCGCTGCGGGTGGCCTCGTCCAGCTCTTCCCGGCCCAGGTGCCGGGCCACCGCGCGCAGGTAGAGCTTCTGGTCGAAGGGGGGAAAGGTGAGCTGCAGACCGAAGCGGTCGGCCAGGGCCAGCTTCTCCTGGACGCCGTCCCAGGCCGCGGGTTCGGCGTCGGGGTCGGGCCGGTCGCTCCAGCGCTCGCGGATCAGGTTCTTGCGGTTCGAGGTGGCGACGAAGAGGACGTTGTCCGGAGCGGCCCAGACCGCGCCGTCGAGGAGCAGCTTCAGCTTGCGCCAGCCGGGGTCGGCGGCGTCGTAGGCCAGGTCGTCGATGTAGAGCACGAAGCGCTGGGGCAGGCCGCGTACCCGCTCGAGCAGCTGCGGCAGGCGCTCCAGCCCTTCGGGCAGCACCTCCACCAGCCGCAGCCCCCGCTCGGCGTAGCGGCTGCGCAGCGCCTTCACCGCGGTGGACTTGCCGGTGCCGCGCGCCCCGTAGAGCAGTACCGGAAGCGCGGGCTTGCCGCTCAGGAAGCGCTCGACGTTGGCGCGCAGGCGCGCGAGCTGGGGTTCGTAGCCGACGAGCAGGCCTTCGTCGGCCGGGTCCGGGTGGGGAACGGGCTCGAGCGCGCCGGTCCAGACGAAGGCGCTGTAGAGCGCGAAGGGTGCGTGGCCGTGGGTGCGGAAGAGCTCCACCAGCTGTTCCGCGCCGCCCTGGTCGAGCACCTCGAGCGCCGCCCACTCGGCCGCCAGCGCCTCCCGGCAGCCCAGGTCCGAAAGCGCGTGGCTTGCCTGCAGCCAGGAGCGCAGCGCGCGCAGGCGCTCCAGGTCCTCGTCGACGAGGCGCAGCAGCCCGGCGGGGGTGCCGTCGAGGAAGCGCCGGGCCAGCGCTTCGGCGCCGAAGAGCGCCCGCGCCAGCAGCCAGCCCCAGGGGTCGCCGTGGGGGAGGGGCTCGGCGAGCAGGGCGCGGACCGGATCGGGCCCCGTCAGCCCTTCGGGCAGCGGGATCAGGCGCGGCGGCTCGGGCGTCATGGCCCTATTCTAGCGCCAAGAAAAAACCGCCCCGAAGGGCGGTGGCTGGTGGGCCGTGTAGGACTCGAACCTACAACCAACCGATTAAGAGTCGGTGGCTCTACCAATTGAGCTAACGGCCCAAGGCCAAGCACCACTCTAGCCCGAAACGCCGGAGGCGTCAAGACGAGAACGCGCGTCCAGGCGCGCGGAACCGCGCGGGCGGCCAAGGAAAAGGGGCCCCCGAGGGGGCCCCGGAGCGCGCCGGCGCGCTAGCGGCGGGCGGCGGCGAACTTTTCGCCCACCACGTCGAAGTTCACCACGTTCCAGAAGGCCGCGATGTAGTCGGGACGGCGGTTCTGGTACTTGAGGTAGTAGGCGTGTTCCCAGACGTCGAGGCCCAGGATGGGGGTCAGCCCCTGCATCACCGGGTTGTCCTGGTTGGGGGTCGAGAGGACGTGCAGCCGGTTCCAGGGGTCGAGGGCCAGCCAGGCCCAGCCGGAGCCGAAGCGGGTGGCCGCGGCCTTGGCGAAGGCGTCCTTGAAGGCGTCGAAGGAGCCGAAGGCGGCTTCGATGGCCCGGGCCAGCTCGCCGCTGGGCGCGTGGGCGCCTCCGGGGGCGATGACCTCCCAGAAGAGGCTGTGGTTGAGGTGGCCGCCGCCGTTGTTGCGCACCGCGGTCTGGATCTCGGCGGGCAGCGCGGAGAGGTGGGTGAGCAGCTCTTCCACGCTCGCGCCGTGCAGGAGGGCGTGGCCTTCCAGGGCCTTGTTCAGGTTGTTCACGTAGCCGCCGTGGTGCTTGGTGTGGTGGATCTCCATCGTGCGCGCGTCGATGTGGGGCTCCAGGGCGTCGTAAGCGTAACCAAGGTCGGGCAGTTCAAACGGGTAGGGCATTCCAACCTCCTTCTTTCCCGCCCGCGAGGGGCGCATCCTTAGCATACTGCACCGGTTTACTCGGAATTGTCAAACGCCCGGGACGGCGTGCCGTCCCGGGCGCAGCCGAAGAACCCCTAGCGACCCGGGATGCCGGGCTCGGTCATCTTCCAGGGGTCGAGAATGGCGTTCAGCTCGTCCTCGGGGAGGACCTGCTCCTCGAGGCAGACCTCGCGCACGGTCTTGCCCTCGGCCACCGCCTTCTTGGCGATCTGAGCGGCGCGGTCGTAGCCGATCACCGGGGCCAGGCTGGTCACCATGGCCAGGCTCCACTCCACGTAGCTGGCGGCCTTTTCGCGGTCGGCCTCCATGCCCGTCACGGCCTTGTCGGTGAAGACGCGCACCGCGTTCGCCAGGAAGGTGATGGACTCGAGCAGGTTGCGCGCGATCACCGGCATCATCACGTTCAGGTCGAGGTTGCCGTGGGTGTTGGCCACCTGCACGGTGGTGGCGTTGCCGATGACCTGGGTGCAGACCATCATCAGCGCCTCGGCCATCACCGGGTTGACCTTCCCCGGCATGATCGACGAACCCGGCTGCACCGCCGGCAGCTTGATCTCGGCGATGCCGCAGCGGGGGCCGCTGGAGAGCCAGCGGATGTCGTTGGCCACCTTGATCAGGCTGGTCGCCACCGTCGCCAGCTGCCCCGCGAGCTCCACCGCGGCGTCCTTGGAGTGCTGAGCCTCGAAGTGGTTCGCCGCCTCCCGGAAGGGCAGCCCGAAGCGCGCGGCCAGCTTCTCGGCCACGCGGCGACCGAACTCGGGGTGGGTGTTGATCCCGGTGCCCACCGCCGTGCCCCCCTGGGCCAGCTCGTAGACGCGCGGCAGGGTGCTCTCGATGCGCTCGATGGCGAGCTCGACCTGGCGGGCCCAGCCGCTGGCCTCCTGCCCCATGCGGATGGGGGTGGCGTCCATCAGGTGGGTGCGCCCGATCTTGACCACGTCGTCCCAGAGCCCCGCCTTATCCACGAGCGCTGCGTGCAGGTGCTTGAGCGCGGGGAGCAGCTTCTCGTTCACCTCGACGGCGAGCGCGACGTGGATCGCCGTGGGGATGGTGTCGTTGGAAGACTGACCGTAGTTGACGTGGTCGTTGGGGTGCACCGGGTCCTTGCCGCCGCGCCGGCCGGTCAGGATCTCGTTGGCGCGGCCGGCGATCACCTCGTTGGTGTTCATGTTGGTCGAGGTGCCGGAGCCGGTCTGGAAGATGTCGACCACGAACTGGTCGTCGAGCTTGCCTTCGATGACCTCTTCGGCGGCCTGCAGGATGGCGCGGGCGCGCTCTTCGTCGAGCAGGCCCAGCTCTAGGTTCACCGAAGCCGCGGCGTGCTTGATCGCCCCCATGGCCTGGATGAAGGTGCGGGGGAAACGCAAGCCGGAGATGGGGAAGTTCTCCACCGCGCGGGCCGTCTGGGCGCCGTAGTAGGCGTCGGCGGGAACCTTCAGCTCGCCCATCGAGTCTTTCTCGATCCTGTATTCCATCGTCGACCTCCAGTCCAGATTCTACGCCCCGTTTGTTGGACAGGCGTCCTAGGCGCTAGGATGCGGGCATGTCGTTCGTGGACCTGGTCATCGTCGGTGCGGGGCCGGTGGGTCTGGCCGCCGCGCTGGAGGCGGAGCGGCTTGGTTTGAGCGGCGTGGTCTTCGAGGCGCGGCGGCCGGCCGCGAGCATCGAGGGGTTCCCCGCCCGCATGCCCTTCTTTTCCGAGGGGCGCAAGATCGAGATCGGCGGGCATCCCATGGCGGTGCTGGGGGCGAAGCCGCTGCGGGAGGAGGCGCTGGTCTACTACCGCCGCATCGCCGAGCGCCTGCGGCTGACCCTCGTCCACCGCACCCGGGTGACGGGGCTCGAGGGCGAGCTGGGGGCCTTCCGCGTCCTCTTCGAGGGGCCGCGCGGCCCCGGCGAGGTCTGGAGCCGGGCGGTGGCGGTGGCCACGGGCTACTTCTTCAACCCGCGGCGGCTGGGGGTGCCGGGGGAGGAGCTTCCCTGGGTCCGTCACGGCTACCGGGACGCGCTCGAGCACTGGGGCGAGCGCGTCCTCGTCGTCGGCGGCTCGAACAGCGCGGTGGAGGCCGCGCTGGACCTGTGGCGCGCCGGAGCCCGGGTCACCCTCGTCCACCGCGGCCCCGACGTGCGGCCGGGGGTGAAGTACTGGCTGCGGCCCGACTTCGAGAACCGCGTGCGCGAGGGGGCGATCCGCGCCCTCTTTTCCACCCGGGTGCTGCGCTTCGAGCCGGGCCGGGCGGTGGTGAAGGGGCCCGGCGGGGAAGCGGCGCTGGAGGTGGACCGGGCGGTGGTGCTCATCGGCTACCGCGCCGACGACGCGCTGCTGCGCGCCGCGGGCGCCCGTTTCGCCGGTGGAAAGCCGGTGCTTACGGACCGTTTCGAAACCAGCGTGCCCGGCCTCTTCGCCCTGGGAAGCGCCGGCTACGGCGAGGAGACCCGCAGCGTCTTCATCGAAAACGGCCGCGAGCACGCCCGCGCCGCGGTGGGGGAGATCGCCCGGCGGCTGCGCGGGACGGGCGGCGCAACGGAATGAACGCCGGGGAGGCAGGACCCCGGCGTTCGCGCGGAAAGGAGGGTTAGGCTACTTGTTTTCCTCGTGTTCCTCGCCGGCTTCGACGTTGCCCACCGGATCGGTCTTGAGGTTGAAGTTGATGTAGGCCTCGACCGGCTGGGCCGGCAGCTTGTACTCGACATACCCGTGGCCCGTCGCCTTGTGGCAGCCGTTGCAGCCCTCGACGGCCGCCTGGTAGTCCTTTTCGAAGGAGGCCCAGTCCTTGCTGCGGATGTCCTTCTCGAGCGGGTCCAGGTAGGCGTGCTCGAACGAGGCCAGCAGCGGCGCGTTCTTCGGTCGGGTGATCTCGCCGACCTCCTGGATCTCGATGGCTTCCTTGAGCTGGTACTGCGCCAGGCCCCAGTTGCCGCCCTTGGCGGCGTAGTAGGTGTTGGCGAAGCGGTCGCCGTACTCGATCATGACCGTGCCTAAGCCTGGCTGGATCTTGGCTAGGGCGTTGACCCGGTCTTCCAGCGACCCGTTGTAGATGTCCATGGTTTTCTCAGCGGCGAAGACGATGAGGATGAGACCGGCCAGCGCGAGAGCCAAAACGTACAAACGCTTTTTCATTGGCGTCTCCTTTCACTGACCAATTTATCGAGCCGCTTTGGGGCGTCCAAGGGGCCAAATGACTCATGAAAAGTAATTCATGACACATATATGAACAGACAATCAAGTAAATGAGTATTAATTTCAGTTCACGCGCGCCGCGCCGGCTTCAGCCGGCCGGGCTCTTGTGGACGTGGACGACCTTCCAGCCGTCGGGAAACTCGATGAGAACGCGCGATTCGTTGATCGTCTTGTGTTCGATCCCGCCCTCCCGGTGGATCGACAGCAGCAGGGTGTAGCTCGCCACCGCGGTGGTGCCGTAGAGCTGCAGCCGCGGGTCGAGCAGGTCGTAGCGCCAGTCGGCCCCGACGCCCATCCAGTCGTGCTCCATCATGAACTCGTGAAAGCTGAGCCCGTCGATGCGGTGGGGGGTGACGAACCACTCGTAGACGGCGACGTCCTCGGCGGTCGTCTCCAGGTAGGTGGCCCAGTCGCCCGCGTAGATCGCCGCCAGGTGGCGGTGCAGGGTCTTCCATACCGCGTCGGCTGCGTTTTCCATGAGGTCCTCCGTCCCCATTCTAGTTTGTAAGCTGAGGCATGCGGGTCTTCTTACCCTGGGTCCAGGCGGCGGCGCGGCCGGGCGTCTTCTTCGTGCTCGGCGCCGTCACGGTCGTTTTCCTGGCGGTCTTCGCCGCGGTTCTGGTGCCGGCGATCGAGCTGGCTTCGGGGGCCCCGCCGCCGGACGTGGTGCTGCTGCAGACGCCGGCCGACTTCTTCGCCTGGCTGCGCGCGGGCGGGGCCGAGGTGCGCCGGCTCTACGGCCTCTTCCTCGTCGCCGATACCTTCTACCCCGTGGTCTACGCGCTCTTCCTGGGAGCGTGGCTGTGGCGGCTCGAGCCCGGAGGGCGGCTCTGGTCGCTGCCCCTCTGGGCGGCCGCCGCCGACTACCTGGAGAACCTGGCGCACGCGCTGCTCCTCCACGCCTACCCGGCCGAACCCGCCTGGCTGGCGGCGGTGGCGCTGGTGGCCACCCCGCTGAAGTGGGGGCTGATCGCGCTGTCCTTGCTGGCGCTGCTGTGGCGGGCGCTGGCGCGGCGGCGCTAGCTTAGCCGGCGGGCTGGTACCCGCCCCAGACGTTCTTCAGCGCCCCCGCCACCTCGCCCAGCGTGGCCCGCCGGCGGAAGGCCTCGAGGACGAAGGGGAAGAGGTTCTCGCGTCCGCGGGCGGCCCGCTCGAGCGCCTCCAGGGCGCCTTGCACCGCCGCGGCGTCGCGCCGCTCGCGGAAGGCGCGCACCTCGGCGGCGCGGCGGCGGTCGGTCTCGGGGTCGATCTTCATCACCGGCACCGGCGGCTCCTCCTCGAGGGTGAAGCGGTTCAGCCCCACGACGATGCGTTCTTCGTTTTCGATCTCGCGCTGGTAGCGCCAGGCCGACTCCTCGATCTCGCGCTGGATGAAGCCGGCCTCGATGGCGCGCACGCTGCCGCCCAGTTCCTCGACCTGGCCGATGAGGCTTTGGGCCTCCGTTTCGAGGCGGTCGGTCAGGTGCTCGAGGTAGAACGAGCCCCCCGCCGGGTCGATGGCGCGGGTGACGCCCGACTCGTAAGCGAGGATCTGCTGGGTGCGCAGGGCCAGCAGGGCGCTCTCCTCGGTCGGCAGCCCCAGGGCCTCGTCGTAGGCGTTGGTGTGCAGGCTCTGGGTGCCGCCCAGCACCGCCGCCAGCGCCTGGTAGGCGACGCGCACCACGTTGTTGAGGGGCTGCTGAGCGGTAAGGGTGGACCCCCCGGTCTGGGTGTGGAAGCGCAGCATCCACGACTTGGGGTTCTCCGCGCCGAACTCCTCCTTCATGATCCGCGCCCACAGCCGGCGCGCCGCCCGGAACTTGGCGGCCTCCTCGAAGACGTCGTTGTGGGACGCGAAGAAGAAGCTCA
>Ga0256832_1002124_pt1 | contig 13523 bp, 13 predicted proteins | sample 134614metaG_FD_190534 | JGI IMG/M metagenome (GOLD analysis project Ga0256832, IMG submission 190534) | Hydrothermal vent microbial communities from Lau Basin, Pacific Ocean - 134-614 | ecosystem: Environmental > Aquatic > Marine > Hydrothermal vents | place: Pacific Ocean: Lau Basin | collected... | reverse complement strand
CGGCCTTGACCTCGGCCAGCGCCTCGGCCTCGGAGGTCTCGATCATCGGCGCCACCACGAAGACCTGGCGGCCCTCGGCGATCTGCTTTTTGGCGAAGGCGTAGGCCTGGAGGCGGTTTTTCTGGCTCAGGACGCGGGTCTTGACCGGCGTGCGGCCCGGGGGCATCTCGTCCAGGCGGCTGGTCTCCAGGTCGCCGTAGAGCGTCAGCGCCAGCGAGCGGGGGATCGGCGTCGCGCTCATCACCAGCACGTCGGGCCGGCCCTGCAGGAGGGCGCGGCGCTGCTCCACGCCGAAGCGGTGCTCCTCGTCGATCACCGCCAGACCCAGCGCCTTAAAGGTCACGCCTTCCTGGATCAGTGCGTGGGTCCCGACGACCACGTCGGCCTCCCCGGAGGCGATCCGCGCCTTGGCCTTTTCCTTTTCCTTCTCGCTCATCGAGCCCACGAGGAGCTCGACCCGGACCCCTAAGGGGGCCAGGTAGCGGGTCAGGTTCTCGAAGTGCTGCTTGGCGAGCACCTCGGTGGGGGCCATGAGGGCGCCCTGCTTTCCGTTTCTCACCGCCACGAAGAGCGCCATCGCCGCCACCACCGTCTTTCCCGAGCCCACGTCGCCCATCAAGAGCCTTCGCATCTGCCGCTCGGCGCGCATGTCGCGGAAGATCTCCTTGAGGACGCGCTTTTGCGCCCCGGTGAGCTCGAAGGGGAGGACGGCCAAAAACGCCTCGATCCACTCCCGCCGGACCTCGAAGGTCTGCCCCTTGAGGGCGCTCTCGCCGCTTCGAAGGAGCACCCGCAGCTCCAGAAACAGGTACTCGTCGAACTTCAGCCGTTCGAGCGCCTTTTCAAGCGCCTTCTCGTCGTCCGGGAAGTGGTACTGGGCAAGGGCCCGATCAAGGGGCCAAAGGCCCTCGGCCTCGCGGTAGGCCTCGGGCAGGGGATCGGGGATCGGCCGGGCGAGTTCGAGCCCTCGCCAGACCTGGCGCCTGAGCCAGGCCTGGGAGATGCCCTCGGTGGTGGGGTAGATGGGCACGATCCGGTTCGAGGAGAGCGACTCCCCTTCCTCGGGCTCAAACTCCTCGACCATCAGGGTGCGCCGTCGCCCGCGAAGCTGCACCCGCCCGGTGGCTAAGATAACCTCCCCCACGCGCAGCTGCTTCATTACCCAGGGCTGGTTGAACCAGACCGCGGTGAGGCCGTAGCCATAGGGGTCGAGAAGCTGGGCCTGCACGAGCTTCATGCCCTTTTTGGGGGTGCGGGTCAGCGTCTTTTCCGCCACCTTACCCCGCACCGTCACCTTGGCCCCGGGTTGCAACAGCCGAAAAGCCGGCAGCGCCCGCCGGTCCTCATGCCGGCGGGGCAGGTAGTAGACGAGGTCGCGCAACGTCCGCACCCCCAGCTTCGCCAGCCGCCCCGCTGCGGCCTTGCCGAGGGGGGTGTTGGCGATGGGGGTGGTGAGGGCGGTGGGCCCTGCCTTCACGGCATTGAGCTTAGCCCAAAAGCGCGCGAGGGGCCCGAAGGCCCCTCGACGCGGCGTGCCTTTCCGGATCAGGGGGTGAAGGTGAAGGAGCCGGTGGCGCTGTCGTACTTGATGCCGGTCTTGCCAGCGTTGGTCAGGCCAGCGTCAATCTCAAAGTCGTTGGCGCTGTTCTTGAGGGTGATCTGGCAGCTGGTCACTGCAGCGGGCTTGCTGCCGTTGTAGACAGCCGTGCAGTCAGCCCCATCGTAGCTGCTCGGGATCTCGCCGGTGGAGGGATCACGATCGGCCTCGATCTGGGTGGCGACGTTCCGCACGTAGGCCTGCGAGGCGGTCAGGTTAGCGCGCTGACGGGCCTTGAGCAGGTTGGGGATCAACACGGCGGCGAGAATGGCGATGATCGCGATGACGATCAGCAGCTCAATCAGGGTGAAACCTTTGGTCTTGTTCTTCCTCATATTCACTTCCTCCTTCTTTTGGCCCCCGATGACCTATCCGCATTCGGTGGGCCTGACTAGTGCTGACCCTCGCGGGTCACCTAGGAGTTTAGAGGGGGCTTCGGCAAGGGGGACCCCCCAAATGGGGGGATGTCCAGGATGAGAATGGTGACCGAGCACACTGGGAGCCCGGTTCTTGAATGGGTTATTCAGCAAAGCAACGGGTATTGTTTTACCTTTTTCGTGCCGTGCCATAATGCCCGGCGTGGGTTATCTCTTCATCCTCCTGGCGGCGGCGCTCTGGGCCCTGATCGGGCCGGTGGCCAAGTTCGCCTTCGCCGCAGGGATGGCGCCCTTGGAGGTGGCCTTTTACCGCGCGCTCTTTGGCGGGAGCTTTTTCCTTTTCCACGCGCTTGTCGTGCGGCGGCTTTTCCTGCCCCGGGTGGCCTGGCCGGCGGTGCTCGTCTTCGGGGTCGTGGGGGTCGCCGGGTTCTACGGGGTTTACCAGCTGGCGGTGGGCTACGGGGGCGCGGCGCTGGCCTCGGTGCTGCTCTATACCGCCCCGGCCTGGGTGGCGCTTTTCGGCTGGCTTTGGTTGAAGGAACCCCTGACCCGGCCCAAGCTCTTGGCGGTGGTGCTGACCGTGCTGGGGGTGGGGCTGTTGGCGATGGGCGGGGGCGAGGTGCGGCTGGACCCGCGGGGGCTTTTCTTTGGCTTGCTTTCCGGGCTCTTCTACGCGCTTTACTACCTCTTTGGCAAGCTTTACTTCGAGCGCTTTGCTCCCGAGGCCATCTACGCCTGGGCGCTGCCGCTTGGGGCCCTGTTGCTCGCGCCCGCGCTTCGGGGCGTGCCGCCCCAGGGAGCCTGGGGGCCGCTCTTCGTGATTGGTTTTTTCTCCACCTACCTGGCCTACGCCCTCTATGCCGCCGGGCTCAAGCGGCTGGAGGCCACCCGGGCCAGCGTGGTGGCCACGCTCGAGCCCGTCCTGGCGGCGACCTTTGCTTACCTGTGGTGGGGGGAGCGCTTTAGCGCCAGCGGCTATCTGGGCGCGGGGCTGATTCTGTTCGCCGTGTACCTGGTCATACGGCGATGAAGTCGCGCCAGGCCTCGGGTAGCTCCTTGGCCTCCAGAATCAGCGCCTCGTAGTAGAGCGGCGCCCGGGGCCGCTTTAAAAGCTGCATGCCCGCCTCCTCGGGGGTGCGGTTGCCCTTCTTGGCGTTGCAGGCCTTGCAGGCTGCGACCAGGTTCTCCCAGGTGCTCTTACCCCCGCGGCTTTTGGGCACCACGTGGTCCAGCGTTAACTCCACGCCCCGCCGGCCGCAGTACTGGCAGGTGTAGCGGTCGCGGCGGAAGACGTTCCGCCTGGAAAGGGCGAGCCGCCCGGGTGGGCGGCGGATCATGCGCTTCAAGCGGATGATGCTAGGGATGGGGTAGGGCCGGCCGGGCGTTCGTAGCACCTCCTTCGTGTTCACCACCACCTCCGCCCGCCCCAGCTGCACCAGCACCACGCCGCGTTTGATCGAGGTCAGCCCCAGGGGCTCGTAGCCCGCGTTCAGGACCAGGACTCTCGGGGCCTCTAGATTCACGACGCCCTTACTATACCCAGGCATGCCCGGGCTGGGTTAGGATTTGGCCCAATATGGCGCTGATCGTTCAGAAATACGGGGGCACCAGCGTCGGCGACCTGGACAAGATCAAGAAGGTGGCGCTCCGCATCGCCCACTACCGGGAGAAGGGGCACGAACTCGTGGTCGTGGTCAGCGCCATGGGGAAGACCACCGACGAGCTCATCGCCCTCGCCCGCCGGGTGCACCGGCGCCCACCGCCCCGGGAGCTCGACCTGTTGACCGTGACCGGCGAGCAGAAGTCAGCGGCGCTTTTGGCCATGCAGCTGGAGGCGCTGGGAGTGCCGGCGCGAGCTTTCACCCAGCACCAGATCGGCATTATCACCGATGGCCGCTACACCAACGCGCGCATCGTCGAGGTGCGGCCCGAGCGCATCCAGCAGGCCTTGAAGGAGGGCCGGGTGGCGGTGGTTGGAGGCTTCATGGGCACCACCCCCGAAGGCGAGGTCACCACGCTCGGCCGCGGCGGTTCCGACACCACCGCCGTGGCCCTGGCGGCCGCCCTCGGCGCCCACGAGGCCGAGATTTTCACTGACACCGAGGGCGTCTACACCACCGATCCCCACCTCATTCCCGAGGCCCAAAAACTTCCCTTCATGGGCTACGACCAGATGCTGGAGATGGCCGCCCTGGGGGCCAAGGTGCTCCACCCCCGGGCGGTCTGGTACGCCAAGCGCTACGGGGTGCGCTTGCACGTGCGCTCGAGCTTTTCCTATAACCCCGGGACCATCGTGGCGGAGGCAAAAAAGATGAAACTAGCAAGATCGGTGACCGGCGCGGCGCTGGATCTGGAGCAGGCGGAGATCGGGCTCATCGGCATCCCCGACCAGCCGGGCGTCGCCGCCCGGGTGTTCGAGGCCCTGGGCGAGGCAGGGATCGCCGTGGACATGATCATTCAGGGCGTGCCCGGCCACGACGAAAGCCGCACCCAGATGGCCTTCACCGTGCCCAAGGACTACGCCGAGGACGCCCTCGACGCCCTAAAGCCGGTGCTCGACGAGCTCGGCGGGGAGGTGGTCTTGAACCCCGAGATCGCCAAGGTCTCGATCGTCGGCGTGGCGCTCGCCAGCACCCCCGGTATCCCGGCGCGGATGTTTGAGGCGGTCTCCCGGGTGGGCGCCAACATCCACATGATCGCCACCAGCGAGGTGCGGATCAGCGTGGTGATTGACGCCGAGTACGCCGAGGAGGCGCTAAAGAGCGTGCACCAGGCCTTTGAACTCGACAAGCCCCTGGAGGCTTCCTATGAATAAAGTGTTTTTTAGCTGGGACGATATCCTCGACCACACCCGGACGCTCGTGCACCAGCTCAAGGACGAGCGCTTCGACGCCCTGTTGGCGGTAACCCGCGGGGGTATGGTCCCGGGAGCGCTGTTAAGCGAGGCGCTTGGCATTCGCAACGTGATGAGCGCCGCCGTAATGCTCTACGACGACACCGAGCGTACCCGTGAGGAGCCCCACTTCTTGCAGTTCCCGGTGGACGCGTTGATCCTCGATAAGCGGGTGTTGGTGGTGGACGATGTCTGGGACTCGGGGCGTACCGCGGTGGCGGTACGGCACCGGGTGGAGGAGGCGGGGGGAGAGCCGGTGGTCGCGGTGCTCCACTACAAGCCCAAGCACTCCGCCTTCCCCGACCTCAGGCCCGACTACTACGCGATCGAGACCGACGACTGGATCGTCTACCCCTGGGATCCCGAGAGCTGGCTCGACTAGGACGGGTGCTATACTCGCCGCAGTGTATGGCGTTCTCGCCTGGCCTCCCGACGACCTCCGCGACTTTATGGAGGCCTTGCAGAAAAAGCACGGGGTCAAGGGCTACGGCCCGCCCCATTTGAACCTGCGCCAACCCTTTAAGTGGCGCTGGAGCGAGGAAGCGCTCCGCCGCGGGGTGGAAGGCATCCTCCGCGGCCATAAGCCCTTTCGGGTGCGCCTTGGGGACTGGCGGGTGTTCGAGAATAAGGGGGCTGTCTACCTCCGGGCCTACGGGGGCTCGGCCTTCGACCGCCTCTACCGGGCGCTCGAGCCCCTGGCGCCGCCGGAGGCGGAGATCGAAGGACCCTCCTACATCCCCCACCTCACCCTGGCCCTGGGCCTCGACCCCGACGAGGCCGTCGCGCTCGCCAAGCGCCTCCCCCCGCCGCCCCGCCGCTCCTTCACCCTCAAGGAGGTGGCGCTCGTCAAGGACGAGGACGACGGTTCCCTGATCGAGATCGCCCGCCTCCCCCTGGGCCTCGAAGAAGAAAGCTGAGGGCGCCCCGAGGGGCGCCCTCCACAAGCTACGGGCTACGACTTAGGCTTTCTTGTAGCGCAGGTACCAGCGCTTGAACTCGGCGTACTCGTCCTTCCTGGCCTCGTCCTTCTTAACCTCCTCGATGGTCGCCGGGGGCGGGACGATCGCCGGATCACCGGGTTTCCAGTTGGCCGGGGTGGCGAGGCCGGTCTTGTCGGTGAACTGCAAGGCGTCTACGAAGCGCAGGATCTCGTCAATGTTGCGGCCGGTGGAAAGCGGGTAGTAGAGAATGCCGCGGATGATCTGGTCGGGGTCAATGATGAACACCGCGCGCACCGCCGCGGTCTCGGCCTGGGCGGGGTGGATCATGCCGTACTTGGTGGCCACCTTCATGTCCAGGTCGGCGATCACCGGGAAGTCAATGGTGACGCCGCTCATCTCCTCCAGGTCCTTCACCCAGGCCAGGTGGCTGTAGATCGAGTCGATCGAGAGCCCGATCAGCTGAACGTTGCGCTCAGCGAAGTCCTTTTGCCGCTTGGCAAAGGCCATGAACTCGGTGGAGCAGACCGGGGTGAAGTCCGCGGGGTGGCTAAAGAGCACCACCCACTTGCCCTTGAAGTCGGAGAGTTTGATGACGCCCTTGGTGGTCTTGGCCTCGAACTGCGGTGCCGGTTCGCCGATCCTCGGCAGGCTGGGTTGGGTCTGGGTCTCGATGGTTTCCATAATCATTACACCTCCAGGGGGTATTCTAGGCCCACCGGTGAGAGGTGTCAAGGTTTAGGATGCCAGCGTGCGGGGCTATCAAGACCCGGTATTGACGGGGGGCGTGAAAAGGCTCCTCGCCACCGCCCGCGAGCGGGCCGCGGCCGGGGCCCGCGTGCGCTGGATCACCCTGCCCTCGCTGCGGGACCATTTCCTCTTCCGTCTGGCGGGGGAAGGGGCGCGGTTGGGGGTCGAGGTGATGCACTTTCAGGCCGCCTACCTCGACGGGCTTGCCGCCTACGATCCGCCGCCGGGGTTGATCGGCACCGGTGAGCGGCTGGCCCTGGTTGCCGAGGTCCTTTACCGCGCCGACCTCCTCACCGCCCCCGGGGTACCCCGGCTCTACGCCCGCGCCATCGCTGAGCTCAAGCGCTTTGGGCTTTCCCCCGAGGCGGTGCCCGAGCTTGACGAGGAGACCGCCCGGCTGGCCCGGGTCTATGCCGAGTACGAGCGGGATAAGGGGGACCGGCTCGACCCCGACGACGCTGCCTGGCTGGCCGTTTTTCGCGCCGAGGCGGGCAGGCTTCCCCCCGGAGGAGACGCGCTTTTCGTCGCCGGTTTCTTCGAGCTCTCGCCCCGGGAGGTCCGCTATCTGACCGCCCTGGACGGCGCCGCCGAGGTGCACCTGGTGCTGCCCGAGGACCCCGGCCTGGGCCTTGAGCCCCTTGAGGTCCCTGTGGGGCGGCCCCGCTTGCTGCGGGCGGAAAACCCTGTCCACGAGCTCCGCTACGTGCTCGCCGAGGCCAAGGCCGACCTGGCGCTAAAGGGGCTAGACCCGGCCGAGGTGGCCATTGTCGCCCCGCCAGAAAAACTCGCCGAGATCGAGCTCCTGGCCCGGGAGTACGGCCTTCCCCTGACCAACGAGGCCTACCAGGCCCTGACCGAGACCGAGGACGGCCGGCGGCTCTTCGAGAAGCTTGCCCTGATCGAGCACCCCACCGGGGAGCGGCTTTTTTACTACACGGGGCTCGAGGCGCTTGCCCGGGAGGCGCTGCGCCTCGGCCTTGCGGGATGGGAGGCGCTGACCCGGCTCGCCGAGCAGCTGGGGCTGGACGGGGCCCTCTTGGAGCTCAAGGCCGAGCTCGACCCCGGCAACGACCCCCTCGCCTGGGCGGCGGCCTTCGTGGAGGGCGACCCCCGGCTCCGCGAAAGCCCCTTTAAGCCGGTTTTCCTGCAGCGGGCGCGGGAGGCCTTCCTGGCCAGCGGCGGCCGCGACTTCGTGCCCTGGTGGCGCGGCTTTTTGGAGAGCGTCAGGGCGCGCAGGCGCGAGGCCGCCGGGGTGGCCTTGCTAACCCCCGACGCCGCCCTTGGCCGGCGCTACAAGAAGGCCTACCTGGTCTACGCTACGAGCGGTCGCTGGCGCGTCGGCGAGCGCGAGGACTACTTCTTTCCCGAGGACGTGCGCCGCGCCTGGCGCGAGCTCTTTTCCCCCGGCGGTCCCCTCTTACCCCGGCGCATGCGCGGTCGCGACCGGCACTTTTGGCGGGCGCTTTTGGGCCTTGCCGAGGAGGTCACGATCAGCTATCCGGACACCGAGAACGGCCAGCCCACGAGGCCCGAGGCCGGGCTGGTGGCGGGGCTAGCGGCCGAGCCCATGCCCCGTCCCCGGCCGGCCTCCACCCTGCGCTTTCGGCCCGTGCGTGAGCGCTCTGAAACCTATCCGACCCTGGAGCCGCCCCGCTCGCTGGCCGAGCTCGAGCGCTGGGACGCCCACGGCCGCTGCGGTTTCAAGGCCTGGATGGACCGCCTCCGCCTCCTCGAGGGGGTAACGGAGCCCTGGGCGGAGACCGGCTGGCGCGCCATCTGGCGGGCGCTTTGGCGGGCCAAGCGCGAGCAGGCCGAGCCCCCGCCGGAGGCGCTCGCGGCCTTTCACATGACCCCCGAGGAGTGGGACGCGCTCGGCTTTTGGCGCCGCGTGCCGCTGCCCTACCTGCCGGTGCCGGCGGTGGTGATGGGGCTTCATATGCAGGGTGCCCGTGCCCGGGTCTACGTCTTCACCGGTGAAGCGCCGGATGACCCCGCCGCCGCGCGCGCGGTGGCCCGGGACCACCTGAGCGAGATCCTGGCGGCCGCGGCCCTCAGCCGCCAAAGCCCGGCGGAGGTCTGGGTCTGGGGGCTGGGCGGGCGGCCGGTGAAGGCCTACGACATGCGCATGGAGAACGCGCTCATCCGCAAGCTGGTGGAAAAGCGCGTCGAGCGGGCAAAGGCGCTGCTCGACGCCTGGCAGGTGGCCGACGCCCGGCCGGCCCCGGGCTGGCACTGCCAGGGCTGCGCCTACGCCGACGTCTGCCGGAAGGGGTAGCGATGGAGGTTTTACTGGCGTCCGCGGGAACGGGAAAGACCTACGCGCTGGTGGAGCGCTACCTGGAGGCGCTCTCTCGCTTTCCGCCCTACCGCCTGGCGGCGGTGACCTTCACCCGGGCGGCGGCGGCCGAGCTCGAGACCCGGCTCGTGGAGCGCCTGCGCCTTTTGGCCAAAGAAGGCAATCACCCGCTCGCGGAACGCGCCGCCACCTACGCCGACCTCATCCCCGGGGCGCCGATCGGCACCATCCATAGCTTTTTCGCCGAGCTTCTGCGGCAAAACGCGCCCAGCGTGGGGCTGGACCCCGACTTTTTGCGGCTTGAGGCCGACGAGGTGGAGTTGATCTTCGACGAGGAGGCCCGCAGCCATCTCTTTGAGGCCGACGGAGCGCCGGACGGGGCGCTGCTCGCCGATTTGGTGGCGCTCTTCGAGCGCCGCGGCCTGGCCGCCCGCCTGGAGCCCGAGGGCCCGGTCTCCACAGCCCGCTGGCGGATCTACCAGGAGGTGGAAAAACGCTACCTCGCCCGGCTTGCCGGCGCCCGGCTGGGGCCCACCGAGATCGAGCTCTGGGCCCGGCGGCTGTTGATCAAGGCCGGCACCAACCCCGATCTCGCGGCACGGATCCGGGGCCGCTTGAAGATGGTCTTCGTCGACGAGTACCAGGACACCAGCCCCTTGCAGGGCGAGGTCTTCGAGCGGCTGGAGGCGCTGGGCGTCGAGCTCGTCGTGGTGGGCGACCCCAAGCAGTCCATCTACGCTTTCAGGAACGCCGATGTGGCCGTGTTTCGCCGGGCGCTCAAGCGTGCGGACCGCGTGCATACGCTGGGCACCAGCTACCGCCACGCCCGACGGCTGGTGGCCTTCTTGAACCGGCTGACCGGCGCCCTGGCGGAAAAAAACCTTGGCTTTGGCCCCGTCGAGGCCCCGGACGTAAAGCCCCGCCCCGAGGCCCCCGAGGGCCGGGTGGAGCTCCTTTGCGTGGAGGACGCCGCACCGATCGCCGAGCTCCGCGCCCGGGAGGCCGCCGGGGTGGCTGCCTGGGTGCGCCGGGAGGCCGAGGCCCGACGCGACGATGGCGGCCAGCCGGGCTGGGACCGGGTGGCGGTGCTGGTGCGGAGCCGCCGTGCCTACGAGGCGCTCCGGCCGGCGCTGGAGGCCGCCGGCGTGCCCCACGTCTTCGTGGGCGCGCGGGGGTTTTTCCGCCTGCGCGAGGTGCGCGACCTGATCCAGGCCGCCCGGGCGGCGCTCGACCCGGGGGACCGGCTGGCGCTGGCCGCTTTTTTGCGCGGCCCCTTCGCCGGGCTGGACCTGGCCGCGGTGACCGGGGTCTTGAAGGCGGAGGCCCCCCTAGAGGCGCTGGCCGCGTTCCCCGAGGTGCGCGCGCAACTTCTCCACCTCAAGGAACGCGCCCAGGCCCTCGACCCGGTGCGCTTTTTCGAGTACCTGGCGCGCGAACGGCTGATCGACGGCCAGAGCTACCTGGAGCGGCTGGCCCCGGCGGCCCGCGCCAACGTGGATCGGCTGCTCTTTTTGCTCGCCGGCAAGCGCGTGGCCCGGCTGGAGCTCTTGCTCCGCGAGCTCGAGGAGCTCCGCGCCCTCGACGCCGAGGCCGAGGTCGCCGAGGGGGGGTTGCGCGCGGTGCGGATCTACACCTTCCACGGCGCCAAGGGACTGGAGTGGCCGGCGGTGGCGGTCTTCGACCTGGCCCGCGGGGAGCGCAACAACCCCGAGCGCGTCTACGTCGAGCCCGGCCGGGGACGCTTCGCCTTCGCCGGCGACCCCGCCTACGCCGCCTTTAAGGAGGACTGGGCGGCCCGCCAGGCGGACGAGGCCTACCGGTTGCTCTACGTCGCCCTCTCCCGGCCGCGGGAGGCCTTGCTCTTTAGCTACTCGGTGCCGCTAAAAAAGGCCAAGGACGGCGCCCAAAAGCCCCGGTTGCAGGGGCTGGCGCGGGCGCTGGAGGCGCTTCATGTAAGGGACTGGCCCGAGGTCACGACCTTCACCCCGGGTCAGGCAAAAAGCGCGCCGCCCAAAGCCGACCCGCCTCCCAAGCCCGACCCCCGCTTGAGGCGCGCGCTTTCGCCCGGCCCGCTGCCCCGGGTCACCTCCCCGAGTGCCCTCAAGTCCGAGCGCCTGCGCCCCGTCGAGGCGGGCGAGGGGGACGAGATCCTGGCCGAGCCCGACCCCTTAGGGCGCACCCTGGCCCGGGTGGTGGGCACCCTCTTTCACTTCGCCGTGGCCGCCGGCTGGGGCCCCGAGCGCATGGACTGGCTTTTGGCCAAGGAGGTCGCCCAGGGCCTGACCGAGGCCGAACGGGATCGGGTTCAAGAAGAGCTTATGAGCCTCCTCGTCGCCTACCGGGCGATGCTCGGGGAAGCGCTGCCGCCCCCCGAGGACCGGGACGAGGACCACGCCGAGCTGCCCTTCGTGCTGCCCTGGGGCGGGACCGTGATCGAGGGCGTGATTGACCGGCTCTACCGCGTCGGCGAGGCCTGGTACCTGGAGGACTACAAGACCGACCGTGCCCGCGGCGACCTCCGCGCCTACGCCCGCGAGATGGGCTACGACTTCCAGCTCGCCGTCTACGCCGAGGCGGTGCGCCGGGCCAAGGGGGTCTTACCCCGGGCCCGGCTCGTCTTCGTCCGCGAACAAAAGCTCATCCCGTACACGGCGGGCGAGCTTGAGGCCGCCCTCGATCGCCTCGAGCTCCTCTAGGGCGTGCTCTTCCTCCTGCCATCCCTCGACCTCCTTGCCCATCCTTACCAGCACCCCGGCCAGCAGATAGCGAAGCACGGGGTCATTCTCCTTGACCAGCGCCCGGCGCAGGAGATGGGCGGCCGCCGGCTCGTCGCCCACCTTTAAAAGCGCCGCTATTTCGTGGAGGAGCCCTCTTCTTCCCAAGGCTCGACCACGACCTCAAGCGTGATCTCGGCGTTTAGGTTGGCCGAGACCGAGCAGAACTTCTCGTGGCTGAGTTCGGCCGCGTGGCGCAAGGCCTTTTCGGTGACACCGGGGCCGCTGCCGATGTGCCGCACGACGATCTTGGTGTAGCGCTTCGGGTGCTTCTCGGCGCGCTCGCCCTCGACCTCGACCCGGTAGCGGGCCAGGGGGGTGCGCTTTTTCTTCATGATGCTGACCACGTCGTAGGCAGTGCAGGAGCCGAGCGAGGCTAGCAAAAGCTCCATCGGCCGCAGTCCAAGCGGGGGGTTCTCCCCGTCAATCACGATCCGGGTGCCGGCCTCGTTCTCGGCGAAAAAGCGAAAGCCACAGATGTTCTGGACCACGATGGTCTTCTTCATAAGCCCCCTTTATAGCAAAAAGCGTACCCAGCCCCCGTCCACCACCCAGGTCTGGCCGGTAACGTAGCTGGCCGCGGGGGAGAGCAAGAATACCGCCACCCGGGCGATCTCCTCGGGGCTGGCGAGGCGGCCCATGGGGATGGTGCCGGCGACCTTCTGGTAGACCGCTTCGTAGCTTTGACCGGTGCGCCTGGCCTCGGCCTCGAAAAGCTCTTTTACCCGCTCGGTCTCGGTGTAGCCGGGGGCCACGGCGTTGACCGCGATCCCCGTCGGGGCGACCTCGTTTGCGAGGGTTTTTAAAAACCCGGTGAGCCCGGCGCGGATGGCGTTGGAGAGGGCGAGGTTGGCGACCGGCTCCTTGACCGAGATCGAGGTCACGTAGACCACCCGGCCAAAGCCCGCCGCGCGCATCCCCGGCAATAGCCTTTGGGTAAGGTCCACCATGGCCGAAAAGAGCTGGTCGAAGGCCTGCTGGAAGGCCTCGGGGCCGAGGTCTTCGGCCCGGCCCGGCGGGGGGCCGCCGGTGTTGCCGAGAAAGAGCGTTACCTCGCCAAAGCCGCGGGCCGCCTCCACCAACCGCACCCGCTCCTCGGGGCGGGCAAGGTCTACGGCCAGGTACTCGGCCTCGCCCCCGGCGGCGCGGATCTCCCCGGCGAGCTCGGCCAGGGCGGCGGCGTTGCGGGCGGCGAGGAAGGTGCGGGCCCCCTCGGCGGCGAGCAGCCGGGCGATGGCGCGGCCGATCCCCCGCGAGGCCCCGGTGACGAGCGCGGTCTTCCCTTTAAGTTCCAGGTCCATGCTGTCACTATAATCGGGCCATGCAGATCAAGGACCTGGCCCGGCTGGTGCGGTATTCCGAGGAGAAGATGCAGAAGATCGAGGTCTTCCCCTCGCCCTACATGCGCGTGGACCTCTACACCCTCCTCCCCGGGCAGGCGCAGCGGCCCCACGTGCACCCGGAGGCGGACAAGGTCTACCTGGTGCTGGAGGGCGAGGTCGTTCTCATGGTGGACGACGAGGAGGCCCTCCTCGCCGACGGCTCGGCGGGCTACGCCCCCGCGGGCAGCCGTCACGGGGTGAAGAACGCCTCCGGTGATCCGGCGGTGCTCTTCGTGGTCATGGCCCCGAAAGCGGGGTGAAAAACCAGCTCAGGGCAGGGCCGCCGTCGCGCTGAAAGGCAAAGCCAAGGCGCTTGAAAAAGGCGAAGGCCTCGGGATTCTTGCCGTAGACCACGGCATAAAGCCGGCTGTGGCTGGGGGCGAGCTGGCGCATCAGGTCGCGCACCGCCGCCCGGCCCAGCCCTTGGCCGCGGTAGGGCTCGGCGATGAGCACCAGGTTCAGGGTGGCGGCCTCGGGCTCGGGGTGGGCCAGGCGATAGTCGAGGTAGCCGACGGG
>Ga0256832_1002123_pt1 | contig 13524 bp, 11 predicted proteins | sample 134614metaG_FD_190534 | JGI IMG/M metagenome (GOLD analysis project Ga0256832, IMG submission 190534) | Hydrothermal vent microbial communities from Lau Basin, Pacific Ocean - 134-614 | ecosystem: Environmental > Aquatic > Marine > Hydrothermal vents | place: Pacific Ocean: Lau Basin | collected... | reverse complement strand
CATCGCCGCGACAACGAGAAGGTGAGTGTCCGCGCTTATGCGCATCCGGTCTTTGCCGGTGAGGACATCAGTCACGTCGTGATCGCGTTCTTCGACATCTCCCGGGAAGCCGCCGCCGAGAGAGCGCGCCTCGAAAGCGAGGAGCGCTTGCAGCACACCGAACGGATGGAATCTCTCGGCAACCTGGCCGGCGGCGTCGCCCACGACTTCAACAACCTCCTGGGCGCGATCAAGCTCATCGCGAGTGCCCTGCGGCTCGAGGAAAAGGACCCGGACCGTCGCGCGCAGCTCGAGACGATCGAAGAGGTTACGGAAACGGCAACGGGGCTCGCGCAAGCGCTGCTCACCTTCGCAGGGCGTGGAAAGAACCTCGCAGCTCCCGCGTCCGTCAACCAAGCCGTTCGGTCCGTCCACCGGATCTTCTCCCACGGCCTCGACAAGCGCCTGGAGGTCCAACTCCAGCTCCGCTCCGAGCGCAAGGTGCTCGGAGACCACGCGCGGCTCGAGCAGCTGGTCATGAACCTCGTGCTGAACGCCCGCGACGCGATGCCCGAGGGAGGCCGGCTGCTGGTACGGACGAGCGACGACGACGAGGACGTGCTCCTCGAAGTCCTCGACGAAGGCCCGGGCGTCCCCGACGCGCTCCGGGCTCGGATCTTCGAGCCGTTCTTTACGACCAAGGAGGCCCTCGGACGGGCGAGCTCGGGGCTTGGCCTCGCGACGGTGTACGGCATCGTGGAGAGCCACGGCGGGCGCATCGAGGTGGCGGATGCTCCCGGCGGGGGGGCCCTATTTCGAGTGTGGCTACCGGCGACTTCCGGCGCAGTCGAGCCCGAGACGAGCGACCGTCCCGCGACCGTTCGCGGCCGTGGGGTGATCCTGGTGGTCGACGACGAGCCCGTGCTGCGGCAAGCCGCCATCCAGGTCTTGCGCATGCTCGGCTACGACGCCTTCGGCGCCAAGGATGGCCTGGAGGCGGTGGCGCTGTTCAAGGAGAGGCACACCGAGATCGCGGGTGTGCTGCTCGACATGAGCATGCCGGGCCTCGACGGGAGGGGCACCTACATCGCCCTGCGGCGGATCCAACCGGAGGTGCGCGTGCTTCTGACGACGGGCTACGCCCTGAACGAGGAGGCGCAGGCGATCCTCGACCTCGGCGTCCGTGGCTTCATCGAGAAGCCGTGGAACGTCGAGCAGCTCTCGTCGGCCCTGGCCGACGTGCTCGCCTGAGCTCAGAGGCGCGCGAGCACGCTCGCGGGGACACGAACGAGGGCGCCGGAGGGGTCGACGCAGACCAGCTCGACCTTCCCTTCGACGAGGAGCTCGTCGCCGCGGTAGGCGTCCTGACGAAACGCGAGCCGGTAGTCGCTCTCGCGCGCCACCTCCGTCCGGATCTCGATCGTGTCGCCGAAGACCGCCCCCTTGCGGTAAGCGAGCTGAGCCTTGTAGACGACGAAACCGACGCCTTCCTTTTCAAGGAGGCGACGAAGCTCGTCCACACCCAGGACGTGCTCCCGCGCGCGCTCGAAGTACTTGAGGTAGTTGGCGTGATAGACGAGCCCGGAGTGGTCCGTGTCCTCGTAGTAGATCTGGACCGGGTGACGGTGAACGTTCATGTCGCTCCTCCAGCGCGGGGCCCAGCAAGGGCCGACGGAAGAAGCTCTGCCAACAAGGGTGCCCAGACCGTCCACTTGTGCGCGCCCGCTCGGGCATAGACACGGTTGGGCGGCAACAAGCGCGCCAGCCACCGATGGCTGTCGGCGTTGCGGTCCCGCGTGCCGTACCCGAGGAAGATCGGCATCCCATGCTCCGAGCGGGTTTGTTCCATCAGCCAGGCGAGGATCTCGCGGCTCTTGCGCTCGCGACCGATCTCCATCGACGCCAAGTCGCCGGGCCGCCAAGCGGTGTTCCCAGCGCGCGCCTCCGCGAGGACCTCGGCTTCTCCGAGATAGGGGGCCACCAGGACCAGACCGTCGATGTCCGCCGGATGGGCTTCGGCGTAGCTCAAGGCGCCAAAGCCCCCCATGGAAACGCCCACGAGCCAGAGCCTGCGGTAACCCATCGCCCTCGCCGGCCCGACGACGTCCTGTTGGAGGCGCTCGACGAGGGTGAAGCCGCGGTAGAAGCCAAAGTGCGAGCCGACCGCGACGGCGTCCCATCCCTGCCGATGGACCACGTCGACGACCCCACGGCGCGCGAAGCTCCCGGCGTCGTCCCCCAAGCCGTGCAAGAACACCACGAGCCCCTCGGCACGGGATGGACCGCGCGCGGAGTGATCGAGCACACGCATCGGCGGAGTCGCCGACGTGAGCATGCAGCCTGCGAGCGCGACGCACGCGAACGCGGCGCCGACCCGGCGAAGGAGGTGGGGGGTGCCGGCGGACATCACCGACGCTCATAGCATGAGGCCGAGCCGAACGAGCGCCCGAGGGGTTCGTGCGCAGGCCCCAAAGCTCAAGGGATGGCCGTGCACCCAGGTCGCGCCGCGAGCCCTGTGGCCTTCGACCGTGATGGATCCCGCGCCGAGCGATGAGGCATGATGCCGCCGCCCAAGGAGGTTGGTTCGTGACAGACTCCGAGCGACTGATCGAGACGATCCGCGCGTCGATCATCGGCGACGACCAGGTCCTGGAGGGGCCTTATGGCCCGCGCCGGGTGACCTATGCCGACTACACGGCCTCCGGAAGGTCGCTGTCGTTCATCGAGGACTTCATGCGGCACGAGGTGATGCCCCTCTATGCCAACACGCACACGGAGTCGTCGGGCACAGGGCTTCAGACGACTCGCTTCCGCGAGGACGCGCGGACGATCATCAAGCGCTCCTGTGGCGGCGACGAACGCGACGTCGTGATCTTCTGCGGGTCCGGCGCGACCGGCGCGATCCACAAGCTCATCGACGTGCTCAACCTCCGCCTGCCCAAGGACCTCGACGCGCGCTACCATCTCTCGGCGCAGATCCCGGCGAGCGAGCGCCCCGTCGTCTTCATCGGGCCTTACGAGCACCACTCCAACGAGCTGCCCTGGCGCGAGTCCATCGCGGACGTGGTCACGATCCGCGAAGACAGCGATGGGCGGATCGATCAGGCGCACCTCGCACAGGAGCTGCGCCGCTACGGCGACCGCCCGCTGAAGATCGGGAGCTTTTCTGCCGCCTCGAACGTGACGGGCATCGGGAGCAAGACGCTCGAAATCTCCAAGCTGCTCCACGCCCACGGAGCGCTCTCCTTCTGGGACTTCGCCGCCGCAGGGCCGTACGTGAAGATCGAGATGAACCCGGACGACGGGTCGCCGGACGCGCATCTGGCCTACAAGGACGCGGTCTTCCTGTCGCCGCACAAGTTCATCGGTGGGCCCGGCACCCCCGGCGTGCTCGTCGCCAAGCGCAAGCTCTTCCGAAACAGCGTCCCGGTCGTCCCCGGTGGGGGCACCGTCGCCTACGTCAACCCCCTCGAGCACCGCTACCTGACCGACCCGGAAGTGCGCGAGGAGGGGGGGACGCCGGCGATCCTCGAGTCGATCCGCGCCGGGCTGGTCTTCCAGCTAAAGGAGGCGGTCGGACACGAGGCGATCCGGCGGCGGGAAGAGGACTTCATCCGGCGCGCCATCGCGAGCTGGGAAGCCAACCCCCGCATCAGCATCCTGGGCAAACGCGACCTCTGGCGGCTGTCGATCGTCTCGTTCGTCGTCGAGTATGGTGACAAGTACCTACATCACGCCTTCGTCGCCGCATTGCTCAACGACCTCTTCGGCATCCAGGCTCGCAGCGGCTGCAGCTGCGCCGGCCCCTACGGGCACCGCCTGCTCGGCATCGACCTGGACACCTCCCGGGAATTCGAGCGCGAGATCGTCCGCGGATGCGAAGGGATCAAACCCGGATGGGTGCGGGTGAACTTCAACTACTTCATCAGTGAGACGGTGTTCCAGTTCCTGATCGACGCCGTTCACTTCGTCGCGGAGCACGGCTGGCGGCTCCTGCCCGACTACCTCTTCGAGCCCGAAACGGGGCGATGGCGTCATCGGCGCGGCCGGCCCGACGCCGCGCGGCGGCTGACCGAGCTGCGCTACACCGGGGGCACGCTCGAGTATTCCTCGCGCCACGCGACAGAGCCCGAGAGGGTTCTGTCCGGCTACCTGGACGAAGCCCGCGCGATCGTGGCGCGGCCCATCGAGCCGCCGCCCCCGCAGGCTCCCCTTTCGGCAGACTTCGAGGCGCTGCGTTGGTTCCCTCTCCCCCACGAGGTCTTCGCACGCCTGGGGCGTGAGGCGCCGGTGTCCTCCTGACGCGCGAGCGCGCAACCTTCCCTTGGCGAGAGCGCCGGCCCCTCGGCGGCCCAACCCCTGTGTTCCTCATTCCTCAGGGCTCTCGGGACCAATCCAACGCTGGTAGTTGCGCCGCTGCACCGGCGTCGCACGAGGATCGAGCTCGACGCGAAAAGGCTCGGAGGGGTGCGCGGCAAAGCGCACCTCCAGACGGCGCAACCGACCGCGACGCGTGACAAGCAGCTCAGCGGTCTCCCCGGGCGCATAGCGGGCGATGCGCTCACCGAAGGCCTCCGGCAGACGTTCGTCGTCGAGGGCGAGGAGCTCGTCGTCGACGCTGATGCCCGCCCGCGACGCCGGCGAGTCGGGGACGACGCCGCTGACGACGATGCGCCCTGCCTCCGAGCGCGTCCGAACACCGAGCCACGCCCTGGCGTCGGTCTCCTGGGACGGCGATCGGAAGCGGAGACCGAGGTGGTGGAATGCTGGCTCGAAGTCGAGCTCCTCGGTGCCGTCCACGTAGCGCGCGAAGAACTCCCCGAGCTCGTCTCCGGCCACCTCGGCGACGAGTGCGCGGAACTGCGCTGGTGTGTAGCCCACCTCGTCGCTGAAGCGCGCGTAGGCGAGGCGCATGACGTCGTCGAGGCTCTTGGTGTGAGTGCGCGCGCGGATCTCCATGTCGAGCAGGAAAGCTACGAGTGCTCCCTTGCCGTAGTAGCTGACGGTGCTGTTCGGACTGTTCTCATCGGGGCGGTAGAACTTGATCCATGCATCGAAGCTCGCCATGGACAGCGGCTGCACCTGACGACCCGGAGTCTTCGCCAGGTGCTCGATGCCCGCCGAGAGCACATCGAGATAATCGGCGCGACTCATCAAGCCCGCGCGGCGCACGAGAAGGTCGTCGTAGTAGCTGGTGATGCCCTCGACGATCCAGAGCGAGCGGGTGTAGTTCTCCCGCTCGTAGTCAAAGCGGTCGAACTCCGCCGGGTGAAGTCGCTTGCCATTCCAGGTGTGAAAGAACTCGTGGCTTACCAGGCCCAGCCATCGGCGGTAATCCGCTTCGTCGCGTGCGGCCCAGCGGTCGTCCATCAAGAGGGTCGAGTCGCGGTGCTCGAGCCCGCCTCCGCCGCCCGTCAGCACGTTCAGGAAGGCGTAAGCGTCGTAAGGGACGACACGCCAGAAGAGATGGTGCGTATCGACGATGCGCTCCACGTCGCGAGCCGCTCGCTCCTGGTCCCAGACCCCGCCCCCTTCGAAGGTCGCGAGACGATGGGTGACGCCGCGGACCTCGATCTCGCTCACCACCGGCGTGCCGCAGACGATGGGCGAGTCCACCAGCTCGTCGAAGTTGGCGGCACGCCAGCGGTTCGGCTCGACCTCCCGCAGGGCGGTCACGCAGCGCCACGACGAGGGGGGCTCGAAGCGTACATCGGCCGGGAGCGTCACCCCCGGCTGCGTCACGAAGGTGGGCGCGCCGTTGAGGATGGCCAGGTCTTGATCGACGAAGTCGGTCCGGACGCTCAGCTCGCGCGCATAGAGCCGGTATCGCACCGCAACGCGCGGCGGCAGCGGGCCTTCGGTCGTCACGCGCCAGCGGTTCTTCGCGTGCTTGTTCACGTTCAGGGGCGCGCCATCGAGGGACGTGGCCTCGATGAACTCCACGTTGCGTGCGTACTCGCGCACGAGGTACGAACCCGGAGTCCACACCGCCATCATCAGCTCGAGGGCGTCACCCTCGGTGGGGAACAGCGCCTCGACCTCGACGTGGTGGGTCGGCGCGCCTGCGAAGCGGAGCGTGTACTCGATCGCCTCGCCTTCGCCGCGGGGTCTCACCGGAGGGTTTTCGACGCGAACCCCGTCGCCCGCCTCGTCGTCGGGAGCGCCGGCCGCTCGCGGCTCGCAGCCGACCTGCTCCGGTGAGCAGGCCATCAGCAACGCGACCAGAGTGAGCGCACGCGGCATCGCGTGCGGGACGGTACGACAGGCCGGGAGCCTTTGCCACCGGCGGGCCCGGCAAGAAGGGGAGCGGGTGTAAGCGGCCGACGTCCCCGCCGTTCTCTCCTTGAAAGGCGAGCCCCAATGCCCGAGAAGTGGTCCCGAACCGAGACGGCGCAGTGCGGTCCGACGATCTCAAGAGCAGAGCCCGCCTTCGGTGGGAGCGTCGTTGCCTCCGGCGGGCAGCGAGAGGCGATCGCGAGGCCTTCGCGGAGCTCTACCGAGAGTACGCGCCGGCGATTTTTGCGCGGGTCCTCATGCCCCGCCTGGGCGAGCGCAGCGCGGCGGAAGACGCCCTCGCCGAGACGTTCCGAACGGCCCTGGAGCGTCTGCACCAGTTCGAGCCGCAGGGGGTCAGCGTGTATTTCTGGCTGGCGAGGATCGCCATGAACAAGGCCACGGACATGCACCGGGTCCGCGGTCGAACCCACCGGGCGCTCGTGAATTTCAAAGCGCTCGTTGAGCCCTTGAGCTCACGGAGCGACGACCCGGGTACGACCTTGGAGGCGCACCAAGAGCTCGCCCTGCTCCGGCAGCGGGTGCAGCAGACCCTGGAGCGACTCAACCCCCGCTACCGTCGCGCCATTGAGCTACGCTTCCTTGGAGACCGACCCCGGCAAGCATGCGCCGAAGCCCTCGAGGTCAAGCTCGGGACCTTCGACGTGCTGCTCCTGCGAGCGCTGCGGGCGTTCCGGCGTGAGTGGGACCGCGCCGCCGCAGTAGAGTGTTCCCCGGAGAAGACGGACGGCTGAGATGGATCGCGACGACACCGGTGAGTTCGAGTACGGCGGCCAGGTCCAACCCGCGGAGCGAGGGTCCACCGAACGAGAGCCCACCGAACGAGAGATCGAAGAGGCCGCGGCGCTGGCCCGCGCGCTCGATCGGGGCGTGGCCGAGGCGCCCCCCGAGGACGCGCTGCAAGCCGCCGCCCTCCTCCGACTGAGCCGGGACGGGGGCGCGCTCGATCCCCAACGGAGCGAGGCGATCCTACAAACCGTCTTCGACGAGGCGCGACCGCCGCGCGCGCCCCAGCGCTCGCCTCTGTGGCGGTGGTTGGTCCCGGCGTCCGTCGCGGGGGTCGCCGCCGCGGGACTCCTGCTCTTCTTCCTGCGACAGCCGACCCGCTCGCTGCCGCTGCCGGCACCGGACGAGGCCCTCCTGCGCGCGCAGGCGGCAGCGGCCACCGGTCGCGGAGACCAGCTCGACACGGCGATGGTGCGCTACCGGAGCATGGTCCTGGCACGCCTGGAGCAGCGGTACGAGCCATGAGTGCGCGCCTCGTCACCACGCTGGTCGCGGCGGGCGTCCTGCTCAGCGTTGCAGCGTGCGGCGACGGCGGCGCCGGCGAGTGGTTGGCCAGCGCCCGCGCCGTCCACGATTCGGCGGACCGGGCACTGGCTGCCGGGGACCTCGACGCGGCGCGGCGAAGCCTCCAAGGGTTCGCGACGCAGCCGCCTCCCGAGGGCGTCGGGCCCGAGGACGCGAGGGTCGTGCGACAGGACGTGTTCTACCGCCTCTCCCGCCTGGCTCTTCGCGAAGGAGACGCCGAGGCAGCCAAGGGCTGGGCGGAACGCGGTTTGGCCCTCGGACGTCGCGACGACGTCTTCACCGCGAACCTCCTGGTGGCCCGAGGCCAGGCGCTCGAAGCCTTGGGTCAGGGCGTCGAGGCGGCCGCGGATTACCACGACGCCTTGAGGATCAACGAGCGCCTGCTGGACGCCCTACTCGACGGAGACGAGCCATGACCCGCACGGCCCTTGGGGTCCTCACCCTGTCCCTGTGCGCCTGCGGAGGTGCGGCGAGGGGATCCCACGGATCCTCCACGAGCATGAGCCCGGAGGCCGACGTGGCCTCCGAACGACCTGCGCCGAGCGCGGGGGCCGACTCCCCGGGCCCGGCGGTGACCACGAGCGCGAGCGCGGAGCCGATCCCGGTCGGGTCGCTGGCGTCTGGAACACCGACCCCACAGCACGCCATGCAGGGTTGGGGCGAGGACTACGCCGAGCTGCTGAGCGCCGACGGCGAGCTCGGGCAAGCGCTGGGTCTGGCGAGTGTCGATTGCCGCGGTGCCCGTGAGCTTCGCGACCGCATCTGCGAGCTGAGCGAGCGAATCTGCGAGCTGGCCCAGGCCAACGCCGATCGTGACACGCGCGCTCGTTGCGAGGACGGGGCCGCTCGTTGCGCGCGCGCGACGGATCGGGTGGACGGGGCTTGCCCTCGATGAGCGCCCTCGCGGCAGGCCCGGTCAGGGGGAGCGCCAACCCTGGCCGGGGGTGCGGCGCACCTCGATCGGGCGCGCCTGCACCACCACGAAGCGGCGTGGCGCCTGCGTCAGCAAGAACTCGACGTCCGCCGCGTTTGCTTGCCCGCCGTAGCGGGACACGAGCCCGTCGTGAAGCCTGCCGAGGAGAGCCGCGAGAGCGCCGAGGTCCTCCTCGCTGAGAATCGGCGCACCCCCTGTCCGGGAGCTGCGGGAGATCACCTCGAACTCCGGTGATTCCGACCAAGTATAGATCAGGACCTGCTCGGGGAGCTCGTCGTCGCCAGCTCCTGTGACGCTCCCGCCACGGGGCTCGAGGTTCACGTAGAACCCTGGCCGCGCTTCGTCGAAGGGGTTGGCGGTGAGGGCGACGCCCGTCGCGACGACCTCGTCCACGTAAGGTTGAACCAGCACGGCCATGGCGACCGCAGTGGGCTCGATGCGGAACCAGTCGCGCTCCTCGAAGGCCCGCTGCAGCCACACGCTCGCCCACACCCGGGCGACGGCCCTTCCGATCTCGGCTTCGCTCGCGTCCGCGTCGACGACGACCGACTCATAGAGCCCGGCGCCGTTGAAGCCGGGGAGGTCCTCGGCGTTCGTGCTCGACCGCAGGATCCACCGGCCCGGCGAGGCGCGCAGTCGCCGCCGGATCCCTTCGAGAAGCCGCCGGTCCACGCTTGCTCCTTCGATCCTACGGCGCAGCTCCGCCAGCCGCGTGGCGCGGACGCCGGCGTCGGTCTGGAAGGTGGGATCGACGAGCATCGACACGAGCGCACGGTCCAGGCCATGAGCGCGCAGGTGCTGCAAATAGTGGGCGACCGGCACGACGAAGCCTCCGGGCGTCTCCACCCCCAGCGCACACACTTCACCGAGCTGTGCCGCCTTGGCGCCCGCAAAGGGCGTGTCGTCCACGCGCAAGCGACAGACTTCCCTCAGCTCGCTCTCTCGCGTGTCGAGGGGCGGTGCGACCACCCGGTCTGGCCGCCGCTGACGCCAGGCGCGCTCGGCCTCGGCCCGGGAGGCCGGTTCGAGAGCGAAGTCTTGAGGCCCGACGACGAGCTTCACGAGGCGTCCTTCGAGCCCGAGGATTCGGGTGTCCTCGGTGGCGTCGCGCAGAGCCATGTCGGGCGTGCCGCGGTTGCGGCAGAGGATCGCGACGTGGGCGAGGGGCGCCTGCAAGCGAGCGGTCACGAGGGCGCTCACCGGCGGCAGCTCCGCCGGGACGTGCTCGCTGACCACCACGTCGCTCGGCCGGAGGGCCGACACGTCAAGGGGCCCGCGAACGACGCGGAGATAGCCGTACGCGGTACCGGTGACGAGAGGTTGATAGCGCACCTGGGCGGCGAGCCGCGCAAGATCGACGAGCGGGACGGAACCGCGCAGGGCCCGGGCGTGACGCTCCTGCCGCGGCGAGAGGGGTCGGAAGCGGAGCGCGTCGCCGAAGAACACCCGCTGCCGGATGTGGTGGAAGGCCCGCGCCAGGTTCTCGGCGTCCAGGGTGTCGCCCGCGGCGAGCTCGAAGCTCCAGACATCGGCGTCGAGGTAGCGAACGAGCGAGGCGAGGATGAACCGCCGCGCGGGACGCCGGTACTGTTCGACGTTGAACAGAAGGTGATCCCGATACGGGTCCCCGTGACGACGGAATCCCAGCACGCGGCGCGCGAAGCCGTAATGCAGCTCCCAGCGGCCAGACTGAACGAAGTAGGTCCGCCACCCGTCCTGTCGGTCGATGAGCAGCTTGACGACCTCGGTGCGGGCGCTCGTCTGATACTCGGGTCGGTACGCCAGCGCCTGCCACGTTTCCGGGCCATCGATGCGCTCGACGAACCCCGCAGCCCCGAGGGGATCGGCTGCGACTCGGGCTCCTCCGCGACCCGGCGCAGGGTGGGGACCGCAGGCGGCAAAGGCCAGGAGCGCGACCAAAGCGAGGCGGAACAGAAGCATCCCAGGCTCATCGTAGCCAGCGGCCCCAGCCCGTGCCTCTGCTCCTTGCGTTCTACGGGAAGGGCCGCAGGCTGAAGCCCGATGGACCTCGTGATCACCGAAGGCATCGTGATCCCCGCGTCGGATCTGTCCTGGCACGCGACGCGCGCGGGCGGCCCGGGAGGACAGCATGTCAACAAGATCGCGACAAAGGTCGATCTCCGCTTCGACCTCGCGAGCACCCAGGCGCTCAGCGAGCCCGTCAAGGCACGCCTGAGGACGTTGGCGCCTGCGCGCCTCGATGCGCGAGGTCGAATCGTGATCACGAGCGGTGGGTCGCGTTCGCAGCAGGCCAACCTCCAGGACGCCCGCGGCAAGCTGCGGGCACTCGTCCTCGCGGCGCTGAAGGCACCCAAGAAGCGCAAGCCCACGCGCCCTTCGAAGGGTGCCAAGCGCCGACGTCTCGAAGCGAAGCGACGGACCTCGCAGAAGAAGGCGATGCGCGGCCCCGTGCGCAGGGAGGACTGAGACCCGCCGGGTCCTTCTCGTCGGCGGAGAGCGGAGCGTGCCCAAGGATGCTTCGGCCCGTCGTCGGTTCTGCCTCGCAGGAGCTTCGCTCCCCCGGCGCTTGGCTTCGAGGGGACTCAGAGCTGGTCGAGCAGCCGGCGCCAGCGCTGACGGGTCGCCTCGTGCCGCGGCAGCGTGCCTCTTTCGGCCTCGATGGCCGCCGCCAGCGCGTTCTCTGCCTCGTCCCCGTAGATGCGGATCAGCGCCGCCCCGGCGTCCCGCTCGAGAGTCCGCGTCCCCGCCATCATGACGAGGTTGCGAAGCATCCGCGGGTCGCCTCGGCAACTCGGATCGCGGCGGAAGGCCTCTTCGTAGAGCGGCAGCGCGCCGCTCAGGTAACGCTGGCTCACGAAGCCGTGGGCTTGGAGCAGCACCGGCCGGCAGTCGCTGGGAGCTTGCCGCGCGGCTCGCCGAAGCCGTCCGATGTAGCGGCGACCGCTGCGCCGCGTCCAGCGGCCCGCCTCGAGGACCTCGTAGACCTCGCGCAGGGGCTCGGGCAGCGCGGTGAGGTCGGCGAAGGGATCGCGAGGGGCCGGAAGCCCCCTCCGCTGTTCGAGGTCGGCGAGGTCGGCGCCGGGTGGCAGCGGCGCCAAGGCCGCGTCGGGAGTCAATGGCGAGGAAGGGGTCGCCGCGACGTTCGCGACGACGGCCACGAGAAGCAGAGCGCCGGCCCCCACCCCGAACAGCACCGGCGGCGGGAGCGAGCGCAGCGGCCCGGGCAGCCTGCGCCGCAACGCGTCGAGTTGGGTGCTGAGGCCGAGCTCCTCGGAGAGCCCCTGCGCCTTCCTCGACAGTTCTCCACTCAGGCGCTCGACGTTGTCGGTCAGCACCGCGGAGTACTCGCGCAGCTTGCCCGTCACCGCCTCCAGCGGCGCGGGCGAAAGGTCGGCGGCCTCGAGGGCGACGAGCATCTCGGCGCCGTCTCGGAAGCGCTCGTCCGGACTCTTGGCCATGGCCTTGCGCACAATCGCCTCGAGGTCCGGCGGGATCCGGGGATCGATCGTGCGAAGCGGCGGGGGCGTCTCGACCAGATGCGCCCGCAACATCTGCGTCGGCTCGCTGTAGACGAACGGGAGCCGCCCGGTCAGGAGTTCGAAGAGCATGACGCCGGCCGCGTAGACGTCCGTGCGCGTGTCGCAAGCCGCGCCATCGACCTGCTCGGGGGCCATGTAGGCCGGCGTGCCCATGATCATCCCGGCCCGCGTGAGCTTGAGGTTCGTCGCCCCGGTCGCGGTCGGTGCGGAGGTGTCGAGGAACTTGGCGAGCCCGAAGTCGAGCACCTCGACGTGCTCGCTTCCGTCGGGCATCGGGCGCACGTGCACGTTTCCGAGCTTGAGGTCTCGGTGGATGACGCCTTTGTCGTGCGCGTAGGCGAGGCTCCGGAGCACCTGCGTCAGGATGCCCACCGCGCGCTCGATGGGCAGGGCCCCTTCGCGCTCGACGACGGCGTCCAGGTCCTCCCCTTCGACGAGCTCCATGACCAGAAAGAGCAGACCGTCGGAGACGCCCGAGTCGATCACCGTGACGATGTTCGGGTGATGCAGCGCGGAAAGCGCCTGCGCCTCTCGCTCGAAGCGCTGCACGACGTCGCTCGCCTGCCGAAACTCCTCGAGGAGCACCTTGACAGCGACCGGCCGCCCGAGCTTGAGGTGGCGCCCGCGGTAGACGCGCCCCAACCCGCCCTCGCCCAGCACTGCCTCCAAGACGTAGCGCTCGTCGAGGACCCGCCCCACGAGGCCGTCGTCGTCCGGTGTCTGGGCCGCTGCGTTCGCCACGAGGCCGATTGTAACTCTAGGAAGAAGCGCCGCGGCCTTGTCGACGCTTTTCCTGTCGAAGCTCTTTCAACAATGAAATCGCGCGGTTCTGCCAGAGTACGGTGAGCATCAAGGCCGCGTTGCCCGCCGACATCAGGAGGTAGCGGATCTCTGGAAACACGAGGCTGCCCAAGAAGGTGAGCGAAAACGCGAGAAGCGCCGGCCAGAAGCCCGGCAACACCAGGGTGGCGAAGGCCGCCCCCAGAGCCCAACTGAAGCTCATCAGCTGCTCGACGACGAAGACGGGCAGCCCCTGCGCCCACCCGGCACCGATCAGTGCCAGCTGCGCGGCGACGGTCACCAAGACGGTCCCCCCCAGCTGCCGGTTGAGGCGCGTCTTCGTGAGCGATTCGCGAGCCCACAGCCCCATGGCCAGCAGCATCGCGAGAAAGATGGCGGTGGCGGCAGCGAGCACCGGCAACGAGAGCGGCGTGACGAACCCGAGCAGTGGCCCCGCCGTCCACAGCACGGTCACGAGGGTGCCGAGGAACGCACGGGTACGGCGGCCGATCTCGGGGCTTTCGTCGTCCCGGAGACGGCGGAGCGTCCGGCTGTCCTCGAGCTGCCGCTCCCGTGCTGCGCGAACCCGCTCGACGATCGCTGGTGGGGGATCGCGCAGACTCGTCAACAGCCGCGCCGCCACGGCCGCTTCGCCGCGCTCGAGCTCATGCTCGATGCGGAGCGTCGTCGCGCGCCGAAGCTGGG
>Ga0256832_1002122_pt1 | contig 13526 bp, 6 predicted proteins | sample 134614metaG_FD_190534 | JGI IMG/M metagenome (GOLD analysis project Ga0256832, IMG submission 190534) | Hydrothermal vent microbial communities from Lau Basin, Pacific Ocean - 134-614 | ecosystem: Environmental > Aquatic > Marine > Hydrothermal vents | place: Pacific Ocean: Lau Basin | collected... | reverse complement strand
AAAAACTAGGAGCCTAAGTTTATATGTTTTTCCGGAAACTTGCGCCAATTACAAATTATCGAAAAGTGTCTAATGGGGACAAACTCCGACTGCGCCCATATGTTTGCACTATTTCTTATCCGAATTATGGCAGTCCAATACCAAGAATTTGTAGAGTTCCTTAGTGTAAACTTAGTGTTGTCTAAAGCGAACTTAGTGGTAAGGAAAAATGTAATGCCTAACCACTAAGGACACGAAGCTGTCACTAAGAATTCACTAAGGTATTGATTACCAATAAGTTAAATACCGCATACAGAACTTTCCAAAAGTTTTAAACTTTTGGAAAGTTTTATCACAACTACCCATTTAGCGCAAGCCCCATCTAATCAATCAAAATTTTACGAGTGCTAAAATAGGAATCTCCCTTCACTTCCAAATAATAAATCCCTTTCGGAAAATCGGAGAAATCAAATTGATGACGCCCATTGGATATTTGTTTTTGCGTAAGCATAAGCCGCCCGAGTTGGTCAACAATACGAATATCGAAAAAAGCCGAATTAGGGACTTTTAGCAATAAGGTAAATTGACCCGGAGCCGGATTGGGAAAGACTTCTACGCCTTCAAATTCATCTACAGTTACCGTATTGACCACGCTCGAAGCTAAAGGCGAAGACCACATACCCCGCCCATAAGTGGCTAGTCGAATCAAATTCTTTTGCGGCTGGGCATCATCGTAGTAAATCTCTAATTCACGGGCGGCTACATTGACCGGAAGGTTGGTATAGAAATCCGTCCAATTGGAGTCGGCCGCTTCCAGAAAGTAAACACCGGCCACTGTTCCTGCATAAATCCCGTCTTGACTATTTTTATCATAGGCCAAACAAATGATATTCAATTTGGGGAAATTATAGCGCAAATTTGTCCAAGTCTCCCCGCGATCCGTTGACTTAAAAAGATAGTTACCTTGTGGAATATATACCGTATTCAACTCTGTCGGATGAACTAAAATATCATAGACCGGACGATTTTTGGGCAAGGTAATTTGTGTCCATTCTACATCATCTGCCGTAATATCATCACAACGGAATAAACCATCACGAGTAGAATAATAAGTGAGTTTGCCGTCCACCGGAGAAATCTCAATGTCTCGACCGGTACTTAAATATGATGAGATGGAATCCCAAGAAACCGCAGAAGGATTGCTTGCTCTTGCGTTTTTGGTTCGCCATATTTTTTCGTCCCGTCCGGTTACAATGATATTGGGATAAACGGGGTTTATCTTAAATGGTGTAATCCAAGCGCCTTCTTCCAAAGACCCATCTGTAATCTCTTTGAACCAAGAATTGTGGTCACTCCGGCGGATATCACCGTAGTACAATTCTGTATAGACATAATCGTCGCTAGTCGGATCTATTTGGCATTCCATCCCGTCGCCACCTACCACCGTAAACCAATCCGTCCCTTCCATGATGGCTGTCCCATTATCCTGAAATCCGGTCACTACCAAGTTTTGACTAAACCGACTTTGGCCTAATTTATAAATTTGGGCAATGGCCAGACCCGAGCTGATCTCCGTGTTTGTGTCCCAGCCGTTTGTGGTATAATAGATACCCCCATCATTGGCTGCATAGCAGTGTCCATTGGGGGCAAAGGTGATGTGATGTTGGTCGGCATGTGGATCGCCATTATGTGCCCAATAAGATTTTCGAGCCCAAGTCACTCCATAATCGGTTGATTCCCAAATATTTATCCCCCCAACATAGAGAAGGCCGGGAGTGGAAGGATCGGCCGCAATGGTTAGGTCATACCTGCCTTGTCCTTTATACTTGTCCTGCCCCAAACCGTTTTTGGAGCCAAGTATGTTGGGTTGACTCATTTGTTTGGTAAAACTCATCCCACTATTCGACGAACGATAAACACCGTCCAAATAACGGTATTCGGTTCTAACCAAATACACATCATCGGGCGAAGCCGGACTCACTGCGATAAAGGCTCGATGGGATCCGTTCTCGCCCAAATCTTCAATCCCGGAATTGATGACTGTCCAAGTTTGACCATTATCGGTAGAGCGAAAAAACTTTCCGAAGCGAGTACTTGCGTAAACAATCTGCGAGTTAGTCGGGTGGAAGGCAAGATTCAAAACCGCTTCAGACACATTCATCTTTTGCCAATTTTCGCCCCCGTCATCTGTTCGGTAAATGCCATGAAAATATCCGGCGGCAATGAGCACATTCCCATCATTTGGATCTTGGATAAGGTCGTTGATATACTCTTTATCGGAGATGCCGGTATTCCATTTGACGAAAGTCTGTCCGCCATCCGTAGATTTCATGACGCCTCGCCCCCTAGAGTCAAAAGAATCTCGATCACCGGTACCGATGTAAATGGTATTGTAATCGTCTTTGTCCACCACAATCGCTGACACGCCCAAGGACGGCAAGTTATCCGTTAAGCCCTGCCAGTTGGCTCCGCCGTCTGTGGTCTTCCAAAGTCCGGCGGCAGGTGTACCCGCATAAATGGTATTTGAATTGCCCGGCTCAAAAACAACTTCATTGACTCGACCCAGTCCATTGGGTTGTCCGGTTTCATTTTCCGGCATGGTTATCGGCCCGTTTTCTGTCCAATTAGACAGGACTTCTCTGGAGTGGATAGAGTGGTGACGAAAGTCCGTATAGGCTTGCGCAATTTCATCCGCAGAAGGCAGAGTGCCATCAGCTTTGACCAAAAACCGGGCACCGGATTCCCAGCGATGATACTGTTTATACTTTCCCGGATGCTTTGCAGCAAAAAGCCGGAAAGCTCTTTGAATGTCTTTAAAAGGAATATTGGACTGACGAATTAGATCTTCGTAAATGGGATGGTCAGCAGCATATTCATCTGTATAGTAGGGCGCTTGCGCAAAATCAGCCCCTAAAAAGATAAGGATAAAAAGGATGGATAAGGAAACTTTCATAGTTATGTTGTTTTTGAGGCATAAAGATAAGTGAAATGTTTAAGCATTTGGGTATAAAATGGCCCAAAAAGGACTTCTTTTGGTCAATTCTACTACATTTTGAAATAATTTTAGGGATAGTGGTTTGTATTTATTTTTGTAACTGTTTTTCACGTAGGGACGTACGACCGTGCATCCCTACGTGAAATAGTGTTTTCTACAAGGACTTACAGGTAAGCCCCCCCCAATTTTGGACTGAGCAGTTATTCAATAATGACTTTTCGGGTATTCAAAACCGATTCATTTTTTACTTCCAGATAATAAACGCCTTTCGGAAAATGCGAAATGTCAAGGGTATAACTGCCGTTTTTGACTTGCTTTTGCGCAAGCAATAATTGACCGTTTGCCCGATATAACTCAATGTCAAACAACCCGGAAAATTGATGGTTAATCATGACTGTAAGTTTATCTTTTGCCGGATTGGGATAAGCGTCCACACCTTGAAACCCATCCACAGAAAAACTAACACTAATGACTTGATGAAAAGTCTTGACCCCATCGTTATCGACCTGAATCAACCGGTAATAATTGATGCCCTCCTTGGGAGAATCATCAATATGGGTATAGCGTTGTACCGTCGTGGATTGCCCCGCTCCCTTGACCGTGCCAATGGATTCAAAGTGTATTCCATCATCCGAGCGCTCAATGATAAAGAAATCATTATTGATTTCGGAAGACGTGCGCCAAGTCAATTCAATGGCCGCATGATTGATCTTTTTTCCTGCAAAGGAGAGCAAGGAAACGGGTAGGGGAGCAGCCGCCAAGGGCGATGTCCACATCCCACGCCCATAAGTGGCCACACGTATTAGATTATTGCTGGGGTTGGCATCATCATAATAAATTTCTAATTCACGGGCATCGACATTGACCGGAAGATTGGTAGAAAAATCTGTCCAATTATTTGTTCCCGGTTCCAAATAATAAACCCCGGCCGGCGTACCGGCATAGATTCCTTCATTGGTGTTTTTGTCGTAAGCCAAACAAAGGGGTTTTAGGCTTGGGAAGTTATTAGTTATATCCGTCCAATTAGCTCCCTTGTCGGTTGATTTATAAATCGACTGATCAAGCGTAATATAGACCGTATTGAGATTTGTCGGATGGGTTAGAATGTCATTGACAGACGATCCGTTTAAAGGAAGATTGAGCAAAGTCCAAGAAGGATTGGCTGCCGTAATATCCGTACAGCGGTAGAGCTCATCTTTATCTGTAGAATAATACGCTAATTTGCCGTCCACTTTGGAGATGGCGATATCCATACCGGCTCCGGAAAAGGCCGAAGAGATGCCCGCCCAAGCCACATCGGCTGGATTGCCTGTTTTGATATTCGTAGAGCGCCAAACTTTGCTATCGCGTCCCATTACCATCATGTTAGAATTGCTCGGATTGATTTTATAGGGCGTCACCCAAGGACCATCTTCAATACCGGCGACGATGGACTCATACCATCCATTATTGACACTTCGTCTTACATCTCCGTAATATAATTCCATGAATTTGTAGCTATCATCTGTAGGGTCAATGGCGCATTCCATGCCGTCACCACCAACGACCGTCGTCCAGTTACTGCCATCCATTCGTCCGGTGCCATTATCTTGAAAACCGGCTAGAACTAAGTTTTGTGTTTGTTTACTTTGTCCCACTTTGTAAAGTTGTGCGATGGACAGTCCGTTAGTTATCTCTGTTTCAGTATCCCAACCATCCGTGGAATAATAAATACCTCCGTCATTTCCGGCATAACAGTACCCGTTGGGGCCGAAGGTCAAGTGGTGTTGGTCAGAATGGACATCACTATACCAAGTGGTCTTTTTAGTCCAAGTTGCTCCATAATCAGTGGATTTCCAAATATTTACACTGCCTACATACATAGTGCCTGCGGTCGTTGGATCCATGACTATCGTCAAATCATAAAAGCCTTGCCCACTAAACTCATCATCTCCGGTACCATCATCATAACCGAGAATATTAGGTGTGGAGGATTGTTGTGTGAAACTTTGGCCACTATCTGTAGAGCGATATAATCCATCAAAATAACGCCCGTTGGCTCGAACCACATAAACATCATTTGGTCTCTGCGAAGACACGGCAAGAAAAGCCCGATGAGATCCGTTGCCGCCTAAATTGGGGAATCCGGAAGTAATTTCCGTCCAAGCTTGTCCATTGGTTGTGGAACGAAAGAACTTTCCTGAACGGGAAGTGGCATATACATATTGAGAGTTCCCCGGCTTGAAGACCAGATTGGTAATACTTTCTGTCAGGTTGGTGACTTTCGTCCAATTTGCCCCTCCATCCGTTGTTCGGTAAAAGCTATTAAAATATCCACCGGCAATCAGAATATTGGCATTATTAGGGTCTTGAATCAAGTCATTGATGTATTCATTGTTGGGGATGCCGGTATTGATGGCTACAAAATTATTACCCCCATCCGTGGATTTCATCACGCCGCGTCCTTGGGAGTCAAAGCCATCTCTGTCACCGGTACCAATATAAATGGTATTGTGGTCGTCCTTGTCCACGACAATAGCCGAGACACCAAGAGAAGGTAGCGCATCTGTATTTGAAGACCAATTGGAGCCGCCGTCTGTAGATTTCCAAAGACCGGCGGCGGGAGTGCCTATATAGATGGTATTGGCGTTGCCCGGTTCAAAGACTATCTCATTAATTCGGCCGATTCCATTGGGCTGAGACGGGTTGTTGGCCGGCAGAGTAGAAGGGCCGTTTTCGATCCAATTGGAAGTTACACTTCGGGATTGAACATTATCTTGATGGAATGCCCAATAGGCTTGGCTAATTTCTTGAGCAGAAGGCAAAGTCCCATCCGGTTTGACAAGCAATTTGGCTCGGGCTTCCCAACGGCGATATTGTTTGTATTTTCCCGGATGCTTTGCAACAAAAAGTTGGAAGGCTCGCTGAATATCTTGCAGCTTGGCGTCAGGTCTCCTAATGAGTTCTCTGTAAATGGGTTGAGACTCCGCAAGTTGGTCACTAAATGGGGACTGTGCACGGATTGTCCAAGTGATTCCGACAATTAGGACAAGAGTAAAGATTCTTTTCATGGTTCGTTTTTGTAGAACAACGGAATATTGATATGATGGTTGAGTTGAGTCCGAAAAAACTCGAGTTTTTCCCACGTAGGGACGCACGGCCGTGCGTCCCTACGTGAACATACACAAAATAGGATGAACAGTTCATCCCCCAAAATCAACAGTTCGTCCAAAAAAAACAAGGAAACTTCAAAAACCATTTGCGTTTCCAAATTTTTTTCACTTATATTTGCCCCATGAAAAAAGAAAGCCTTTATATCAACAGGATTTTGCAAGCCGCTGACCAATTGTATAGAAAACATGGTTTCAGGGCAGTTAGCATGGACGATTTGGCCAAAGAAATCGGCATGTCTAAAAAAACCATTTATAAATTCTTCAGCTCCAAAAATAAGTTGGTCGAAGCTCTTGTCATGGAGCATACCGAAAAACAGCGCCAAGAAATCAGCGCCATTGTTGAAAAAAACAACGACCCCATCAAAACAATGGTAGAAATCGGTCAACTCGTCTCCACTTATTATACGGAGATGTCTCCGGATATCATCTTGGAGCTAAAAAAATACTTTTTTGAGATTTGGCAACAAGTCGATAAAATGCAGACCGAACAAATGCTCTTGGGCATTACAAAAAACCTGATCGCCGGCGTCAAACTAGGGCTTTATCGAAAAGAAATCGACCCTGAATTTATCGCCAAGGTCTATGTCAATAGCGTCATCTCGGCCTGTGACAATGATGACCAAATTACCGGGAAGGCTTTGTATTATATGATGCTTCTCCAATATCACTTGCAAGGGGTCATGACCGAGAAGGGACGACGACTTTTTGAAAAATACAAAGCTTCTTTTATTTAATAACCTTCTGAAAATCAATTACCTATGGAATATAGACTCGTGAATCGATTCTCTCGCCTGAGTTGGGGGGATTCTTGGATGTTGTCTTTTTGGATTTTTGGCTTGCTGGCCGGTATTTCTACTTTGGCCACAGCTCAAACGACCGATTTCTCTTTGGACGAAGCGGTGGACTACGCCTTGAATCACCAAAATGCGATTCGCAGTGCCCAACTTAAAATCCAAGAAGCCGAACAAAAAATAATTGAAACCAGAGCCAACGGTATCCCGCATCTGGATGCGACCTTTGGAGACAGTTATTTTTTGAAAAAATCTATTGTCTTGCTCCCCGAATCTTTTGGGATGGGCAATCCGAATTTTAACAGGGAAGTTTCCTTCTCCCAAAATCATAATATTTCCGGGACGGTCACGGCTTCGACCTTGCTCTTTAATTGGACTTATCTCCAAGGGCTGAAAGCCGCCAAAGTCTATAAAACCTTAGAAGAAGCCAACTACCAGACGGTTCGCCGGAAGGCAGAAGATGAAGTGACCAACGCCTATCTACCGGCCTTGCTCATCCAAGAAAGCGAGCAGACAGTCCAAAAGAATATCGCTAATTTGAAAGCCTTGCGCAAAGAAACCCGGGAAATGTTTGAAGCCGGTTTTGTGGAGCAGTTGGATGTCGATCGTATTGACTTGTCTTTGGCTAATCTTCAGGTTCGGTTAGAAAATCTAGCCCGCTCCAAGACGATGGCTTTAGAAGCCTTAAAGTTGACTATGGGCTATCCCTTGGATGCAGAAATCCATTTGACCAACGCAACGGATGAAGTCCTAAGCAGCTTGGATGATGGCCTCCTTGCGGAAAAATTGAATTACCTTTCTCACCCCGCTTACCGGACAATATTGGCTACAGAACGCTTGAACCAAGTGAATATAAAAGCCAAAGAATCAGCGTATTATCCTAGTTTAACCGGATTTGTTAATTATGACATGCAATGGCAGGGAGATAAGCTGAAAGACTTATTTTATACGCCGTCTTCGGTGATTGGCTTCAAGGTGAATATTCCTATTTTTGCCGGTTTCGGCACCAAGGCCAAAGTTCAACAAGCCAAACTCCAACTGGATAGACTCCTCTTAAACAAACAGGATATGGAGCGCGGCTTGGCTTTTCAGGTGCGCCGGGCACGCATCGCTTATGAAAATGCAAAATCTAATCTTGACCAACGAAATAAGAATTTGACCCTTGCGGAAAAAATTTACAAGACCACCAAAATCAAATACAAGGAAGGCGTAGGCTCGAGTTTAGAACTCAACCAAGCCGAAATGGCCTTGTACCAAGCGCAGCAAAATATTATCGAAGGCAAATTTGATTTGCTCAAGGCCAAAATACAATTGAAACAAGCTCTCGGGAAGTAATTTTTTTGATGCAAATCAATACTTCCAAACCCATCGAAAAAGAATAATAATGAAAATAAAAATCACCATCATCACGGCTTTCCTGCTTACTTTTCTTTTAAGCGGATGTAAGCCGGATTCCGCCAACACGATTCCCGCTGACATCCAAGCCAAGCGAAAACTCTTGAGCGAAAAGCAAATGGAATTAGGAAAACTAAAAAGCTTTATTCAAGAGTTGCAGGATTCTATCGAAGCCCAAGCCCCCACCAAAAAAACGGCAAAATTAGTCACCACAATGACTTTGAAGGCTCAAGACTTCAAACACTTTGTGGAAATTCAAAGTAATGTCGAAGCCGAAGATAGGGTCTTGGCTAGCAGCGAAACGGGGGGAAGAGTACTCTCCCTTCAGGTCAAAGAAGGCGCTTATGTCTCCAAAGGCCGGCTCATCGCAACCGTCGATTCTGAACCCGTCCGCAAACAAATCGAACAAACCGAAAATGCCTTGAGTTTGGCCAAAGACGTCTTTGCCCGACAAGAGCGTTTGTGGAAACAAAAAATCGGTACCGAAATACAATTCTTACAGGCCAAAAATAGAGTCGAACAATTAGAAAAAACTTTGGAACTCCTCCAGATCCAACTCAAAAAAGCAAATGTATATGCCCCTATTTCCGGCTTAGTCGATCGGGTGATTTTGGAAGCCGGCGAAATCGCCGGGCCGGGCGCCCCCATCGTCCAAATCTTGAATCCCAACAAATTAAAAATTGTCGGCCAAGCTTCTGAGATTTACACCAAAAATATTCGCAAAGGGCAGCGTGTAAAAGTAGTCATTCCGGCTTTAGATGATTTAGAATTTGTGGCTCCGATTACCTTAATCGGCTCTTCCATTAATCCGGCCAACCGGACTTTTAAAGTAGAAGTTGCCACCAATTCCCACAAGGGAAAACTCAAACCCAATCTCTTGGCTAAAATTATCATCAATGACAAAGTGTATCCATCAGCCATTACCGTACCGGCCGAATTGATTCGACAAGACGTGGAAGGACACGCTTACGTGATGCGCTTAGTGTCCGGGGATGGGCGCAGCTTTGCCCAAAAAACAATTGTGGAAAAAGGAGAAGCCTATGATGGTAAAGTCATCATTATCAATGGTTTAAGTGATGGTGATGTGATTATTTCGGAAGGTTCTAGTAGCTTGGTGGATGGGGAAGCCGTCGAGCCGGCCTCTTAATTCGGGCTCGCCCATACCCACCCAATTCAAAAAAAAGAACACCGGTCAGAAAACAAAAAAATGGAAGATCTAAAAAATAAAATTAAAAAAGAATTTAAACTTTCTTCGTTGTCGATTGACAATGGGACGAGTGTTTTTGTCCTCATGTTTATTCTCGTTGTCTTAGGGGTTTCCACCTACCGGACGATACCCAAAGAGCAGTTTCCGGAAGTGACGATGAACCAGATTTTTGTCAATACGCCCTACTTCGGTAACTCCGCTGTGGACATCGAAAATCTCATCACTCGCCCCATCGAAAAAGAATTGCAATCCATTACGGGATTAGACAAAATCACTTCTACTTCCATCCAAGATTTTTCTGTTATTGTAGCCGAATTTGACACGGATGAAGACATAGATGATGCCTTGCGGAAAGTCAAAGATGCGGTCGATAAGGCAAAGTCCGAATTGCCCGATGACTTGCGCAATGACCCGAATGTATTTGATGTTGACTTGACCCAATTGCCCATCATGACGGTGAATATTTCGGGCCCGTTTACGAATGATGAACTCAAATACTACGCCGAGTATTTGGAAGACAAAATCGAAGACCTTTCGGAAATTTCTGATGTCACCATCAAAGGCGCTTTGGATAGGGAAGTCAAAATTGACGTCGATTTGTATGCGGCTCAAGCCCGGCAAATTAGCTTTAGAGATATTTCTACGGCCATCGCCAGGGAGAATGTGACCATGTCCGGGGGCGAGATAAAAAAAGATGAGTTTAGACGGGCTATACGGGTCATTGGCGAGTTTAAGAATATTGATGAAATCAGGAATCTCATTGTCAAAAGTGAACAAGGTCTGCCCGTTTATTTGAGAGATATTGCGGATGTCAACTTCGGCTATCAAGACCGGCTGAGTTATGCTCGTTCCGGCGGACTTCCGGTGATTTCCTTGGATGTAATTAAGAGAAAAGGGGAAAACCTGTTGGCGGCATCTGACAAAATAAAGGAAATAGTCGCTCAAGCCAAGGTCGAAAAATTGCCCAAACAAATGAAGACCAGCATCTTCAATGACCAATCCATCAAAACCAGGGACCAAGTCGCCAATTTGGAGAATAGTATCATCTTCGGGATGATTTTGGTGATTTTGGTTTTGTTATTTTTCTTGGGCATCCGGAATGCAACTTTTGTGGGGATGGCCATTCCGTTTTCGATGTTATTGGGCTTTATTGTGGTCGGTCTGTTGGGCTATACGCTAAACATGATGATTCTGTTTGGGATGATTATGGCACTCGGGATGCTGGTGGATAATGGGATTGTCGTCGTCGAAAATATCTACCGTCACCGGCAGGAAGGTTTTAGTCCGGTCGAAGCAGCCAAGCGGGGTACAGGCGAAGTCGCCGTTCCGATTATTGCTTCGACGGCAACGACGTTAGCGGCCTTTTTGCCTTTGGCTTTTTGGCCGGGCTTGATGGGTAGTTTTATGAAATATTTGCCGATAACGCTGATTATTGTTTTGACTTCTTCTTTGTTTGTTGGTTTGGTTATCAATCCTGTATTGGCCAGTCGTTTTATGGTTTTGGAAGACCATTCCAAAGAGAAAAAGCAACGGACAGTGCGGCTGGCTTTAATCAGTTCGGTTGTCTTATTGATATTGGCCGTCATCCTGCATTTTGTAGGTATTTTGGCTCTGCGGAATCTACTTGGGTTTGTGATTTTAATTATTTTGGTCAATACCTTTTTGTTTAACCCTTTTGCGGAAATCTTCCAATTGCGGTTTTTGCCATGGCTGGAAAAAGTTTATAACAAACTAATACACAGTGCTTTACGAATGCCGATAATGACTATTTTGGGGACTTTCCTATTATTGATTGTTTCCTTTGTCTTGTTGGGAATTCGCTCGCCGAAGGTAGATTTTTTCCCTTCTACTGATCCGATTTACATCAATGCCTTTATAGAGCTTCCCTTAGGCAAAGACATCGAAGCGACCAATCAGGTCATGAAAAAAATGGAAGTCAAAGTCCGAGAAGCATTAAAACCCTACGACAGCATCATCGAAGAAGTGCTGACCCAAATTGGTGAAAATACCGGAGATCCTAACGGGCCGCCGGAGCCCGGAGCGTCTCCCAACAAGGCACGTCTGACAGTTTCTTTTGTGCCCGATAAGGAGCGCGGCAATCTAAGTACCAAAGACGCTTTGATGGCCATCCGCCAAGCGACCAAAGGCTTTCCGGGTGTCAAAGTGGCCGTAGAAGGAAATAAGAACGGGCCGCCTTCCGGTAAGCCCATCAATTTAGAATTGCGGGCAGATGATATTGATACTCTTTTGACCACATCCGCCAAGCTAATCGCCTTCTTCAACAGTCAAAATATCGGTGGAATCGAAGAGTTGAAAGCTGATGTCGAACTCAATAAACCCCAATTAATCATTCATATTGACCGGGAAGCGGCCCGGCGTTATGAGATTTCTACCGGCCAAATCGCGTCGGAGATTCGGACGGCTGTCTTTGGGGACGAAGCGTCTAAATACAAGCTGGGAGAAGATGAATATCCTATTCAAATTCGCCTTTCGGAAAAATACCGGAACAATATCGACGACTTGCTTCAGCAAAAAATTACCTTTAGGAATCCCGCTAACGGACGCATTTCGCAAGTGCCCATTTCTGCTGTCGCTCATATCGAATATGGCTCCACTTACAGCTCCATCAAACGGAAAGATTTACAACGTGTAGTCACTGTTTACAGCAATGTGATGGAGCATTACAACGCCAACGAAATCATCGCCCAGCTCAAAGGCTTGATGAATACCTATCCTTTACCGAAAGGGGTGACTTATGAATTTACCGGAGAGCAAGAAGAACAAGCCAAGGCCATGGCCTTTCTAAACCGGGCCTTTATGATTGCGTTGATGGCTATATTTTTTATTTTGGTGGCGCAGTTTAATTCTGTTGTGACTCCGTTTATTATTGTTTTGAGCATTGTTTTTAGTACGATTGGGGTCTTGTTGGGTTATGCGGTATCGGGTGATTCTTTTGTGATTATTATGACCGGAATGGGGATTATTTCGCTGGCCGGAGTGGTGGTCAACAATGCCATTGTCTTGATAGATTATATTGAAATCGCCTTGCGGCAAAAACGTTTGGATTTAGGCCTGGAAGATGGACAATCACTTGATTTAGAGACGTTTAAGTCGGTTATTGCCCAAGCAGGAGCCGTTCGTTTAAGACCGGTTTTATTGACTGCGATAACCACCATTTTGGGATTGCTGCCGATGGCCTTGGGGATGAATATTAACTTTACCACACTGGTCACAAAACTGGATGCCCAATACTATCTCGGGGGGGAAAGTGCGGATTTTTGGGCGCCGATGTCTTGGACGATAATCTATGGATTGACCTTTGCGACCTTCTTAACATTGGTGGTTGTACCGGTTATGTTTTATTCTTTTAGCCGGCTGACCGGCTGGGTGTCCGGAATTTTTAATCGGTGAGTTTGCTCCTAAAAGTATTCTGATGCAAAACCACCAAATTTTATTCTGTTTGGTGATTTTGTTCAACCTGCCCGATGCAGGCGGGTCGTTCAGCTGTTCAACTGAAACACTGAAAATCAACATGTTGGCGTTCAATTTGTCCTTCGGACGTTCAATTTGCCCTTCGGGCGTTCAAATGCCTTCGGCGTTCAAGGGGGACGCTCTTGGCTGCCTAGCCGTTACACCATTATACCGTTATCACCTTAGACCGGGAGTAAATCCCTTACCACTAAGAGCACTTAGATAACACTAAGTTTACACTAAGAAACGCTACAAATTCTTGGTATTGGACTGCTAAAATTTGGGTGAGAAATGGTGCACACATAGACTAACATATTATAAGAACTTTCTTTCGATTATCCTGACTGCTCAATTGAAAGCATTGATAATCAACTAGTTATATGATTTAGTTGAACATTTGAACAATGAGCTTACTCCGAAAAGTCGGGAGTAGTGGTTTGTTCTTGAGACCACAAAATTTTATTTGGTTTGCTTCCTTATTTTTAACCCTAACTATCCCCTTAAGAAGGTCTCGATAGCTCCTAGAATCCGCAGGT
>Ga0256832_1002120_pt1 | contig 13531 bp, 12 predicted proteins | sample 134614metaG_FD_190534 | JGI IMG/M metagenome (GOLD analysis project Ga0256832, IMG submission 190534) | Hydrothermal vent microbial communities from Lau Basin, Pacific Ocean - 134-614 | ecosystem: Environmental > Aquatic > Marine > Hydrothermal vents | place: Pacific Ocean: Lau Basin | collected... | reverse complement strand
ACACGCTCGGTGTCTCTGTCGCCGACGGCCCAGTATGCGTCCACGGCACGAGCGACGATGGGTGGACGCTCGGCGGCCGGGAGCTGGTTGGCGACCGCAGCCAGCGCGGTCACGCGCATCGGCCCCTCGACCTCGTCGAGTCGGTCCGCGAGTCGGGCGCAGTCGACACCGTCGATGGACGGCGGCGCCGAGCTCGAGAGCACCAGGGCGAGCCGCGTGGGGGCCAGATCGAGGAGGGGCTCGCGTGGAGGTGGTGGCGCCACCGACTCGAGGGCGGGACTGTCGAGGGGGCTGGGCGCCGGCTCCACGGTTCCGTCGGAGATGGGCGCGAAACCAGCCCGCAACCCATCGTCGTCGAGCGCTTGCACAAGAGTCGCCAAGGCCCAGCGCCGGTCGGCGTTCGCTCCGGTGGCGATGGATCCATCGAACGCATCGACGGGAGCGAAGGGGCCCCGGGGGCGTCCTTGCGCTTCGAGCTTGGAGATGATCGAGGCGCCCACCAGCACGGCGCGCAAGAGCGTGTCGAGGTCGGCGACGTCGGCACGGTCCTCCCCCTTGGCACCAGCGTCGACGATGGTGCGGGCCGCCGCCCGGCGGGTGAGCGCCACATCGCCGAGGAACCCGGTGACCCATCCGGGCTGGCAGCTCCACGCCTCGAACCAGCGCTGGGTGACGAGGGGGGGCGAAGGCGGAACCGTCGCGTCGTCGGCGCATGAGGTGGGCGCCGAGGTAGGAGACGAAATAGGAATCGACGGGCCCCGAACCGGCCAGCTGCGACAAGCCTTCCTCGACGAGACGGTCCTCCATGGACTCGGTGCCACGCTCCCGCAGCCATTGCCTCCGCCCCAGCTCGCGCTCCCAGCGCCAGCCGCGCTCGTCTCGTGTCAAACCGAACACTGGCGCGGCGGGCATGGTCACGCACAGGTTGCCTCGCGTGGTAGGGCCCAGGCCGTCCTCGGAAATGGGCGCGAGCGTGCAGGCGAGCAAGTCGCGCAGCGCGGGGCAATCGGTGCCGCGGGGCTCGGGGGGCGCAGTCGTGTCCAGCGCGACGATCAGGGCGTCCGCGACACCTTCGAGCGCCACCTCAGACCCCAATACGACGCGAGCGCCTTCACCGAGCGCGGACAGGTCGATGAGGTCGTCGACCGTCCCGTCGACCAGCATGTCGATGCCATCGAGCACGACCAGCAACTGCTCGTCGCCGTCTCGTGGCATCGACGACACCCATCCGACTCCCTGGAGCATCAGGCCCAGGGCTTCAAAAAGCTCGTCGGTACCCGCGGGCGACCCGAGCGGCGCGCCGGCGCGCGGACGCAGCAGCCCCACCGTGAGGGCAAGTACGTCACGAACCGTGGCCGTCGCCCAGCTCGGTCCAATGGGGACGTAGACGACCTCGGCCTGCCCGCCTCGACGGACGCCGCGTGCCCAACTCGCCAGAGTGACTTGGCGCTCGTCGGAGTCGCCCAACGCCAAGGCGACCGACGAGGCGCCCTTCATGACGACGTCCAACGCCGGTTCCGGGGCCTCTCGCCGTCCGGAATGAGCATCCCAGAACGCTCGCAGGCCAGGATGTGCACGACCGTAGCTACCAGGGGCGCCTCGTAGTGTGGTGGTCACCGCCCACGCTGCCCCTGTAGTGCACCAGGGTTTCTTGGACAGTCACGGTGTTGAATTCGTGGGGTGGCGTGATCCTCGGGCGGCCTCCAGGCTCGACAGAAGGGGGACATCCGCGCCGGGGCGTTCGAACGCAAGGGGATCTCCTCGTCGAGGGCGCCCTGCAAGCTCAGCTGAAAGAAGCTCTGGTGGACCAACTCGCGGACGAGCGTTTCCCTCGCCTCGCCGTCGAAGAGCCCGTCCCGGAGGCGGCGGAGAGGTGCCGCGACGCTCGGGCTACGTAGGAGGCTCGCGATGGCGCCGGGCCTGTCGGGCAGGAAGGACACGAGCGTCTCGCACAGGAGGCGGTAGTCGGCGTCTACGTCGGGGGAAAGGTCCGTCAGGCGCAGGGCCTTCAGGTCGTCGAAGAGTTTCCGCGGGGCCATCGAGTAGGTGACGCGCGCGGTCTGGGAACCCGCCGAGGGGATCGCCAGGTCACGCGGGGGGCTGGGGACGAATGCGCTGGACACGTCGAGACCTGGTTGGGCGATTCGCTAGAGCACGGATCAAGTTCTGAGCAACTCAGCCATAGCCCGCGTGACGGATGTAGTTGCGGGCGTCGCGTGGAGTGATGGATGCGCATGCGGCATGGAAGGCATGACGGAGGGAATCGAGGGACCGGGCGGCGGCCTTGCGGACGAGGTGCTTCACCTTGGAAAAGGCGAGCTCGATGGGGTTGGTGTCGGGGCTGTAGGGGGGGACGAAGACGACGCGGCAGCGGCGGCGCCGGATGAATTCGAGGACGTCGGGGCTCTTGTGCAGTCGCAGGTTGTCCATCACGAGCACTTTGCCCGGGCGGAGCGAGGGACCGAGGACGCGGCGGATGAAGTCGAGGAAGTCGGCTCCCTTGAGGCCTCCCTGCACGATGGCGTGACGTCGAATACCTCGGATATCCATCGCAGCGACCAACGACAGTCGACGCCCTCCGGAGTAGGCCTGCTCGGGCGCGAGCAGGCGCTCGCCGACGGGCGCCCAGCCGCGCAACGGTCCCATCCCCGGATGGCAGCCGGTTTCGTCGATGAAGATGGCGTCCTTCGCGGCGATGGTGGGCTGGACATTCGAGAAGAAAGACTGCCTCGCGCGCTTCAGCTCTTTGGTGAACCGCTGCGGCGCGAGGCTCGTCCTTTTTTTGCCGACAGGCCCAGTCGATGCAGCGCCCGAAGAATGGTCGAGCGGTGCACGGCCACCTCCGGGAAGGCCTCGTTGAACAGCGGCGGGGTGCAGTTCACTGACTGATCAAGTGGCGTAGCGGGTGGCTTGTCGGAAGTGGAAGGCGTCGGAGAAGCGGTCGGATTGGAGCAGGGAGCGCAGGGAGCGCACGCCGCCAGCCCCTTGGCGGGACCAGGGGGCACCGGAGGCCTTGAGCCGCTGGGTGACCAGGGTCTTGCATGCTTGCATGCTGCTTCGACCGGCCCGCTGCCCAGCGCCGCCTTCGCTCGCAGTGCCTGGGGGTCGTTCATCCAGGCACGTTGCCTGTAGATGGACTCGGCGCGCCGCTCGATCTGCCGGCGCGCCCACAGCGGCTACGGGTCCTCTTCGCGGACCATCTGCTCGCGCAGCCAGCGCCACAGCCGAAACGCCGTGCCCTGCTTGTGCTTGAGCTTGTGGCACCAGCGCGCCCGTTCCTCGGCCCGGCGCACCGGCTCGTCGGGGAAGAGCACTGGCCTGTGCCGGCACCGGGCGGCGCGACAGCTTCGCCTCGAACAGCTGCGGCTCCTGCTGGCGCATCGCCGTGGCCTTCTCGGCCGACTCCACCGTCGTTCGGCCCACTTCGTCGCTCGCCTCCCAGACTGCCTCGCAGGCCTCCTTGGATGCCGCCGGGTCCCGTGCCGTCCGCAGCTTCTGCTGGGCCAGGCGGCAGGCTCGCCGCGCCGCCTCCATCACCCGCGCCTCCCGCTCGTTCCGAGGCGGCTCGAAGGCCGCCAGCCCGCTGTGCTTCTTCTTCTTCGCCTTGCCCCCCGCTACCGCAGCGCCAGGGCCGTAGGCCAGGGGGAGATGCTCAGCAGGTGATCTGCACCCCAGCGGCGTCAGCTCGTACGTGCTCAGAAACGGTGACTCCTTCACGCGCGCGCGAAGCCACTCGAGGTGTTTCTCCTTCAGCTTCGGCGCCGGACCCGGCTTGAACTTGACCCGCTCCACCGTCCCACGTTCCCGGTACGCCTTCATCGTCCGGCTCACCGTCGCCGCCGAGACCATTAGCCGACGCGCCGTCTCGGCTTGCGACAAGCCCTCCTCCAGAACGCTCCAGACGATCCGCTCCTTCAAATCTTGCGAGACATGTCCTGCCATCCCCTCACTCGATCACAACTCATCACCCCCAGCAACCCACACTTCCACACGACCTGGATCACGCTCTAGAGCGAGCTCCCGTGCCAGCTGACTGGCGCACTGGGCATGCTCGTCGCGGCCCACGGGCCAAAGGCAGTGTCGCGTGTCCGACCGCGAATACTCCAGGGCACGGAGGCGCAAGATAGGGCGGCGCCGCCTGACGACCTGGCCGGAGAGAGCAGGCGCGGAGGCTGTGAAAAGAAGAACGCTGTCGGTCGCCATCTAAGGTCCTGAGTGGCTACGATCGGTCCATGACGCGTGCACACTTTTCGACCTGTCCCCTCTGCGAGGCTTGCTGTGGACTTCGGGTCGAAACAGAGGGCAGACGCGTCGTCTCCATCCGTGGCGACAAAGACGACCCGCTCAGCCAGGGTCACGTTTGCCCCAAGGCCATGGCCTTGCAGGACCTCCACGAAGATCCGGATCGGCTGCGTCACCCCATGCGCCGGCGAGGTAGCTCCTGGGAGCCGATCCCCTGGGCAGATGCGCTCGACGAAGCAACCGAGGGCCTGCATCGCGTGCAACGAAAGCACGGACGCGACGCCGTCGGCATCTACCTAGGAAACCCCAACGCGCACAACCTTGGCGCCATGCTCTTCGGCCCGTTGCTGCTGCGTACCCTCGGGACTCGGAACCGCTACAGCGCGACGAGCGTCGACCAGCTCCCGCACATGGCCGCCAGCTACCACATGTTCGGTCACCAGCTCCTCTTCCCAGTCCCCGACCTCGACCGCTGCGACCTTTTTCTCATCGTCGGCGCCAACCCGCTCGCGTCGGGCGGGAGCATTATGACGGCCCCGGGGATGCGGCGCCGGCTCCGCGAGATCCAGCAGCGAGGTCGCGTCGTGGTGGTCGATCCGCGCCGAACGGAGACGGCCGCGGCGGCGTCCGAACACCTCTTCGTGCGCCCCGGCACCGACGCCTTCTTCCTTCTGGCGCTGGTGCACGTCATCGCGCGGGAGGGTCTGGCCAACCTCGGTCGGCTCGAGCCCTTCACCACAGGCGCCCGGGCGCTTTTCGCCGCTGCGGAGCCGTTCGGCCCGGAGCGAGCCGCCGTCGTGACGGGCATCGACGCGGCGGTAATCGAGCGGCTGGCGCGCGAGCTGGCGATGACCCCGCGCGCCGCCGTCTATGGGCGTGTGGGTGCGTGCACGCAGCGCTTTGGCGGTCTCAATGCGTGGCTCATCAACGCGCTCAACCTCATCACCAACCACTTCGATCGGCCTGGCGGCGTGATGTTCCCGACCCCCGCGGTCGACGTCCTGAGTGCAGCCAAGGGTTTCGGCATCGGGCGCGGCCACATGGGACGCTGGCGCAGCCGCATCCGGGGCCTTCCCGAATTCGGGGGCGAGCTGCCGGCGGTCGCGATGGCCGAAGAAATCGTCGAGCCCGGCGAGGGGCGCATTCGTGCGCTGCTCACCCAGGCGGGCAACCCCGTGCTCTCGGTACCGAACGGCGCGAAGCTCGACGAGGCCCTCGGTTCCCTCGAGTTCATGGTGAGCGTCGACTTCTACCTCAACGAGACGACGCGCCACGCGCACCTGATCTTGCCGCCCGTCTCTCCGCTCGAGCGCGACCACTACGACCTCATCTTCCACGCCGTCGCCGTCCGCAACACGACGAAGTTCTCGCCGGCGGTCTTCCCCAAGCCCGCTGGCGCCAAACACGACTGGGAGATCCTCCTCGGGCTCATCGCGCGCCTGGAGGCGTTGCGCCATGGGCCGCTGAGCCGAGCAGCGCTGCAGGCTCGCGCGCTCCTCGCGGTCGGCCCTCGGCTCCTGCTCGACGCGGGCTTGCGGTTGGGTCCTTACGGCAAAGGGTTCGCTGGCTTCAAGCCCGGCGGACCGGCCGGAAAGCTTTCGTTGGCAACGCTGCTCCGCCAGCCCCATGGGGTCGATCTGGGCCCCCTCGTGCCGGCGATGCCGGAGCGGCTCCCCAAGGAGCATCCGCACATCGACCTCGCTCCTCAGGCGTTCCTCCGCGACCTCGCCCGGCTGGCCGCGAGCGAGGACGAGCCAGGACCCAAGGAACACGGACTGCTGCTCATCGGGCGTCGACAGCTCCGCAGCAACAACTCCTGGATGCACAACGCGCCGCGGCTCATGTCGGGCCGAGAGCGATGCACGCTCCTCATGCACCCGAGCGATGCCGCGACCCGGGGCATCCACACCGGCGCGTCGGTGACGATCACCTCCCGCGTCGGACGCGCGACGGTGCGCGCAGAGGTCAGCGACGAGGTCATGCCCGGCGTGGTGAGCCTGCCCCACGGTTTTGGTCACGACCGCCCTGGCGTTCGTCTCCGGGTGGCGCGACAGCACGCGGGGGCATCGTTCAACGACCTCGCCGACCCCGAGCTCTACGACGAGCTGACGGGCACCGCGGCAGTCAACGGGGTCCCTGTCGAAGTGGAGCTCTCTCCTTCCTGCAGCCCATCTCAACAGCGATCGCCGATCGATCCGTAGACTGGGCGGGACCGGTGACGCATCCACGAGCCGAGGGAATGCCGAGCATCCTCGAGGTGAGAGGATGGCGGCAGAGGACGCGCGCAGGCCGCGGAGCGCCGACGAGGGGTTTTGAGATGCTCTACCTACCTACGAGCGCTCAGCTCGCGGCGAGGCGCGCCGCTTCGAGGAGCTCGCTGAGCGCTTCGAGGGCGTCGTGGGTGGTGAAGATCCCCACGAGGTTCTTCTTCTCGTCGACGACGAGCACCGAACCGTACTTGTGCTCGGTCATCTCCCGTACGACGTCGCTGAGCTGCGCGGTGTATGGGACGGTCCAGGGGTTGCTCATGGCCTCTTCGACGGAGACTTTCGTTGGGTCCACGTCGTTGAGGGAACCGATCAGGCCGAGATCGCGGTCGCTGACGATCCCCACCAGCTTGCCTCCATGCAGCACGGGCAAATGCCGAATGCCATGGGCCCGCATCTTCTCGGCGGCCTCCTCGAGGGTGGCGTCCCGACCAATCGTGTACGGGATGGGCGTCATGAGCTCGGCAACGGTCGATTCCAACGACATGCGTTCCGCCCTACCATCGAGGGACGGGTCGCTCCGTGCTTTTTCGCATGGGCCGTCGGTGTGGGAAGGCCGACTTCAGCGGCGACGACGCAGAGGCGGTCGCGGCCGGCGAACCCGGACGGGCACGAGCGGGGGCTCGGGGTGGATCAGCTCGTCCAAGACTTCGCGTACGCCCTGGAGGATCTCCGTGACGCGCTCCTTCAGACTCTTGCTGCGAGGATCACCCACGGTTGCAGGATGACCACCCAGCGGACGTGCGTCAACCCAGATGTACGATTTGTGCGCATGCCATGCCCCAAACATTGCCGCTGCCCGCCGGTTCTGGGAACCTAGAGCCATGACCCGGCCCTCCACGATTCCTGCCGGCGGGCGAAGTCTGCGTCCCGAAGAACACGCGGCGCTCGTCGAGGAGATGGCCGACATCATCGAGCGCAGCCACCTCTTCCGAAGCCTGGACGCCGAAGGTCGGCGAGAGGTGCTCGAATCCGGTTACGCGATGACCTTCGGCGAGGGCGACGTGCTCGTACGCCAGGGGGATCGTGGCGACGTGATGTACCTCATCATGCGCGGGAAAGTGCGGGTCGAGACGGAGACTCCGGGCGGGAACGTTCACCTGGCGGAGCTCGGGCGGGGCGCGTGCGTGGGCGAGGTGTCGGTGCTCTCGGGGGCCGAGCGTACGGCGACGGTCACCGCGCTGACCGACGTCGACACCGCCGCCTTCGCGCGTCACCGCATCGAGCGGGTGCTCGCGAAGTATCCGAAGGTCCGCGAGCTCCTGGAGAACCTCGTGGATGCTCGGGCTCGGGACACCATCGAGAAGATCCTCGGCTGATCCGTGCACGTGCACCTGATCGGCGTCTGCGGGACCGGCATGGGGGCGCTGGCGGGGCTCCTCAAAGCACGGGGCCATCGCGTAACCGGCAGCGACCGCGCGTTTCACCCGCCCATGGGTCCCGCGCTGGACGCCTGGGGTGTCGAGACGATGTTGGGGTGGGATCCGGCCAACCTCGAGCCGGCGCCGGATCTCGTGGTCGTCGGCAACGTCTGCCGGCCGGACAACCCCGAGGCGCGCGCCGCCATCGACCGTGGACTGCCTTACACCTCGCTGCCCGCGGCACTGCAGGAGCTCTTCCTGCCGGGGCGGCAGAGCTACGTCGTCGCGGGCACCCACGGGAAGACGACGACGAGCAGCCTCCTGGCGTTTCTCTTGCGGGAGGCCGGCCAGGATCCGGGCATGTTCGTCGGAGGCATCCCCCGGAACTTCGATGTCAGCTTCCGGCTCGGAAGCGGCGCGCCCTTCGTGCTCGAGGGCGACGAGTACGACAGCGCCTTCTTCGAAAAGAAGCCCAAGTTCTGGCGCTACGACCCCTGGGCCGTCGCACTGACGTCCGTCGAGCACGACCACATCGACATCTACCCCGACGAGCGCAGCTACCTGGCGGCCTTCGAGGGGCTGGTCGAGCGCATCCCCGACGACGGGCTGCTCGTCGCCTGGGCCGGCGACCCGCGGGTGCGCGCGCTTGCTCGCCGCGCCCGCTGCCGCGTCCGTTTCTACGGCCTAGTGGACGACGACTGCGGGGACGTGTCGCCTCTCTGGTCCGCCGCCCTCGCGCGACCCAGCCCACAGGCGACGCCCTTCGACCTCTACGGAGGCGGCACGTTCTTGGGGCGCGCCACCCTACCGCTGAGCGGTGCGCACAACGTCCGCAACGCGCTGGCGGCGATCGCCCTGGCCGCCGAGGGGGCGGGCTGCGATGTGAGCGGGTTGCTGAACGCCCTGGGTCGATTCGCCGGTGTGCGCCGCCGTCAGGAGCTGCTCGCCGTGGCCGACGGTGTGCATGTCTACGAGGACTTCGCGCACCACCCGACCGCTGTCCGCGAAACCCTCGCCGGTCTCCGGGCGCGGCACCCGGACGGACGCCTCGTGGCGGCCTTCGAGCCGCGCTCCGCGACGGCGTCGCGCAACCTGCACCAAGCCGCGTATCCAGCGGCCTTGGCGGTCGCCGACGTGAGCGTTCTGGCACCGGTGGGGCGCCCGGAGATCGGCGCCGACGAGCGCTTGGACGTTGCCCGGATCGCCGCCGAAGTCCGCGCCCTCGGTCGCGAGGCAGTCGCCTGCGCCACCCTGGCGGAGGTCCGAGCGGCGGTGGTGCAGGCGGCAGCACCGGGCGACGTCCTCGTGCTGATGAGCAACGGTCACTTCGGCGCGATCTACGACGAGGTGATCGTCGCGTTGACGGAGCGGCTGCTGGCGCGCAGGTAGGGGCCATGCTCACGGTGGCGCTGGAGATCGCCTCGGAGGCCACAGGCCTCATGTGCGCGGGCTTTCGCGCGGGGGTCGCGGTCCACAAGAAAGACGCGATCGATCTCCTCACCGAGTACGACTTGCGCGTCGAGGACCACATCCGGCGCAGGCTCCGCGCGGCGTTTCCCGAACACGCGATCGTCGGCGAGGAGGGCGAGCGGCAGCCTCTGGATGGGCGCCCGGTCTGGTACGTCGACCCGATCGACGGGACGACCAACTACGCCCACGGGCATCCGTTCTTCGCTGTCTCGATCGCGCTGTGGGACAACGGCGAGGGGCGTCTGGGCGTCGTGTCCGCGCCGGCGCTTGGCGTGACCTGGGCGGCGGAGCGAGGGGGCGGCGCCACCCGCAACGGCCGCCCTTGCCGCGTCTCTGAACGCGCCGAGCTGAGCGACGCTCTGTGCGCCACCGGCTTCCCCTACGATCGCTGGACGAGCGACGAGGACAACCTGCGGGAGCTCGCGGCGTTCCTCAAACGCGTCCGGGGCGTGAGGCGCTGCGGGTCGGCCGCCATCGACCTCTGCCTCGTCGCCGACGGAACCTACGACCTGTATTGGGAGCAGAAGCTCAACCCCTGGGATCTCTGCGCCGGCGCGGTCATCGTCGAAGCCGCCGGGGGCCAGCTGAGCGGCTACGCCGGAGAGCGGGCGGACCCACGGAGCGGGCGGCTGGTGGCGAGCAACGGCCTGCTGCACGAGGCCGCCCTCGAGGTGTTGGCGGCGACCCGCAGACCCGTCTCGACGCTCGGCGACGCGTGAGCCAAGCTGCAGGCGCCATGCGCCCGACTCCGCTTCTCTTGACGAGCGTCTTCTTTCTCGCGTGCGCCGACAGCACGCCGCCGACCTGGCCTTCCGAGGGCGACCTCGAGGTCGTGGAGGCCGGAACCCACAGCGTCGAGCTCCGCTGGCCGGAGGCGTCCGACGAGGAAGGGGTCAGCGGCTACCGGATCCGCAAAGAGGGGGCCTTTCTTACGCAGGTCGCTCCGACCGTGACGCAAGCCGAGGTCACCGGGCTCGACGAGGCGGCGACGGTGCGCTTGTCGGTCGAGGCCGTCGACTTCGCGGGCAACACGAGCGAGCCGCTCTTCGTCGACGTGACGACGGGCGATGGGACGGCTCCGAGTTGGCCCGCAGGCGCCGCATTGACCGCGACCGCTGAGGGCGAGGCACTGCTCCTCGAGTGGACCGCTGCCGAAGACAACCGCGCTGTGACGGGCTACGTCGTCATGCGGGCCGCCGAGGTGCTCGGCCAGCCAGGAGCCGACGCCACGAGCTTCCGAACGACCGGCTCGCCGGAGGGCTTGGAGATCCGCGCCGTCGACGAGGCAGGCAACCGCTCGGTGCCTTTGAGGGCCACGGTGGAGCAGGCAGAGGTCGAGCAGGCAGAGGTCGAGCAGGCAGAGGTCGAGCAGGCAGAGGTCGAGCAGACCGAGGTGAGCTCGGCGAACCCGGCCCAGGTGCAGCTCAATCCGGCGGCAGCCGCTGCGGTGCGGGACCGGCTGACGCCGGCGCTGCAGCGCTCGCTGAAGTCTGGGCTCCGGTACGACCGGCTCCGCCTCCCGCTGGGTCGGTCGCTCGGAACCCGGGAGCTGGAGCGACCCGCCGACTCCCGTTGAGCCCTCAGCGACGCTGGGCTGTGCAGTGCGCGACGAGCCGGTCGGCGAGATCGTCGAAGCGCTCCCATTCCTCCAGGCTCCAGGTTTCGGGGTCTGGGCGCTCGGCCCGGAAGGCGTCCAGCTCCCCCTCCAGGGCGATGAGCTGCTGCTCGTGGGCGCTGTATTCGACGCCCGTCGGCTCCTCGTCCAGGGTGTCGGCCTGGCCCCCGCCGGCGCCCGCCCGCTCGACGACGAGCCCCGCCGGCAGTCGCTCGTCGACCTCCTCTTCGCGGAGCCTCCGGATCCGAAGCTCACGGCGCGCGCGGTGCGCTTCGTCGAGATGGTCGAGGTCGTCGTAGCAGGCCTCGTAGATGCGCGTCGTCGCCGCGATGTAGCGTTCTTCGGGAGTGACCTCGGTCTCCTCGGAACCCTGCGCCGCCGTGGCTTCGGCTCCCTCGGTCGGGGGGGTCGATCCGGCGCCACAGGCCACGAGGGAGAGGATCAGGACAGTCCGCATCGAGGGACCCTAGCGCTCCGGCGTGCCGGCCGCACTCGCTCGGTCTGCACGGACCTGTCCCAAGAGTTCCTCGACCGGTGCGAACCGCCGACTGAGCTCGGCCACGACCCCCGAGACGTCCTCGCCCAGGCGCTCGCCATACAGGGTGAGGTCGAGGATCAGGTTGTTGCGTGCCATCTCGATGAGGCTGGGCTCGTCGGTCACTACCGCCCGGTTGTCCGCAGTGGTCTCCGCGGCCCCGACGAGGAGGCGCTGCCCGTCGGCGATGAGAAGGATGCGGTGCTCCCAGTGCGCGGCGAGGGCCTCCGGGTCGATGCCGTAGGAGAAGCGCCGCCCGACTTCGGGCAGCGGTGTGAAGGAAAAGAGCGTCACGTCGACGCCGCGGCCTTCGGCTCGTCGCAGATCCTTGGCGATCGCTTCGGCTTCGCGCCCCCAGAGGGAGGCGACGAGCTTCGAGCGCGCGGCGCACACCAACTGTGCGGCCTGCTCCAACATCGCGTCGTAGCCCTGGACCGTCCAGGTCATCCGGTCGTCGGGGCGGTCTGCGAGCCGCTCGAGCCCCTCCCGCAGCGCATCGAGGTTCCGAGCGAAGCGGGTCTGCAAGAGCTCGAAGAGCCGAGCCGGCGGGAGCGGCACGTAGCGGGCGGGTTTGTCCTGCACGGCGTTGATGAGACCGAGCGCCTGCAGCCGCCCCAGGACATTGTAGACCGCGGAGCGCGGCACCCCCGAGTGGGCCGCGAGCTCGTAGCCCGTGGCGGGGTGCTGCTTGAGGAGCGCCAGGTAGGCCTTGGCGTCCGTCGCGGTGAAGCCGAGCTGCCTCATGGCGGCGACCACCTGCTCCTCGACCTCCTCGGGCACGGACCGGGTCTATCATCGGCACGCGGTGGCGTCACGCGGGCAGATCCCGAGGGGTTTGAGATCCGGCCCGGACTTCTGGTACCTCCTGCTGCACTCGGAGGAGTCCATGGCTCAAGACGTCTGCGAGGTGCCCGCCCGCGTTCGGAGCGGCGCCGCCACACCCATCACCGACCTCGACCGCTACCGCGACTTCTATGCGCGCGCCCAAAACGACCCGAACGGCTTCTGGCTCCGGGTGGCTCGCGAGCGCATCGCCTGGCGCAAGACGCCGACGGTGGGGCTCGAGGGATGCTTCGACCGCATCGGAGACGGCCCGCTTTCGTGGTTCGGTGACGGCCTCCTCAACGTCTGTGAGAACTGCGTCGACCGCCACCTGGACACGCGCAGGGACAAGGTCGCGATCCTTTGGGAAGGCGACGAACCCGGGGAGGTCCGCACCCTCACCTACGGCGAGCTCCACGCCGAGGTGTGCAAGGCCGCCAACGCTCTGGCTGCGCTCGGAGTCAAGAAGGGCGAGCGGGTCATCATCTATATGGGCATGGTCCCCGAGGCCGCCGTCGCGATGCTCGCCTGCGCTCGTCTCGGCGCGATCCACTCAGTGGTCTTCGGCGGCTTCTCGGCCGAGGCGCTCCGCGACCGCATCCGCGACTGCGGCGCGGAGCTCGTCATCACGCAGGACTTCGGCATGCGCGGGGGCAAGAAGATCCCACTCAAGGAGGTCGCCGACCGAGCCTGCGAAGGCGAGCCCGGGGTCAAGAAGGTCCTGGTCTACAAGCGCACCGACGAGGACGTGGGCTGGGTCGAGGGGCGCGACGTGTGGTGGCACGAGGCGCTCGCGAGCGTGAGCGCGGCCCACGAACCCCCACCGCTGGAAGCGGAACACCCGCTGTTCATCCTCTACACCTCGGGCTCCACCGGGCGACCGAAGGGGGTCGTCCACACATCCGGCGGCTACCTTACCTACGCGAGCTTCACCCACGCGACCGTCTTCGACCTCCGCGAAGACGACGTCTACGCCTGCGTGGCCGACGTCGGCTGGATCACGGGTCACAGCTACATCGTCTACGGCCCACTGGCCAACGGGGCGACGACGCTGATGTTCGAATCGGTCCCAACCTACCCGGACGCCGGTCGCTACTGGGATATGGTCGAACGCCACCGGATCACGATCTTCTACACGGCGCCCACGGCGATTCGCGCCCTCGCCGCACAGGGCGACACCTTCGTCTCCCGCTACGACCGTTCGAGCCTTCGGGTGCTG
>Ga0256832_1002119_pt1 | contig 13533 bp, 16 predicted proteins | sample 134614metaG_FD_190534 | JGI IMG/M metagenome (GOLD analysis project Ga0256832, IMG submission 190534) | Hydrothermal vent microbial communities from Lau Basin, Pacific Ocean - 134-614 | ecosystem: Environmental > Aquatic > Marine > Hydrothermal vents | place: Pacific Ocean: Lau Basin | collected... | reverse complement strand
AGGTTGCGATCCTCCAAGATCGCAAGCCACGCATCTTCATCCTCTATAAGCCCCATGGAAAACGCCTCTTTCAAGCAGCTCCTCGGAGACCTGCAGATGATCCCTTCGTGCGTTACGTAATCTTTTCAACTTTTCCAAGCGATCTCAAAACAGAGCTCGAACCGCTTTATAGCACTATCGCGCACAATATCATCTTTTGGTTTTTGCAAAACCTCTTTGAATTTCTCAAGACATCTTTCAAATTCCGCTACTCTATTTCGCAGACTCATAGAGCAAAACTCCTTCCTTTTTTACAGTTTCTCGCAAAGCGGGCGAGGCACGATTGAGATATACGCAATCTATCTTTCTTAAAGTACGCGTCTTTTGCAGCTCTTGTTGGATTTTTCGCACCACCTTCTCATCGATATCCTCTTTGGTTTGGAGTGCAATATCGATATCGGAAAATTGTGTCGCATCACCTCGAGCGAAGGAGCCAAAGAGTATGAGCCGAAAAGGGGTAGGGACAATTTTTGCACATATTTGGACTATCTCTTCAAGGAGCTTTTGCAGCTTCTGGTCTTTAAGTTTGTAGAGCGTTTCCAAATACTACTCCTTTATTGTTCTTTTCAATGATACCATATTGCCAACTCTTCCTCGTACACAGAAATTCGCTATAATTAGCCCAAAAAGATGAGCGTCATGGATTACCAAACACTCAAAAAGATTCTCTTTCGCTTCGATCCCGAGACGGCGCATTATATCGCGGAAGCGGCACTCGATTTCGTCTCCCAGTGTCCGCCTTTGCAAAGCCTTCTTAAAAAGCGCTACTTGGTAGAGGAGCCGATACTGCACCAAAAGATCTTTAATAAAAGCTTCGCTAATCCCATAGGCATCGCGGCGGGATTTGACAAAAACGCCACGATGGTCAAAGCCCTCCATGCTCTTGGGTTTGGCTACGTGGAGGTGGGCACCTTCACGCCAAAACCACAGCCAGGCAACCCCAAACCGCGCCTCTTTCGCTATCCCATATACGAAGCGCTTCAAAACGCCATGGGCTTTAATAACGAGGGCGCACAAATCATCATAGCGCGATTGGAGCATATACGGCCTGTAGATTTTCCTATCGGCGTCAACATCGGCAAAAACAAGAGCACACCCCAAGAGAAGGCTCTCGAAGATTATCGATTTTTGATCGAGGAGTTCAAAGATCTCGCCGACTATTTGGTGATCAACATCTCTAGCCCCAACACGCCGGGGCTCAGAGATTTGCAAAACGAGAGCTTCATCCAGGAGCTCTTTGCTATGGCCGGCGAGCTTACCACCACGCCGATCCTGCTCAAGATCGCACCCGATATGAGCGAAGAGCAGGCGGTTAGGCTTTGCACCACGGCCGTGGAGGCGGGAGCTGCAGGGATTATCGCCACCAATACATCCATCGACTACTCTTTGATCCGTGGCGCCAAGGATTTTGGAGGTATTAGCGGCAAACCGATAGCCGCCAAGAGCTTCGCCATCTTCAAAGCCGTCGCCAAGGAGCTTTTTGGCAAGACGGTGCTCATCAGTGTGGGTGGGATTGATAGCGCCGATGAAGCCTACAAGCGCATCTTGCACGGCGCATCGCTGCTGCAGCTCTTTACCCCTTTTATCTATCACGGTCCTGCACTTGTACGCGACATCAACGAAGGGCTTGTGAAACGTTTGCGCAGCGACGGCTACACCAACATCTCCCAAGCCGTAGGAGCGGCTCTATGATACGCATTCTCTTTTTGATATTCCTTACCATTGGAGGTTTGATGGCAAATTCACTCCCAAAGCATTACGAAAAGACCCTTGATAATGGCCTCAAAATAGTGGTCATCCCTACACATAATGAGAGCGGCGTGATTTCCACCGACATCTTCTATCGCGTAGGCAGTCGCAACGAAGTGATGGGCAAAAGCGGCATCGCCCACATGCTCGAACACCTCAACTTCAAATCCACCAAACATCTCAAAGCGGGGGAATTCGATAAAATCGTCAAGAGCTTCGGCGGCATAGACAACGCCTCCACAGGGTTTGACTATACCCACTACTTCATCAAAAGCTCATCGAAAAATCTCGACAAATCCCTCTGGCTTTTTGCCGAACTTATGCAAAACCTCAAGCTCGATGACAAAGAGTTTCAAACAGAGCGCGAAGTGGTGGCCGAGGAGCGCCGCTGGCGCACCGACAACAACCCTACGGGGTATCTCTATTTTAGGCTCTTTAACAACGCCTACCTCTACCACCCCTACCACTGGACACCGATAGGTTTCATGCAAGATATCCTGCACTGGACGATCGAGGATATCCGCAGCTTCCATAAAACCTTCTACCAGCCCAAAAACGCCATCCTCGTAGTAGCCGGCGATATCGAACCCGAAACGGTCTTTGAGCTTGCCAAGAAGCATTTCGGCCACATCAAAAACTGCTGCGACATCCCCAAAGTCCACCAAGTCGAACCTCCCCAGGATGGCCCCAAAAGAGTGGTGATAGAGCGTGAGAGCGAAGTGGAGATGATAGCCATCGCCTTTCATATCCCCGATTTCAAAGATCCCGATCAAGTGAAGCTCAGCGCCATTTCAGAGCTGCTTAGCAGCGGCAAATCGAGCCGGCTCTATAAAGAGCTGGTGGATAACAAAAAGCTGGTCAACCAGATCTGGGCCTACAATATGGACAATATCGATCCGGGACTTTTCATCTTCATGGGAGTCGCCAACCCGGGCGTCAAAGCAGAAACGATAGAAAAAGAGATATGGCAAGAGATCGAAAAGCTAAAAGCGGGCAAGATAGAAAAAGAGGAGCTCGAAAAGATCAAGATCAATACAAAGGCCGACTTCATCTTTTCTATGGAAAACTGCAGCAACCTAGCCGGAATTTTCGGCGACTACTACGCCAAAGGGGACATCGAACCTCTCTTGCATTATGAGGAAAATATCGATAAACTCACAGTACAAGATTTGCAAGAAGCAGCCAAAAAATATTTCGTTCCTAAAAACGCTACCACCGTGATTTTGAGAAAGGGAGAGTGATGACGAAACTCAAAGGAGCCATGACCGCCCTCGTAACGCCGTTTAAGAACGGCAATATCGACGAAGAGGCCTACGCCAGACTCATCCAGCGCCAGATCGACAACGCTATAGACGTAGTGGTGCCCGTGGGCACGACTGGTGAGAGCGCTACGCTCACACACGACGAGCACAAGCGCTGCATCGAAATAGCCGTAGAGGTGTGCAAAGGCACCTCCACGAAAGTGATGGCTGGAGCCGGCAGCAACTCCACCCACGAAGCGATAGACTTGGCGAAGTTCGCCCAAAAAGCGGGAGCCGACGCGATCCTGAGCGTCGCCCCCTACTACAATAAGCCCACCCAAGAGGGTCTGTACCAACACTACAAAGCGATCGCCCAAGCCGTGGATATCCCGGTGCTGCTCTACAACGTCCCGGGACGCACGGGTGTGGACATCCACCCCGAGACCGTCTTTCGACTCTTCGACGACGTGCCCAATATCTACGGCGTCAAGGAAGCGACAGGATCGATAGAGCGCTGCGTGGAGCTTTTGGCTAAACGTCCCGAGCTCTATGTGATTAGCGGCGATGATGCCATCAACTACCCCGTCATCGCAAACGGCGGCATGGGTGTGATCTCGGTGACAGCCAATTTGCTGCCTGATAAGATGGCAATGCTGGTACACGCGGGGCTTGCCGGACAGTTCGATACTGCCAAGATGGTCAACGACGAGCTTTTCGACATCAACAAAGTGCTCTTTATCGAGTCCAACCCCATCCCCATCAAGGCGGCCATGTACATCGCAGGACTCATCGACACCCTCGAGTATCGCTTGCCGCTGGTGCCGCCAAGCGCAGAAAACATGAAAAAAATCGAAGAGACACTCAAAAAGTATGAGGTGGTAGCATGAAAAAGACTCTCGTTATTAGCGGTGGGACCAGAGGCATAGGTCGCGCCATAGTAGAACGCTTCGCCAAAGAGGGTGTAGATGTGGCATTTACTTATAACTCCAACGAAGAGCTGGCCAACCAATTCGCCCGGGAGCTTACGCAAAAATATGGCATCAAAGCCAAAGCCTATCAGCTCAACGTCCTCGAGCCAGAGCAGTACAAAGAGCTTTTCAAACGCATCGACGAAGATTTCGAGCGCGTCGACTACTTCATCTCCAACGCCATTATATCCGGACGCGCCGTGGTGGGCGGTTTCGGGCCTTTCATGCGCTTGCGCCCGCGAGGCCTCGACAATATCTACACGGCCACGGTGCTCGCCTTCGTGGTAGGTGCGCAAGAGGCGGCCAAACGCATGGAAAAAGTGGGTGGCGGTAGCATCATAACGCTTAGCTCCACCGGCAATCTTGTCTACACTCCCAACTACGCAGGGCACGGCAGCTCCAAAGCGGCAGTGGAGACTATGGTCAAATACGCGGCCCACGAGCTCGGACCCAAAAATATCCGCGTCAATGCCGTCAGCGGCGGCCCCATCGATACCGATGCGCTGCGGGCCTTCCCCAACTACGAAGAGGTCAAGGCCGAAACCATCGCGCGCAGTCCACTGGGACGTATGGGTCAGCCGGAAGACCTCGCAGGAGCATGTTGGTTCTTGTGTAGCGAAGAGGCCGGATGGATCACGGGCCAAACACTTGTAGTGGATGGAGGCACGAGCTTTAGCTGATGCGAAGCAACATCAACATCCCCAACATTCTCGCTTTCGTGCGGCTCGGTATCGCGCCGCTTATGTTTCTGTTTTTGGTGGATCGTGATCTTTTCCCTCACATCCACCCCACCTGGCTTGACTACTTCGCCGCCTTTTTGTTCGTGCTAGCTAGCATTACGGACTTTTTCGACGGCTATATCGCGCGCAAATTCGATCAGATCACCCAGCTTGGCAAGATCCTCGATCCTTTGGCGGACAAGATGCTCACGCTTGCTGGATTTCTCGGTCTCATGATGCTCGGTCGCGCCAATCCCTGGGCTGTCTATCTGATCCTTACGCGCGAATTTTTCATCACGGGTCTAAGAGTCAGCGCCGTGGGCAGCGGCAAGGAGATAGCGGCCAGTTTCCTTGGCAAAGTCAAGACGATAGTCCAGATGATCGCCATCGGTTTTCTCACGATGGACTGGACTACGCTCGGCGTGCCGCTTCTGTGGCTGGCCGTGATCATTACGCTTTATAGCGGCTACGAATATATTAAAGAGTATCTCAAGGATTGATATGGGCATAATCTGGGCACTTCTGGCACTTTCGGTGATGATCTTCGTCCACGAGCTGGGACACTATCTGGCAGCCAGATTTTTCGGTGTCAAGGTGGAACGCTTTAGCATAGGTTTCGGCCCCGTCATCGCTAAAAAGATGTGCTGTGGAAATGAGTGGGCCATCAGCGCGCTGCCGCTGGGAGGTTACGTGCAGATGAAGGGCCAGGACGATACGGATCCAGGTAAGATGAGCACCGATCCCGATAGCTACAGCGCCAAAAAACCGTGGCAGCGCATTATCATCCTCCTCGCCGGCCCTTTCGCCAACTTCTTTTTGGCCTATCTGCTCTACTTTCTCATAGCACTTATCGGTATCCAAAGCTACGCACCCGTCATCGGCAAAGTGCTACCCGACTCCCCCGCCCTGCAAGCGGGCCTGCAAGAAGGCGACAAGATTGTGGCGGTGGATGGCAAGAGGGTCGCCACATGGTCGCAGATGAGCGCGCTTCTAGCCAAAAATCCACATAGATTCGACCTTTTGATCGAGCGAGAGGGCAAAAAACTCCACATCCACGTAACCCCCAAAATCCGAAATGTCAAAAATATCTTTGGCGAAGAGATCAAGCGCCCGATGATCGGCATCGCACCGGCCGAGCGGTATGTGACCCAGCGTCTCGATCCCGCCGAGGCGATCCTCTATGCATGGGACAAGACCATCGCTGCAGCCCGCTTCATCCTTGTCGGTATAGAAAAGATGATAGAGGGCGTGGTCTCGCCCAAGGAGATCGGTGGCGTCATCACCATCGTGGACGTCACGGCAAAAGCGAGCCAGATGGGTATCACTGCCTTCTTGGCACTCTGTGCCCTCATCTCAGTTAACCTTGGCATCCTCAATCTCCTGCCTATCCCAGCACTCGATGGCGGCCACATTATGATAAACTTGTACGAGATGATCACACGAAAGAGCCCATCCCCTGAAACACTCTATCGCATCACCTATGTGGGATGGATCTTTATCATCGGTCTCATGGGATTGGGGCTCTATAACGACATCAATAGACTCTTAGGAGCGCACTGATGGATATCTACAAACTTCGCGACAATTTCGATGCAATCATTCAACGCGTGGAAGCAGCCAGGATTCGGCGCAGCGAACACCATATCGTCCAGATCGTGGCTGTGACCAAGTATGCAGGCACCCAGGAGATACGTGCCCTCTATGAACTGGGCCAGCGCGCCTTTGGCGAGAGCCGCGTGCAGGATCTCAAAGCCAAAGCGAGTGAACTAGAGGATCTGCCTTTAGAGTGGCACTTCATTGGCAGACTCCAAAAAAACAAGATCAACCACCTCATCGATCTCGATCCTTGGCTGATGCAGTCTCTCGATAGCCTCGAACTCGCCCTCGAGATCGACAAACGCTTGGAAGCCAAGGGCAAAAAAATGCAGTGCCTCTTGCAAATCAACAGCGCCAAAGAGGAGACCAAAGCGGGCGTGATGCCAGAATGCGCCTACGATGAGTACCTCAAAATCATCGAAGAGACGAAACATATCGATCTCGTGGGCGTGATGACCATCGGTGCGCACACCGACGATAAAGAGAAGATCAAGGAGAGTTTCGAGACCACCTACAAAATCTACGAAGCGCTCAAGCCCCACGGAGCCGAGATCTGCTCCATGGGGATGAGCGGCGATTTCGAGCTGGCCATCGAGTGCGGCTCCAATATGGTGCGTATCGGCAGCCTCTTTTTCGAAGGCATCAATCCTTAGGACAGCTGGGCGGCTCGGTGTCGCACACACCGCCGCAGTGCTTGGCTTGCAGTTCGTCTAGCGCTTTGCGCATCTCAGTAAGTATCAACTGTGCGGCCACATCTTCGTCGAGCTCCGGAATATCCCAGCCGTAGCGCTTGAGCCATTTATAAAAAACCTCTCGCGTATCTTCGCGAATATCATCTGCATATTTACAATCCTCTTTGAATTCAGCTCGCATGTTCATCCTTTAGTTTTTTGTGTGCTATCTCTTCGAGTAATACCGTAGCATAGCACCCTTTGGGTAAGAAGAAGTTTAACTCATACCAGGCGTTCTGCTCTTTATATACACCTTCAAGATCCTCCACAAAAACCCACGCATAGCGCCTATCGCCAAACTCTGTAATGCGCTCGTCATCAAAATCCTTCTCGACTTCACGCGCCAAACCTTCGGCCCTTTTGGTCCTGCGCCCCGGCAGCAATCCCGTGGGAGCGATGGCACGCTCTGCGAAGCGCGCACTCTCAGCGAGCACATCTTCGGCAAAGAAGATTTTGCCTCGTGGATAGTGCATCATCACATCGCCCGGCAAGAGCTTGAAAAAGCGGGGCTGCTTCTTGAGCTCTTCGATGATGCCGCTTGGCAGATCCATCACTTGCGCAAGCTCCTTGGGCGCGAATGCATCGATAAGCTTGCTTTGCTTGATACGTTCACTCAGCCATAGATTGAAAAGATGGCTTTGGTAGGCGTTGACGAGAAAGCGGCGTTTCTTTGGCTCGCGGATGCGGAGATCTCCTTCTACTACCCTTTTGCCAAGTTCCCAGTTCTCACCATCGATCCCGAAGCGCTGATAGCCAAAGTAGTTGGGCATTCCTTCTCTTTGGATGATTTTGCACACCTCGTCGATCTTTTTGGCAGCCACCGGCAGCACCTTTTTAAGGCGCACGAAGAAGCGATTACCCTTGAGATGCCCCAAGCGAATCTTGTTTTTATGATACGTGGTTTCGATGATCTTGATTTTTGGATGAGTGAAATTTTCCAGCGCCTTTTCGTAGCGCCTTGGCAGCGAAATATACTGATAGGTAAGCGCGTTTTTGTCCTTGAGGCCTGCATAGCCGATATCGCGCAGTTTCACTCCCAGATATTCGCTCAAGATCTGCAGCATCTGCCAGGTGGTGAGCTCCTTTTTGCGCACTTTGGCTATCAGGTGTTCTCCCTCCCCGCTAAAGGGATAGAGCGGCACCTCTTCTACCACGAAGGTCTCGGGGGTTTGACGAAAATGAAAATCGATAGGCGCATGGTCGAGATAGAAGATCCTATCCATCTCGATCCTTCAAAAATGTATCGTAATCGAGTATCTCCACACCACAATCGACAAATTTTTTGTCGTTTGTCAAAAAAATATCGCACTTATGCTCTTTTGCACAAAAACATTGCAATACATCTTCCAAATCACTGCCACTTTTTAGCGTATATGCAATTGCGTTTTTGATTACCTCTGTACCGAATGGAACGATATGCCAATTGCTATGAGCCAATATTTCTTGAAAAAAAGCCAACACCTCTCTTTTTTTCTTCACTATATAGGAGATTGTAGTTAACATATCTTCCGATATGAAAATATCACAATCATTTTTTACCAAAACAGCGATAGTTTGTATCGCTTCTTTGTTTCTCTTTCGCGTAGTTTCTAAAAAATCGATAATAACGTTTGTATCGAGAAATACTTTACTCTTCATACTTTTCTCTTTTCATAGCTTTCAACTCTTGATGTGACACATCCGGTATTTCACCCTCCAATATTCCGGCAAACTGCAAAATTCTATCGAGTTTCGCCTCTTTTTCTTTCTTTTCTTTCTCTTCTATGAGTTTTTTGATCTCCTCTGCATATTTGTTCGAAACGAATATCCCTTTGCTCTTTTTGCTCTTTTTATCCTCTATCTCTATCAAGTCGTATTCATCCAGTATCTTTATGTTTCTTGCAAGCTCTCTTATTCCGATTTTTTTTGTCATATTTTGTCCTTTATACGATTTCATATATTATATGATTTTTGATAGCGTCTGTCAAAAATGGTGCGAACCACAAATATTGCGAAATTTTCCTCGCGTCACTTTTGCAAATATCCTCAGTGGCGTGCGCGTGGCCTCGGCGGTGCGCATCAAAGCTGCAAACTCCTTGGGCCAAAAGGCGATGAGAAGTTCGTACTCCTCGCCGCTGCAGCCTATCTTTTTGGGAATGGGAGCGAAAAAACGAAAACCGACGCGATTCATGCGCGAGAGTTTGGCTAGATCATCGAATAGCCCGTCGCTGATATCCATAGCAGCCGCGATGTGTCTGGCGGCACGCTGCATGAAAGCTTGGCGCAAAACTGGCTTGGCGAAGCGTGACTTCTTGCCCACTTTGCCATAGCGTAGCGCTCTAGCAAGCTCCTTTTTGCTCTCGCCGAGCCTTCCCGTATAGGCTAGCAGCATCCCCTCCTTGATGGGTCCTCGCATCACGGGATGCGCGCTGGCAGAGACGATGGTGATGCCAAAACAGAGCCTCTCTCCCGCCACCGTATCGCCACCCACTATTTCGCAACCAAACGATGCGCACGCCTCTTGCAAGCCTTTAGCTATAGCCTCCAGCTGCCGCACACCGAACTGCTTCGGTATTTCGATGCCCACCAACGCATAGAGAGGCTGCGCATTCATCGCCACGGCATCGGAGATGTTGACCAGCATCGCTTTGCGCGCTATCGCTTCCAGGCTCATCCACTCTCGTTTGAAGTGGATTCCCTCACAAAAGATGTCGTGACTATAGAGCCTCTTGCCTATCGTAGCCGCGTCGTCGCCGATATGCTTACTATTAAACAAACTTATAAAAAACGATTCCTTGTTCACGCTGTCTGTCCTCTATATTTTGGTAAATATTGTAACAAATTCACACTAAAAGAGACTCGTCAAAATCCTTTTAAAATTTTTTACGGCCCAAAATGCTATAATCAACAAAACTCTACACCAACAAAAGGACAACCTGTATGGAAGTACCTGTTTACTCATATGATGTGGTGATCGTGGGCTCGGGTCTGGCCGGATGCGCCGCGGCTCGCGAACTCAAAAAGAGCGGCAAAAAGGTCGTCGTGCTCACCAAGCTCCATCCTCTCCGCAGCCACTCAGGCGCTGCACAAGGGGGCGTCAACGCAGCGCTTGCCGACGATGACGATATCGAGCTGCATATGTTCGATACCATCAAAGGAAGCGACTACTTGGCAGACCAGGACGCGGTGGAGCTGATGTGCTCCAAAGCACCCGAGACCATTCGCTGGATCGAGCGTATGGGTGCGGCATTTAGTCGCCGCGAGGATGGTCGCATCGCGCAGCGCCCCTTCGGAGGTCAGAGCAAACCGAGAGCCTGCTTCGCAAAGGATAGAACGGGTCTTACCCTACTCCAAACGATTTACGAACAGGCACACCGCGAAGGCGTGGAATTTTGGGACGAATGGTACGTCGCAGACCTGCTCTATAAAGATGGCAAAGCCTACGGTGTCGTAGCTTACAATCTACGCAACATGGAACCGGCCATCTTCAACGCTCGTGCCGTGATGTTCGCCACGGGTGGGTACGCCAGAGCCTTCAAGATCAACTCCAACGCACACGCCAACACGGGCGATGGCCTGAGCATCTTCGCTCGCCACGGCCTACCTCTTGAGGATATGGAGTTCGTCCAGTTCCACCCATCAGGTCTTGCCGGCAGCGGTATCCTCATCAGCGAAGCGGCGCGCGGTGAGGGAGGACGCCTCTACAACAGCCAAGGCGAACGCTTCATGGAAAAGTACGCTCCAGAAAAGATGGAGCTGGCACCCCGTGACGTAGTGGCACGCGCCATCATGAACGAAATCCGCGAAGGGCGTGGTGTAGGCCCTGAGGGTATGGCGGTCTATCTGGATCTGACGCATCTAGGTGAAGAGAAGATTATGGAGCGCCTGCCGGAACTGCGCGATCTCGCCATCACGTTTCTTGGTCAGGATATGGTCAAAGAGCCCATCATGATCACCGTCACGGCGCACTACTCCATGGGTGGCATCCCCGTAGACATCGACGGCCATGTGAAGAAAAACCCCAACGAGCTGGTAGAGGGACTCTATGCAGCCGGTGAATGTGCCTGTGTGAGTGTGCATGGAGCCAACCGCCTGGGAGCCAACTCCTTGCTCGAAGCGCTCTTTTTCGGCCGCCATGTGGGACAATCGATAGCAGCGGATCTAGAAAAGGGAATCCACTGCGAAACAGCTCATCCCGAAGAGGCCAAGAGAATGCTCGATGAAATGGAGTTTTTGCTCACCAACAACGGCACGGAGTCTTCTGCCAAACTGCGCCAAGAGCTCCAAGATACGATGTTTGAGAACTGCGGCGTTTTCCGTACAGAAGAGTCCTTGCAAAAACAGAAAGAGATCCTCAAAAATCTCAAAGAGCGCTTCAAAAACATCCGCATCGACGACAAGTCCAAAACATTCAACACCGACTTGCAAGAGGCTATCGAGCTGGGACACATGCTTGACTATGCGAGCTTCATCGTCGAAGGCGCCATCGCGCGCAAAGAGTCCCGCGGTGCACACTATCGCGAAGACTACCCCAACCGCGACGACGAAAACTTCCTCAAACACACCTACGCATATATGGATAAAGAGGGCAACATCTCCCTCGAATACGCAGATGTGGTGCTTGGCAAATTCGAACCTCAAGAAAGAAAATATTGATAGGGGCAGACTATGAAAGTGACTTTGAAAGTTTTTCGATTCAACGCCGAAACCGACTATCTCCCCCACTACGACACCATCGAAATGGAGATCGACCCCAAAGATGTGGTGCTGGATGTCCTCAACCGTATCAAATGGGAGCATGACGGAAGCTTCACCTATCGCCGCAGCTGCCGCCACGGGATCTGCGGAAGCTGTGCCATCAAGGTCAACGGCCGCAGCACCCTAGCGTGCAAAGAGCGCATGGTGGACATGATCGAGCTTTTTGGCAACGAGCTGACATTGGAGCCTGTGAGCAAGAAACGCGCTATCAAAGATATGGTCGTCGACAAAGCGGACTTTTGGAAAAAGTACGAGACCGTCAAACCGTGGCTCGAAGCAGAGATCGACGAGCATCCCGAGATGGAAAACATCATCCCGCCCGAAGAGGCAGAAAAACTCGAAGAGGCGGACTACTGCATCCAGTGCGGCTGCTGCTACTACGCATGTCCGGTAGTGGAAGTGAATGAAGACTACCTGGGCCCGGCAGCATTCGAAAAAGCCTACCGCTTCACGGCAGACGTGCGCGACCACGCCAAAAAAGAGCGTCTTGAGATCGTGGATATCCTGGGGCAAGGTGTATGGGACTGCGTCAAGTGCTTTGAATGTGCCGAGGCGTGTCCGAAACATATCGATCCGATCGGCAAGATCACGAAACTCCACAATCAGATCTTCGAAGAGGGCGTGGCCAAATCCAACGTCGCCACGCGTCATGCCGTGGGATTTAAAAAATCTATCCAAAAACACGGCATCCTCGATGAGGGACATCTGGTAGCATACAGCGAAGGATTCGGTGTGCTCAAGCATGTCCCTGAAGCCCTCGAGATGTTCAAAAAAGGCAAGATCGTCATGCCTTGGAATATGCCTAAATCGAAAAATCTCGACGAAATCAAAAAACTCGTTGAAATCTCTTCAACGGTAAAATTCTAAAGGATAGGCGATGAGTAAACTCACATACGCACTCTATACCGGATGTACGGCGCGCGAGAGCACTCCGGAGCTGCTCAAATCGACTCTCGCTATCGCCAAAAAACTGGACATCGAACTGGTGCTACTCGATGAGGCGAGCTGCTGTGGAGCGAGCCACTTGCAAGATTTCGACGATTTTCTTAGCCTCGTGCTCAACGCACGCAACATCTGCTACGCAGAAAAGCGCGGCCTGGATATGGTCACCATCTGCAACACCTGCCAGCTCAACACCGCAATGACCAAGCACCGCCTCGATAGCGATCCTGCTCTCAAAGCCAAAGTCAACGAAAAGCTTCAAGAAGTAGGCCTCGAATACAAAGGCACCAGTAACGTGCGCCACTTCCTCTATGCGCTCATCGAAGACTACGGCCTTGACAATCTTCGTGCGAAAGTGGTGAAGCCTCTGAGCTCCCTCAACATCGCACCATTTTATGGATGTCACAACATTCGTCCTAGCGAACTGCATCACCACTTCAACCGCACGGCCGAAAACCCCTACAACCCCACTTCGCTCGACGAGCTCATCGATGCGCTAGAGGGTAATAGCGTCGACTACGCGCACAAAAACAAGTGCTGCGGTTTTCACGTAGACCTCCAAGCACCCAAAACATCCAACATCCTCACGGGCAACGCCATCGTGGATGCACTGGACAACGACGCCGACGTGATGGTCACACCCTGCCCGCTATGCCATCTCAATCTCGATGTCAAACAAAAAGCGGCCACCAAGACCATCGGACGCGAGCTGCCCTATCCTATGCCGATCCTGCATCTGCCGCAACTCATCGGCCTCGCCCTTGGCTGCACACCCGAAGAGCTAGGACTCCAGCACCACGTCACCGAAGTT
>Ga0256832_1002118_pt1 | contig 13534 bp, 7 predicted proteins | sample 134614metaG_FD_190534 | JGI IMG/M metagenome (GOLD analysis project Ga0256832, IMG submission 190534) | Hydrothermal vent microbial communities from Lau Basin, Pacific Ocean - 134-614 | ecosystem: Environmental > Aquatic > Marine > Hydrothermal vents | place: Pacific Ocean: Lau Basin | collected... | reverse complement strand
TTAATTTGCATTTGCATTTTTAAGGAGGCAGAAGTTGAAAAACATAAAAAAATCTTTACTAATATCCGCTTTATTAACTTCATCAGTTTTGGCACAGGAAATAAAGATAGAAACACCTTACAAAGTCCCAACTAATGTGGAAGAGAACACATCAGTTTTACAGATGATAACTTCTGAAGATATTAATGAACAACATCCTCTTTTTGTTTTGGAGATGTTGAAACAAATTCCTGAAATCTCTTTCAGTTCAAATGGAGGTTTTGGGCAACCTGTTTCCGTTTATTTAAGAGGATTTGATCCTAAAAGGACTTTGGTTTTAATAGATGGAATTAGACTGAATGATGTGACAGGATTAAATGGAGCACAACTTGAGCATTTAATTTTAGAAGATATTGAAAAAATTGAAATTATAGAAGGTGAGCAATCTGGAATATGGGGAGCCGACGCCTCGGCTGGTGTGATAAATATAATCACCAAAACTCCAGAAAAAGGATTTCATTCGAAACTAATTCTTGAAACAGGTTCTTTTTGGAGTTCAAAATACGGACTCTCTTTATCTTTTAGAGACGATAAATTTTATATACTTACAAGTTATTACAACTTTTACACAAAAGGATTTTCTGCTGCTGAACCGAAAAAAGGAAGTCCTGATTATGGAAAAAGAGGAGATGAGTTAGGTTTTGAAAGGGATGGATACAGGAATGGAACATTTTTTGTAAAAGCAGGAACTTTTTTGACTGATAGAGATAAAGTTGAAATTTCTTTGAGGGGAATAGACGCCAAAGTTCATTTTGATGCTGCCGCCGGTATTGACGCAAAAGATATTGATGACCCATTTGGATTTGGAGCAACTGAATATTTCAATAAAATCCACAACAAATTTTACTCTGTAAAATTTCAACATGATGATAAAAAGAACAATTTTAAAACTTATTATAACTACTCTATTTTTAAAAGAAGCCAGTTTGGTGGTTATTCTGGTAACGTTGGAGAATTTGGAATTCAGGACAAATATAAATATTCAAAAAATGGATTTGCAGTTTTTGGGTTTGTTAAACAGGATTTTGAACATAAAAAATCAGCAGGATTTGATTTGAATAAAAGTTATACGAATTATGGATATTTTATAACTAATGTAAACAGTTTAAACAAAAATAAGACAGTAATTACAGAATCTTTAAGAAGAGATATTTATACGGATTTTGACAACAAAACCACAGGAAAAATAGGAATAAAACATTATTTAAAGAAAAAGGTTTATATTTCTGCAAATTACGGAACTGCTTACAATATACCAACCCTTTATCAACTATTTGATGGATTTGTTGGAAATCCAAATCTAAAACCGGAAGACGTTAAAGGATACGATTTAAGTCTGAATTATAAAAACTTTTCTATTACTTATTTCTACAACAAAATTAAAGATTTAATTGATTACGATTTCAATACTTACAAATATAAGAACATAAAAGGAACATCAAAAATAAAAGGTATTGAAGCTGGTTATAAAAGGTATTTTACAAAAACAAATATCAATTTATATTTAGAGTATGCCTACTTGGATGCGAAAGACGGAGAAGGGAAAAAACTTCTCAGAAGACCACAGAACAAACTTAATTTAGAGTTAGGCTGGTATCCTTCTGAAAGATTCAATATGATTTTAAACGGCGAATATATTGGGAAAAGAAAAGATTTGAATAACGTTCAAACTGGATATTATTCCGTATTTGATTTAGTATTAAATTACAGTGTGAATAAAAATGTTTCGGCATATTTAAAAATAAACAACTTAACAGATAAGTATTATCAGACCGTTGATGGATATGCCACAGCAGAAAGAAGTTATTATGCGGGGTTAACGGCTAAATTTTAATGAGAATAAATCCAAGAATATACATCTGGTATAAATTTTTTAACTCTAATTTTACAGGGTTATCTATTGGCTCTATTTTTACCATTTACGCACCATTAGAGCCTTCTATTTATTCTATTGGTGGAATTTTATTGGCAATTGGAATGATGATAGTTGCCAAGTATTATGAAAAAATTATGACTATAAGAAAGTTTTTTATCATCTCTATGTTCGTAGAACTTGTGATTTTGTTTTTAGTTATTTTTTTTCTTGTGCATCCATATACATATATGACAGCTCTTTTAATTTATGCCGGATACCAGCTTACTTTTGTTTTTGGTTCTTATCTTGTCAGGGCTGAAACTTTAATTTTGAGAAAAAAACACCTTTTGTCATTGGTGGATATTTACAAACAGGCTGGCTATTTAGCTGGATTGGTAATTGCTTTTGTTTTTTATAAGATATTGGAGTACGGATTCCAAATTACAACAAATCAGGATAAAGTTTACTATCTACATTTTATACTTTTAGGAACAGAAATAACCATAATTTATTTGCTTTATAAGTCGTTTGTAAAAAGTTTCAATTTAAAAAATAAAAAAGAAATTCAAAGAGATAGGAAAAGGATTTATTAATTTAGGAATAGCATTTGTTATTTTTGCAATTAGCATTCGGAGGAACAGATAATGAGTGTTAAAAATTATGTAATTTGTTAGCTATTGGGTTGCCTCCCTTCTAATTGTATCATGGATAATTTATATGATTAAAAGACAAGATAAACAGAAGAAAATGTAACCAAATTTATTAATGCTTTTTTAATTTAAATTTTTTAAGAATTTTTCCTTTTACATTCTGGGCAGATTCCGTAAACTTCGACGCTGTGTCCTGTTATATCAAATCCATGAACTTCCATAAGCTCTTCTTTAAACTTATCAAAAGGACAGTTATCAATAATTACAATCTTTCCACATTTCTCACAAACAAGGTAATTTTTTTTATCAGGAAGAGCAAATCTTGCTTTATCCTCATCTAACATATAGGATTTAACAACAAGCCCTTCTTTTGTAAGCATTTCTAAATTCCTGTAAATAGTAGAAAGACTGATATCAATTCCTTTCTCTTTTAACTGTAGATAAATATCCTCTGCATGTATAGGAAACTCTGCTTTTTCTAATATTTCAAGGATTGCTTTTCTTTGTTTCGTATGTCTGTAACCTTTCGGAATTTCTAATTTCTCAGCCATTTCCTTTCCTTTAAAAATTAATCTCAATATTTTAATAGATTTTTTAACTTCTTTTAATATTTTCTAATTTATAATTTTTGCAAATTGTTTGCATTTGTATAAAACTCATTGCAAAGGTTATAATTTTTGCTATCTTTAGTTCTTTAAAAATCACAGGTTGAGGTAAAAATGTCTAAATTACAGGATTTGATAAAAGAAAGAGTTTTAGTTATAGACGGTGCAATGGGGACAATGATCCAGTCTATGATCATCCCCCTTGAAGCGTGGCAGGATAAAGTAGGATGTAACGAGCTTTTAAACCTGACTGCACCAGATATCATAAAAAGCATACATGAAAAATACGCACAGTCAGGGGCTGACCTTATAAAAACGAACACTTTTGGCTCTATTCCGTGGGTATTAGATGAGTATCAGATAGGAGATAAAACTTATGAAATATCAAAAGCAGGAGCACAGCTTGTAAAAGAAGTTTGTGAGAAATACTCCACATCAGAAAAACCCTGTTTTGTAGCAGGTTCATTGGGACCAGGGACAAAACTGCCTTCACTTGGACATATCCATTACGATGAGATGTACGAAGGATACAAAATTTCAGCAGAAGGACTAATTGACGGCGGAGTTGATGTTTTTCTTCTTGAAACCTGTCAGGATCCACTTCAGATAAAAGCAGCACTTCACGCCTGCACAGACGCAGCAAAAGCAAAAGAAAAAGATATACCGATAATGGTTTCAGGAACTATAGAACTTTCTGGAACAATGCTGATTGGGACAGACACACAAACACTTGCGACCATAATGGAACCTTTTGACATACTATCCCTCGGATTTAACTGTGGAACAGGACCTGACCAGGTAGAACAGCATTTAAAAAAACTGTCAGAAGTATGGGGAAAACCTATTTCAATCCACGCCAACGCAGGACTTCCAGAAAACAGAGGCGGACACACATACTACCCGATGGGAGCTGAAGAGTTTGCAGAAAAAGAGGCTAAATTTTTAGAGTTTGACGGTGTATCTATTGTTGGTGGTTGTTGCGGAACTACCCCAGCACATATAAAAGCCCTTTACGAAAAAGTTAAAGATAAAAAGCCAAAACCACCAAAAGGAAGCCAGCCTAAAGCACTTGCTTCACTTTTTGGAGTTCAACCTTTATTTCAAGATCCACCTCCGTTTATGGTTGGTGAAAGAACAAATGCCACAGGTTCTAAAAAGTTCAGAGAACTTTTGATGAAAGAGGATTACGACGCAATCCTTGAAATAGCACAGGAACAGGTTAAAGGCGGAGCACATGGTCTTGATGTAAGTGTTAACTATGCTGGAAGAGATGAGATAAAAGATATGTACGAAGTCATAAGCAGATTTGTCCAGAAAATTCCTGTTCCGTTAATGCCTGACTCTACACAGCCTGATGCGTTAGAAACTGCGTTAAAACTGATAGGTGGAAAACCGATTTTAAACTCAGTGAATTTTGAAGATGGAATTGAAAAATTTGATAAAGTGTGCGGACTTGCCAAAAGATACGGAGCTTCTCTTGTTTGTCTTACAATCGATGAAGAAGGAATGGCAAAAACAAAAGACAAAAAAGTTGCAGTGGCAGAAAGAATGTATGAAAGGGCAACAAAAGTTCATGGTATCGACCCGCAGGACTTAGTTTTTGACCTTTTAACATTTACAGTAGGAAGTGGAGATGAAGAGTACAGAGATGCAGCAATTCAGACAATAGAAGCCATTAGAGAACTAAGAAAAAGACATCCAGAGGTTGGGGCAGTATTAGGCATATCCAATATATCCTTTGGACTTGATATGAAAGCCCGAAAATACCTGAACTCTGTTTTTCTTCACCACTGTATAGAAGCAGGTCTTACAATGGCTATTGTTAATCCAAAACATCTTATTCCTATACACAAAATCTCAGAAGAAGATAAAAAAGTTTGTGAAAATCTTTTATTTAATGTATGGGAAAATGGAGAAGATCCTTTATTCAAGTTCATAGACCATTTCTCAAAAGCTGTTGAAAAAGATTCCACAGATGATGACGAATTTAAAAATCTCCCGATTGAAGAAAGAATAAAAAGACTACTTATTGATGGAGAAAAAAATAAACTTATAGAAACAGTTGAAGAGGCAAGACATACCATTCCTCCTGAAACAATAATAAACGAAATACTTATAGAAGCTATGAAAGTTGTCGGAGACCTTTTCGGTGAAGGTAAAATGCAACTTCCTTTTGTCCTCCAATCTGCCGAAGCTATGAAAGCGGCAGTTGATTATCTGAACCAATATCTTCCCAAAAAAGAAAAAGGAAGTGAAACAAAGCTTGTTCTTGGAACAGTTAAAGGTGATGTTCATGATGTTGGTAAAAATCTTGTTGATATCATCCTTACAAACAACGGATATAAAGTTATAAACCTCGGAATAAAAGTTGAAATTGAAAAATTTATAGAAGCTTATGAGCAGAATAAAGCACATGCCCTTGGAATGAGCGGACTGCTTGTTAAATCCACACTTGAAATGAAAAACAATCTTGAAGAACTTCAAAGAAGAGGTATAAAAGTTCCTGTTTTACTTGGAGGGGCAGCACTGACAAAAAGATTTGTTGACGAATACTGCAGACCGATCTACGATGGCCCAATTTTTTACTGCAGGGATGCATTTGACGGACTGACTGCAATGTCAAGGATAGAAAAATGGGACGGCGTTTCTCCACTTGATACAAACTTAGGAGACGACACTGAAGAGGAAATAGTAGAAGAAGTTGAAAAAGAAGAAGTGTATATTCCACCGATTGAAGAGATAGAAATGCCTGATAGATCAATTCCAGTTCCTATTCCACCTTTCTGGGGAAGAAAAGTATGGATAAATCCTAAAAATGAAAATGAAGAGTACAGGGAAATTCAGGAACTTGCCTTTGAATGGCTAAACAAAGGAGCTTTATTTAAAAGAGCGTGGGGATACTCAGGAAAAGACAGGCAAAAGTATCAGGAGCTTTTAGAAAAAGAAATACTTCCTAATTTTGAAAGGCTAAAAAAGCAATTTATAGAAGAAGATTTATTCCAGCCTACAATTATTTATGGATATTATCCGTGTAGAAGCGACCAGAACAGCATACTAATCTTCCCTGAAAATGAAGGATGGTTTAAGGACGAAGACGCAAATAGAGAGCCTTTAGAGGACGTTATAGGAAGAGCAGAATTTGTGATGAACTTCCCGAGACAGAAAAAACCGCCTTACAGATGTTTAGCAGACTATTTCCATCCAGACAGACACGACACAATAGCATTTTCGGTTGTTTCTTCAGGAACAAAACTTTCAAAGTACGCAGAAAAACTTTATAAAGAAGGAAAATACAAAGAGTACTACCTTGTTCACGGTCTGGGAGTGGAACTTGCCGAAGCTCTCGCAGAGATAGTCCATAAAAAAGTCAGAATAGAGCTTGGGATAGCAAAAGATGAAGGACAATCTCTAAAAGATGTAAACTGGCAGATCAAAAAGTATCAGGGAGCAAGATACTCACCGGGATATCCAGCCTGCCCAGATTTAGAACTGAACGAACCGATTTTTGAGCTTTTAAAACCAGAAGAATTTGGAATAACCCTTTCAGAAACTTACCAGATACATCCAGAACAGTCAACAGATGCTATAATTGTTTATCATCCGGAAGCAACTTATTTTTCAATAGAATAGGGAGTTTTCCCTATTCTCCTGCTACCATAACATTTTCAATTAGAATAGAAGGACTTCCCACACTTCCATAAAACTTTAAGTCATTTGCTACAGCATTGACTTTATTTAAAATAGATAAAAAGTTGTCTGCTATGGTTACTCCTCTAATTCCTCTTAAACACTCACCTTTACTGTAAAGTATTCCTGAAGCTCCAACTGAAAACTCACCTGAAATTGGGTCGGCTGTATGAAGTCCCATCACATCAGTTACATAAAAGAGTTCATCATAGCTTTTTAAAATTTCTTTTAAATCTGTTTTTCCATTTTTAATGTAAAGATTGGTAGTTCCTACATGTGGAAGAGTTCTGAATCCAGATCTTGAGCCATTCCCTGTAGAACTGGTATTCAATTTTTTAGCTGTGTATAGATTTTGTAAAAATCCTTGAAATATTCCATTTTTTATTAAAATATTTTCCCTTGTTGGAGTTCCTTCATCATCGTAAGTTGTGGTAGCAACACCCTTTTTAAGTCTTCCGTTATCAACGATATTAATTAATTCAGAAGCCACAGATTTATTCTCTTTTCCTTTGAATAAAGTTTTATCCTTTATTAAAGCGTCTCCTGTAAATGCAGAAGAAAAAGTCGACAAAAATTGTGCTGAGATGTAGGGAGATAAAACTATCGGCATAACTTTTGTTTTTATAGTTGTAGAATTTAATAAAGATAAAGCCACAAAAGTTGCTTCATCTGCTATAGATTTTAAATTTAAATCTTCTAAGAACCTCGACGCTGTGTAACTCCAAGCAATCTGTGAATCTCCGTTTTCTTCCGCAACTGCAGAAACCATCGCTGAATAGATAGTTCCTTTTTCCACAATTTCTATTCCAAAAGAGTTAAAAATTCCTTTTTCAAAAACTGTCTCATTAAAAGAAGAACTTCTTACCCTTTTTATTCTTTCGTCTTTTGATTTAACCAATTTTTCAAGTTCAATGGACTTTTCTGCTTTTTCTAAAGGTGAAATTTGTGTGGCAAATGTATCAAAATATTCCACTTTTTCTGTTTCTTTTACTTCTTCAACAAAACCATTAGCTTCATCTGGAGAAGTTATTTCTGCAAGTTCTTTTGCTTTTTTAATTGTTTCATGAACTGAATTTTCTTCAAAACTGCTGCTATACGCAAATCCCTGACTTTTTCCTTTCAAAACTCTTAAAGAGTATCCTGCCTCATCTGAAGAAGTTAAAACGTCAAGTTCAAAATTTTTTGATTCTGCCTTTAATTTTTTTGTTTTTAAATAGTAAATTTCCCACTGATAATCTTTTAACTCTTTTCTGACAATATCTTTAATCTGATTAATATCCATTTTTCCCTCGAAAGCTGTAATTGTCATTATTGTATCAAAATTGTGGAATTGTTTTAATGGAAGTGGTCGGTGCAGGACTTGAACCTGCGACCCCCTGCGTGTCGAGCAGGTGCTCTGCCAACTGAGCTAACCGACCATTTGAGAATGGGGTTAAATTAAAAATGCCCCCGACGGGATTCGAACCCGTGTCGCCGGCGTGAAAGGCCGGTGTCCTAGGCCTGGCTAGACGACGGGGGCAGATATGAGTCGCCCGGGGATCGAACCCGGGACCACCGGTTTAAAAGACCGGTGCTCTACCAACTGAGCTAGCGACTCAAATTTTAAGGAAGATTAAATTAAATCAAAATTGTGAATTTGTCAATATCTTCAAACAGGTAAAACTATATTCTCTTCAATCTCTTTTTGCAGTTTAATCCTTCCATCAACTGCAATAACGCTGTTTTCTACAGCAATTAACGGATTGATGTCGAGTTCAACTATTTCAGGAAAATCCATAACCAATTTTGAAACTCTTATTAAACTTTCCTGTAATTTTTCGATATTTACAGGTTTTATATCTCTGAATCCATTTTTCAATAATTTATAAATTTTAGTTTCTTTTATCATTTCTTCTGCAAAAGTTCTATTTAACGGAGGAAATCCGAAAGAAACGTCTTTGTAAAACTCTACGAATTTTCCACCCTGTCCGAACATTATATACTGTTTAAAAATGGTATCTCTGCTGCTTCCGATAATCAGTTCAAATCCACCTTTTACCATCTTTTCAACAGAAACACCTAAAATATTTGCATCAGGCTTGTAATTTAGAGAATTTTTAATAACCTGTTGGTAAGCTTTCCTCAAACCATCTTCATCTTCAATATTCACAATTACGGCCTTTGCTTCTGATTTATGAATTATATCTGGAGAATTAACTTTCACAACTAAAGGATATCCAATTTCCTGTGCTACCTTTATAGCTTCTTCGATAGAACTAACATTATAAGTTTCATTAATTTCGATTCCATATTCTTTAAAAATCTCTTTTGATTCAAATTCTGTCAATAAGAACTGTTCTTTATTTAAATAATTATTAATCAACTCTCTAACTTTCGATGTGTTTATATTTGTCAGTTCGATTTCAGGTTCTTCTACTTTCAACAAATCTGTTCTTCTTTTATATTCATAAGCAAGAGCCATCGTATCTACTGCTTCTTCCGGAGTTTCAAATGCAGGAATTCCATGATGTTCTAAAAATGCTTTTGCCTTTTTGAGTCTTTCTCCACCTAATAAAGTGAAATAGAAAGGTTTGTTTTTACCAACTATTTTTGAAATCTGAAAAGCAATTTCGTAAGGTTCTGTCATAAACTGTGGAGTTAAAATTCCAATTATTCCATCATTTTCAGGAGCTTCCAGAAGAATTTTTAAAGATTCCCTGTACCTTTCAGGAGTTGCATCTCCAATGATGTCAACAGGATTATGTTTGCTCCAAACAGGAGGTAAAATTTGATCCAATTTTTCTAATGTTTCTTCTGATAACTCTGCAGGTTTTAAATTCCAATATTCAAATCTATCAACAGCCATAACACCTGGACCGCCAGCGTTTGTTAGGATAACAAATCTATTTCCTTTAGGGATAGGCTGTTTTGAAATACCTTCTGTTAAATCAAATAAATTTTCAACTGTATCTGCCCTGACCAAACCACATCTTTTAAAAATTGCACTGTATAAAAAATCCTTTCCGGCAATTGCCCCTGTGTGAGAAGAAGCTGCCTGACTTCCAACTTTAGACCTACCTGATTTGGCAATAATTATAGGTTTTTTAGGGGAAACTTTTAAAGCATTGTGTACAAATTTTTTAGCATCAATTATACTTTCCATGTAGATCAGAATTGTTTCCACATCGTCTTTGTTTCCTAAATAATCGATAAGTTCTCCAAACTCGATATCTGCCATATTTCCGATACTTACACAATAACTAAATCCAATCTCTTGATCTATTGCCCAATCCATGATAGCAGAGAACAAAGCTCCGCTTTGAGAAATAAAGGCGGTTTTTCCTTTAACAGGCATTGAAGAACCAAAGTTAGCATTTAAATCTATAGAAGTATTTATAAATCCAAAACAGTTCGGGCCTAAAAATCTGATTCCTAATTCACGGGCCTTTTCAACTATTTTTTCTTCTCTTTCTTTTCCTTTTTCTCCAATTTCTCTACCACCAGCAGCAATAACTACAGCAGCTTCAACACACTTTTCCTTCAGGTCATCAAGTAAATCCGGAACGTATTTTAACGGAATAGCAATGATTGCCAAATCAATACAGTCATCAATCTCTTTAACAGACCTGTAAACTTTTAATCCTTCAATGGAATCTAAATGGCTATTTACAGGATAGATTTTTCCTTTGTATCCACCGTAAACTATATTTCTAAATAAGGCATAACCTACCTTGTATTTTTTATCTGTAGCTCCGATTATAGCAATAGATCTGGGATTAAATAGTTTCTCCAATTTTTCGTGATTCATAGCTACCCCCTTGTTTTTTATGCTCAATAGAAGCTTTAACAAACGATACAAATAAAGGATGTGGGTTGAACGGTTTACTCTTAAATTCTGGATGGAATTGACATCCTATAAACCATGGATGATCTGGAAGTTCAATAATTTCTGGCAATTTTTTAGCTTTATATTCTCCCGACACTACCAATCCTTTTTCTTCTAATAAAGGTCTAAATTCTGGATTAAATTCATATCTGTGTCTGTGTCTTTCAATTATTTCTTCTTTTCCATAAATTTCATAAGCTTTTGTTCCTGGCTTTAGCACGCATTTATAAGCTCCCAATCTCATTGTCCCGCCTTTTTTACTGATTCCCTTCTGCTCGGGCATCAAATCAATTACAGGATAAGGAGTTTCGGGATCGAATTCCGTGGAGTTAGCTTCTTTCAATCCAGCAACATGTCTTGCAAACTCAATCACCGCAAGTTGCATTCCCAAACATATTCCAAAATAAGGAATGTTATTTTCTCTGGCGTATTTTATAGTTAAAATCTTACCTTCAACTCCTCTTTCTCCAAAGCCACCTGGAACAAGGATTCCATCAATATTTTTCAAAGCATCGTCTATATTTTCTTCAGAAATTTCATCAGAATTAATCCAGTGGAGATTAACTTTTGTTTTGTTTGGAATTTGAGCGTGTATAAAAGCCTCAGAAATACTTTTATAAGCATCCTTTAGCTGGACATATTTTCCAACTATAGCAATATCCACTTCAGCTTTTAAATTTGATAAAGTTGTTACAATTTTCTTCCATTGCGACAAATCTGGTTCTTTATAATCTAATTCAAGATGAGTTGCCAGAACTTTATCAAAATTTTCCTTTTTCAAATATAAAGGCATTTCGTAAATTGTTTTTAAATCTGGTGCTGAAAAAACAGATTCTTCATCTACATTTGTAAATAAAGCCAACTTTCTTTTTATTGCTTTAGGTAAACTTCTTTCTGCTCTACCTATTAAAATATCCGGTTGAATTCCAATTGCTCTCAGTTCTTTTACAGAATGCTGACTCGGTTTAGTTTTTAATTCACCTGCAACTTTTATGTAAGGAATGTATGTCAAGTGAACAAAAACAGTATTTTCCCTGCCTAATTCTAATCCCATTTGCCTGATTGCTTCTAAAAATGGCAAGCTCTCGATATCTCCAACTGTTCCGCCTATTTCCACAATAGCAATTTCAGAATCTTTTGCTCCTTTTTCAATTGCTTTTATTATTTCATTTGTAAAATGAGGAATAACCTGTACAGTTGCTCCTAAAAACGCACCTCTTCTTTCTTTTTCTAAAAGGCTGTAATAAAGCTTTCCAGACGTTGCGTTGTTATATTTGGTAAGAACTACATTGGTAAATCTTTCGTAATGCCCTAGATCAAGGTCAGTCTCTGCTCCATCTTCTGTAACGTAAACTTCCCCGTGCTGATATGGGTTCATTGTTCCGGGATCTATATTTAAATAAGGATCTAATTTTAATAGAGTTATCTTATAACCCATTGCTTCTAAAATAGCACCAATCCCTGCAGAAGTTACACCTTTTCCTAAAGATGATAAAACTCCACCTGTAACAAAAATGAACTTTTGCATTTATTAACCTCTTGATGATACTTATATTTATGAAATTATTTTAGCAGATACTGAAAAATAATTAACTTTCAGTTGGCAATTCTTCTGTAGGCTGTTCTCCTTGCTGTTCTGCCTCTTCAGGAGGAGTTGCCTGTTTAATTATATTTTCTAAAAGAGATCCTAATAGTTCTCCTCTATTGTAAAGTGTATGGTCTCTGAAAACTCTTTCTCTTCCAGCTACTGCTATATTTTCTCTCTCCTGAGGCATATCTTCCAAGTAGTAAGCCAAAATACCTTCGATTTCAATTGAATCCATTGGATGATAAGTAATAACTTCCTCTCCTGGCTTAAAGAATGTTTTTGCAGAAAATCTTTCTTCCACCATTGTCAGTGCATTTGCACCCATTGCGTCAAAAACTGTAAATCCAAGTCCAGAAGGAATAAAAGGAGGTTGACTTAATAGAGCAATCTTTGTTTTTGATAAGAATTGAATCACATCTTTTTCCGAAATAACATCATCATAAACTACAACATTTTCTTTTAGTTCACCTTCTACTTTTCCAATAACATTAATTTGAAAACCGTCAATAGATTCTAATATCTGCCATCTTCTTAAATGCATTGCATAAGCTCCAGCTTCCACCAGTAAAGCCATAAATCCGTCTTCATTCTCTTTTTGGAACTGCATTAAACCTTCCTGATATTGCGGATTAAACTGGGAAGCTAAATAAGAAGATGCATACCTTATTGGCATATCAGGATTTCTGTAAATTAATCTCCCAAGTTCAGTTGCGTAAATGTATAAATTTTCATCTAATCTTTCTCTCCAGCCATCTTCAATAATCATAGGGTCAACAACTGGCCCTGTAAAAGCTATGTCAAATTCTTTAGTTGTTAATGGAGGAGGAAAGTTTTGAGGATGAATACCTGGAGCTAAAAAGGCGATATTTTTTCCCATACTTGCAAGCCACTGGGCATGTTCCGGATCTATGTTTAAAAATAAAAGCTGATTTGAGGATAAAGCAGGTTTTAACTTCATCCAGTGAATCATAGGGTCATCCAAGAACCATGTAACGTGAATATTCCCTAAAACGTCACACAACAACTGTTTTTGATTATCTTTTTCTGCGAAAATTAAACCATCTAAATTTATATCAAATGTAAACAAAGGTTTAAATTCAACTATTTCTTGAGCAATCGTTTCTATATTTTCAGGTTTTGGCTCAAAAACTTTTGTTTCAAATCCTCTACCTGACAAAGATTTTTCAAATGCTGGAATTATACTATCAGTAAATCCTCTTAAATCTGGTGTTTTAATAAATGCTA
>Ga0256832_1002117_pt1 | contig 13535 bp, 8 predicted proteins | sample 134614metaG_FD_190534 | JGI IMG/M metagenome (GOLD analysis project Ga0256832, IMG submission 190534) | Hydrothermal vent microbial communities from Lau Basin, Pacific Ocean - 134-614 | ecosystem: Environmental > Aquatic > Marine > Hydrothermal vents | place: Pacific Ocean: Lau Basin | collected... | reverse complement strand
CGGCGATGCGTCGCGCCAGCTTCGCCACCGAGCGCGCCGCGAGATGGCGCACCCCGTAGTGCAGCCCCAGCCACACCAGGTAGGCGCCGAGGGCGCCGAGGAACATGCGCAGCGGGGTGGCGGTGAGCCACTGCCACCATTCGGCCTTGTAGTGCGGGCCGTCCCACTGGCCGAGCTGGATGGAGCCGAACAGGAAGGCGGCGATCGCCGCCAGCAGCACCAGGGCGTCGCCCACCAGGGTGCGCTTGCGCCAGGTCTCGATCAGCTCCAGCAGGGCGGGGACGGTCTTTTCCTCCAGGTCGCGGGCGGTCTTCTCCAGGCTGCCGACGATGCGGTAGGCGCGCTCCACCTCCACCTGCTGCATGCGGCCGTAGATCTCGGCGATGTCGGCGTCGCGCTTCTTCTCGAAGCGCTCGCGCAGCGCCGGGTCCTCGATGGGGTTGGCGGCGGTCTTGCTGTAGATGGTGAAGAAGCGGCCGGCGGTGAGGCCGCGCTCGCCCAGGGCCCGCTGCCAGGCGGCGACCACCTCCTCGGGGTTGTCCTCGCGCGCGGTGGTGTCGAGCTGGTTGAGGATGTAGAGGAACTTGCCGGAGTCGGGGCGGCGGATGGTCTTGTCCACCAGGTGGTCCAGGGTGTCGCGCATCGCGCCCGGCTCGGGATGGCGGCCGTCGAAGAACACCAGCACCAGGTCGGAGAGGTCGATGATGTGGTCGGTGATGCGCAGGGTGGAGGTGCGCTGGGCGTCGGCGTCGAAGCCGGGGGAGTCGATGATGATCTTGCCGCGCAGGCGCTCGCTGGCGCAGGTCTTGAGCTGCAGATAGGCGTCGATGCGCGAGCCCTCGCCGGCGGCGACCTTCTCGATCTCGGCGCTGATCTTGTAGAAGGGGAAGCGCGGGTCGGAGTCCAGCGCCACCCCGGGCAGGGTGTGCGACTCGCGCTGCTTGCTGTAGCAGATGACGGTGAACTTGTCGTCCACCGCCTGGTTGCCGCTGCGCTGCAGGCGCTCGCCCAGGTAGTCGTTGATGAAGGTGGACTTGCCCGCGGAGAAGGTGCCCAGCACCGAGATCAGCGGCCACCAGGGGATCTGGGTGGCGTGGGACTCGTCGATCCCGATCAGCCCCATGCGCCGCGTCACCAGGTCGAGCTTGCGGAAGCTCTGGACGGCGTTGAGCAGGACCGGGTTCTCCTGCTCGAGGTGGTTCTCCAGTTGTTTCAGGCGGTGTTCTATGACATTGCTGCTCATGCTGATCCGTCCCTATCGGCTGACTGCCCCAGTGGAGGTTCGATGGTATCCCGAGGAAAGGGCGAAGGATAGGGCATTGGGGATTTCACCCATGTCGCCCGGCATCGACGTGGTGGATCATTAACCACGGTTAAGGGCGATACATTGCATTCCTGGTGGCCGGTGGGGGATAATCGGCGCCATTATGCGGCATGCCCACTTCGATGCGCGCACCCGCGTCTCGTGCCAGCGGGGTGCGGCCGCGACATAAATAAAACCGGGCGAGACGCAGATCGGCTCCCCCTAAAACTAGGACCTTGGTTGAGACCATGCGAAGAATCCTGACTGCAGCGGTTGTAGGTGTATCGGTTTTCCTGGGGGGCGTCGCCCCGGCGGCGGAGGAGGCGCCCGCTGCCGGCGAGGTCTACGAGGTCGTCACCTCCACCGAACAGCCCACGGTGGCCATCGGCGGGTCGGTGGTGCCCTATCGCCAGGTGACCCTGGCGGCCCAGCTCCCCGGCCGGGTCAAGTACGTGGCGGGCGTGGAGGGCGACTTCTTCAAGAAGGGCACCCTGCTGGTGGCCCTCGACGAGGACGAGCTGCTGGCCAAGCGCGCTGCGGCCTATGCACAGTACACCGCGGCCGAGGCGGAATTGCGCAACGCCGGGGTGCAGTACACTCGCGAACTGTGGTCGCCGCGCGCCAAGTCCGCGCCTGGCGGCATGGGGCTGCCCAACCTGTTCGACCAGATGTTCACCCGCCCCGCCGAGGACTTCTTCGGCGAGCGCGACCGCGGCGCCGAGCGCAGCGCCGACCTGTATGCCTCCAGCACCCGCATCGAGCAGGCGCGCAGCGCCATGATGCGCGCCGCCTCCGAGATCCAGGCCATCGACGCCAAGCTGCGCGACACCCGCAGCGTGGCCCCCTTCGACGGGGTGATCCTGCACAAGTACGTGGAGGAGGGCGACACGGTGCAGCCGGGCCAGCCGCTGCTGGACTTCGGCGACGTCACCTGGCTGCAGATCGAGGTGGACGTGCCGGCGCGCCTGGCGCAGGGGCTGCGTCCGATGATGATCCTGCCGCGCGCCGCCACCTTCGACGACCATCCGCAGCCGGTGGACATCCGGGTGGCGCAGATCTTCCCCATGGCGGACGTGCAGCGGCACACCGTGAAGGTCAAGTTCGACATTCCCCAGGGGATCTCCAAGCCCGGCATGTATGCCAAGGTGATGATCCCCGACACCTCGCAGGCCGCGAGCAACGCGCGCCTGCCCATGATCCCCACTTCGGCCATCCTGTATCGCGGCAACCTGCCGGTGGTGTACGTGCAGAACGCCGAGGGCCGGCCGGAGCTGCGCATGATCCGCGAGGGCCGCAAGCTGCCCAACGGCATGACCACGGTGCTCTCCGGCATCGCCGAGGGCGACCGCGTCTACGTCAACCCCGGACCGCGCCTGCGCAACGAGCTGGAGCCGTCCGCCGCTTCCGAGAAGAAAGAGGATGAGGAAAAGAACGGCGAGGATGCGGGATGAAGCGGTGCTTCCCGTTGGCACAACAGCAGGCTGAAGCGGTCACATGAGCGACGAAATGAATACCAAGCCGGACTGGGAGCCGGGTGTCGTCCAGGAGGAACACAGCCTGGGGATCGCCGGTTCGGTCGCGCGCTTCTTCATCGATTCCCCACTGGCGCCCCTGCTCTACATCGCCATGCTGGGGCTGGGCATCCTGGGCCTGATGATCACCCCGCGCCAGGAGGACCCCCAGATCTCGGTGCCGATGATCGACCTGTTCGTGAAGTACCCCGGCGCGGACGTCGATCAGGTGGTGTCGCTGGCGATCCAGCCGCTGGAACGGCTGATGTACGAGATCGAGGGCGTCAAGCACGTCTATTCCGCCGCCGAGCGGGGGCAGGGCATCGTCACCGTGCAGTTCAAGGTGGGCGAGCAGATGGGCCCCTCGCTGGTGAAGGTCAACGACAAGCTGGCCTCCAACCAGGACAAGATCCCGCCCGGCGTGATGCCGCCGCTGGTCAAGGCCAAGGGCATCGACGACGTGCCGGTGGTGACCGCCACCCTGTGGTCGGACAAGGACTATAACAAGGACGGCATCCCCGATGTGGACGACTCCCAGCTGCGGCGTCTGGCGCAGTCGGTGCTGCAGAAGCTCAACGAGATCCCGGAGACGGGCAACAGCTTCGTGGTGGGCGGGCGTGCCGAGCAGATCATCATCGAGGTGTTTCCCGAGCGGCTGGCCGGTTTCGGCCTGACCCTCAGTCAGGTGGCGCAGGCCATCCAGGGCGCCAACATCGAGCAGGAGATGGGCGACGTCGAGTCGGGCGGCACCCACCTCATGGTGGTGTCCGGGGCCTTCCTCAAGACGGTGGACGACATCAAGTCGCTGCAGGTGGGGCTGCACAACGGCGTGCCGGTATACGTGCACGACGTGGCCGACGTGCGCCAGGGGCCGGAGGACGCCAAGCAGATGGTGGCCTTCTACGCCGGGGCCGCCAGCGGCAAGCTCGATCAGGCGGTGGCGGTGCCCGCGGTGACCATCGCGGTGGCCAAGAAGAAGGGCACCAACGGTGTGACCGTGGCCAATGCGGTGATCGACCGGCTGCAGCAGCTCAAGGGGCAGCTCATTCCCAACGACGTCAACGTCACCATCACCCGCGACTACGGCAAGACCGCCAACGACAAGGTCAACGAGCTGATCTTCAAGCTGTTCGTCGCCACCGGCATCGTGTTCCTGCTCATCTGGGGCGCCTTCCGAGCCCTCAAGCCGGCGATCGTGGTGCTGCTGGTGATCCCGGTGGTGCTGCTGTTCACCATTCTGTCCGCCTGGCTGCTGGACTTCACCATCGACCGGGTGTCGCTGTTCGCCCTGATCTTCTCCATCGGCATCCTGGTGGACGACGCCATCGTGGTGGTGGAGAACATCTACCGCCGGTGGCTGGAGGCCGAAAGCACCGCCATGGAGATCGCCGTGGACGCGGTGCGCGAGGTGGGCAACCCCACCATCCTGGCCACCTTCACCGTCATCGGCGCCCTGCTGCCCATGGGCTTCGTCTCCGGCATGATGGGACCCTACATGCTGCCCATCCCGGTGCTGGGCTCGGTGGCGATGGGCGTGTCGCTGTTCGCCGCCTTCGTGTTCACCCCCTGGCTGGCCAACCACGGCATCTTCCGCCCCACCATGAAGTACCTGGAGTCGGCGGAGAAGCGCGAGCACGCCCTGTCCGAGCGGCTGGACGGCATCTATCGCCGCATCCTCACTCCCATGATCCGGGACCCGCGCAAGGCGCGCCTGTTCCGCCTGACCATGTGGGGCATCTTCCTGTTCACCTGCAGCTTCTTCTACTTCAAGTGGGTGGCGGTGAAGATGCTGCCGCTGGACAACAAGCCAGAGTTCTCGGTGGTGCTCAACATGCCGGACGGCACCGCTCTGGCGGAGACCGCCAACATGGCGCACCGCATCGCGGACCGCCTGCGGCGCTTCCCCGAGGTGGTCGATGCCCAGATCTATGTCGGTACCGCGCGGCCCTTCGACTTCAACGGCATGGTCCGCCACTACTATCTGCGCAACAAGCCCTGGCAGGGCGAGGTCCAGATCAACCTGCTGGACAAGCAGGACCGTGACCGCACAAGTCACGAGATCGCGGTGGCCGCACGCGAGGAGGTGAAGAAGATCGTCGAGGGTCATGAGGGCGTCACCTTCGCGGTGGTGGAGATGCCGCCGGGGCCGCCGGTGCTGCAGTCGGTGGTGGCCGAGGTGCACGGCCCGGACCCGGAGACCCGGCGCCGGGTGGCCGCCATGCTGACCGACGTGTTCCGCCAGACCGAGAGCCTGGTGGACGTCGACAACTACATGCGCGACCCCTACGACTACTGGCACTTCGAGATCGACTACGAAAAGGCGCAGCGGCGCGGCATCACGGTGGCGGCGATCAACCGCGAGCTGTCGATGGCGCTGGGCAGCTACAAGCTGGGCGACGTCAAGCAGCGCGCCGGCCACGAGCCCATCGCCATTGTGATCCAGATCCCGCTCGCCGAGCGTTCCAACGTCTCGCGCCTGGGCGACATCCTGGTGCCCACGCCCGACGGCAAGGGGGTGCCGCTGCGCGAGCTGGGCCGATTCGAGCGGCGCAAGGAATCCCCCATCGCCTACCACAAGGACCTGCGCGGCGTGGAATACGTCGTCGCCGACGTGGGCGGCCGCCTGGCGGCACCCATCTACGGCATGTTCGAGGCGATGGACAAGCTGGAGGAGATCGGCTGCGAGACGCCCGACGGCGTGCGCCTGTGCGACCACTTCTACTGGACCGGGCCGCCGCCCTCCGACGACCATTCGGGTGTGGAGTGGGCCGGCGAATGGACCGTCACCTACGAGACCTTCCGCGACATGGGCCTGGCGTTCATCGCCGCCCTGGGCCTGATCTACATCCTGGTGGTGTGGGAGTTCGGCAACTTCCGCGTCCCGGCGCTGATCATGGCGCCCATCCCGCTCACCCTGCTGGGCATCATCCCGGCGCACATGCTGTTCTTCCAGATGGGGTGGGGCGGCGAGTTCACCGCCACCTCCATGATCGGCTGGATCGCGCTTGCGGGCATCATCGTGCGCAACTCCATCCTGCTGGTGGACTTCTCCATCCACAGCCTGCAGAAGGGCGAGAGCGTGGTGGAGTCGGTGATCGGCGCCTGCAAGGTGCGGACCCGTCCCATCCTGATCACCGCCCTGGCCCTGGTGGGCGGCTCCTCGGTGATCTTCTTCGACCCTATCTTCCAGGGCATGGCCATCTCCCTGGCCTCCGGGGTGCTGGTATCCACCATCCTCACCCTGATCGTGATCCCGCTGGGTTGCGCCAATGCGGCGGAGTCGCTGTGCGAGGTGGCCGGGGTGGACTGCGCGGCCAAGGGCCTGCTGCCCGAGCAGACCCACCCCCGCGACGACGCCGGCGAGAGTGGCTATTCGGTGCCGGTGTGGCTGCGCCTCTGGGGCTGGCTGATGAGCCTGGTGTTCGCCATCGTCGGTATCTTCACCACCTTCTTCGGCTGGTTCACGCGACGCCGTGCGCGCAGGCAGGAGAACAACGGCGGCTCCGGCGGCCCAGCGCCGGGCGGCGGCACGCCGCCGCCCACCCCGCCGACGCCCGCACCTGCGCCCGCGGGGGGCGCGTCGGCACCGGCCGGAGGCGGCGATGCCCGCTCCGAAACCGCGGCGCCGGCCGAGGCGGCCACCGAGTCCGTGTCGGAGCCGCCCGAGCCCGCCGCCTCGGAGGGCGTTGCCGAGGCGGCAGAGGAGCGGGCCGCGGAGGTCGATGAGGCCGCTGCGCCGGAGCCGTCGCCCGCGGAGGAGGCGGACGCCTCCACCGCCATGGCACCCGCCAGGGCCAAGGTCGCCCCGCGCAAGAAGAGCAGTCGCAAGAAAGCGACCCGCAAGAAGGTTGCCACTCGCAAGAAGGTGGCCGCCAAGAAGGCGACGACCAAGAAGACCGCCGCCCGCAAGACGGTCAAGAAGGCCCCGGTCGCTGCCCCTGCGGCACCTGCCTCGGCTGGCGGCGACAAGGACAGCGGCGAGAACGGCCGCAGCCGGCGCGGCATCCGTCTCAAGGCGCCCGACAACCTGAGCGACGACGGCCTGGGTTGAGAAGCCCGTCCGCGCCGCCATATTCGCCCCGGTGGCATGGGGCCCCGTGCTGCTGCCGATCCATTGATTTCGATGATCGAGCGGCAAGTGACTATAGTTTGATAGGGAGCGGGCCGCCCGTGCCGGTGTTTCGCCGCGCGACGAGGGCACCGACTTCGTCAACGGATGGGTCACAGCACGATGAAACCGTGGTCGGCAAAATCGGGATCCAGGGCAGGGACGGCATGGTGGGTCGCGCTTTGTGTCGTTTTTCTCGCCGTGCCCGCGCTCCAGGCGCATGCCGCCGGGGTCTGGCATGCCGGTCCGGCCGCGGGTTCGCGTGCGGTGTTCCGGCCTCTGGCACGACACGGTGCGACCGGCGGCCGGCGGATACGCCCCGTCAGGATGCCCGCCCGCATGCTGCTGGGCACCCCGTCCGTCTCCTCTTCGCGCTCCCCCGGCCTGACCGGGCAGGCGGTGGCGGCAGGTGCGCCCCTCATCCTGGCCGATGGAGAAGCTGCGGCGGTCGACGATCCGCGCTTCCGGCCGCTGCAGCGGGAGCACCTGGACGATCCCGCCCCGCCGCGCGCGGCGATGATCCCACCCGCCGGCCTGGCGCCCTATCCCGGTGCGATGCTCCCCTATGGATTGCCTTATCCTTATCCGCCCGCCGCCGGTTATGGCCTGATTCCCTATCCGCCGCTGCCCTATCCGGGGGCGCCCTATGGTACGGTAGTGCCTCAGGTGCCGGTGCCCGTGGTGCCCCCCGTGCCGTTGCCCGTGGCGCCCTATCTGCAATTGCCGTATGCTCCACAGCCCTTGGTTGCACCTGTATGGCCCTATTTCTGAGATCGCCGGACGGCCCGGAGGGCGCGGCCTGACGGCGGTCGAAGCACGAGAGAGAAAAGAATGAACTTCCAGCGTAGTATCCGGAAAATCTGCCTCTCCTGTCTGATGATCGCGCTGCCGCTGCAGGTCGGCGCGGCCACCGCGACGCAGCAGGCATCGCAGTGGCGTCCGCAGGCGGCCGCCTTGCCCCAGCCGCCGGTTGCCATGCCCAGGCCGCCCGCACCGCCCCTCTATTCGGCACCCCGTTTCCGGCCCCTGGCACAGGGCGCTGCCTGGCAGGGTGCGCAGGCCGGGGCCCCTTCCCCGGCGAGGGGCGGGTTCATGCCGGTGGCGCAGGGGTACCAGGCCCAGCGCCCGCCGGCTTTCGCGCGTCAGTATGCCTGGCGCCCCATCAGCCCGCCGCTGGTGGTGAGCCGGCCGCAGCGCCCGATGGCGCCGCCGGCGCCCGTCTGGCCGGGCTATCCGCCGGCGCCGGTCGCGCCGCGCCTCGGCATGGCACCGCCCTGGGCGCCGATGCCGATGTACGGCGCCTATCCGCCGCCCCCGCCTCCGCCGCCGGTCTACTACCGTCCCCTGCCGCCCCCGCCGCCGCCCTGGCTGCCGGTCACCGGCCTGCCTTGGGGCTACGGCGCGGGAACGCCCTGGGGCGCGGTTCCCTATCCGCCGCTCTATGGCGGCCTGCCGGCCTGGGCGCCGACGCCCTTCCCGACGGGCGGCTATCGTGCGCCCCGTTACCGTCGCGGTCCCCTGGGGCGGCAGAGCTATCGCGGCCTGCTGGGCGAGCGGGGTTGGGGCGGTTTTCCGGGCTTCGGCGGCTTTCCTGCCTTCGGGGTGCCCTGGGGCGGCACCGGCGGCTGGCCCTGGGGCGGCGGGAGCTGGATGCCATCGCCCGGCGGGTTCCTGCCGGGCAGCGGTTTCGGAATCCCCATGGCGGGCATGATGCCCGGCACCGGCGACTGTTTCTGGTGCGGGAGCTGACAGGAAGAACGAGAGAGGGCTAGGGCGCCATGATAACGATGATCGGGAGCCTCAAGGGGGGCTCGGGCAAGAGTACCGTCACCTTCAACCTGGCCATCTGGCTGGCCCTGGCCGAGGCCGACGTGGCGGTGGTGGATGCCGACCCCCAGTCGACGCTTTCCGATGTCCTGCAGGTGCGCGAGGAGGAGGGCTATCGGCCCCTGGTGCCGCGCCTGCCTGCCTCCGCCCTGGGCGAGCCCGAGCAGCTCCGGTCACATGACCAGGTTCTGGTGGACGTGGGCACCGCCTCCATGGACAACCTGAAGCGGGCGATCGGTGTCGCCGACCGCATCCTGGTGCCGGTGCCGCCCAGCCAGGCGGACATCTGGTCCACGCAGCGCTTCCTGCGCTTCGTCAAGGCGAACGCCGGCGACCGCGAGGTGGAGGTGCTGGGCTTCATCAACCGTGCCGACACCCACCACGCCATCCGCGAGTCCGACGAGGCGGCCGCGGCGCTGGTGAGCCTGCCGGACATCCGGTATCTGAAGCCGCGACTGGCGCAGCGTACCGCCTACCGCCGCTCCTTCAGCGAGGGGCTGGCGGTGTTCGAGCAGCAACCGCGCAGCAAGGGCGCTGCGGAATGGAATGCGCTGGCCGCGGCGCTGTATCCCGATCTGCTGGGGTGAATCATGGGCAAGTGGATAGGTGATTTCGGCAACTGGTTGATGACCCACCTGGTGGCGCTGGGCTTTCTGGCCTTCGCGGTGGTGGGTATCGTCTTCTATGAACCCATCTTCGACGCCAAACAGCCGCCCAAGGGGCCGCCGCCGGAGCAGGCGGCGGTGGCCGAGGCGCGGGTGCCCGCGCCGCCCAAGCCTGCGCGGCCGGTGGCGCCGGAGAAACAGGGCAGCCAGTTCCGCCCCCTGCTGCCGGAGGAGATCGTGGCGGCCACCCAGGAGCCGAAGCCCGCGGTGCCCCCCGCCAACCCCAAGCCGAAACCGGCACCGCCGGCCAAGCAGCGGCTGCGTCCGCTCTCGGAGCAGCCGACGGGCGAGGGGGGCGTGCAGGGCGAATCGGACAATCCCTGGCCGGGACTGCCGCCGCTGCTGGTGAAGGCGCGCCAGGCCTTCATCGCCGGCCGGCTGGCCGAGGCCGAGACCTTCTACCTGGAGCACCTGCACCAGCATCCCAAGGACGCGGACGCCTTCGGCGAGCTGGGCAACCTCTACTACGCCATGGGGCGGCCCCAGGACGCGCTGGATGCCTATTACCAGGCGGGCATCCGGCTGCGGCGCATGCCCGGTCGGGCGGAGTCGCTGAAGCTGGTGATCCGGCTGCTGAAGGAGGCGGGGGACTCGCGCGCCGAGATGCTGGAGGCGCCGCGCCGTACCGCGAACTGAGCGGACTTTTTCAAGGGTTGTCGAAAGACCCTGCGGCAAGTCTTTGTTTACCGGTGTTAGTGTCGCAAAAGCCCCGGCATGCTATTTTAGGAAGCATAAAATCATCCTATCGGTATCCCGAACATGAGCGAACAGGAACAGCAGTCCACCCCCGCCAAGGGCGGCATCTCCCACGAGGACGAGTATGCCCGCCTCTCGGAGGTGTTCGAATCCAGCGCCCGCCGCTGGGAGCTGATCATCTATCCTTCCCTGTTCGCTTTCATCGTGCTGGCGGTGTACGGCTTCTATCTGATCTACAACCTGCAGCGCGACGTGCACTACCTGGCGATCAGCGTGGACACCAACATGACCACCCTGGCGGGCAACATGCAGGCGGTGGCCAAGAACATGGGCCAGCTCACCACCAATGTGCGGGCGATGACGGTGAGCCTGGATTCCATCGACCACAAGGTGGCCACCCTGGAGCCGATGCTCACCAACATCAGTTCCATGGACCGCTCGATGCGTTCGATCACCTACAACACCGGGGCGATGAACGCGGCGGTGCAGGGGCTGAACATCAGCACCTACCGCATGAACCGCGACCTCGGCCGCCCCATGCGGATGATGAAGACCTTCATGCCCTGGTGAGCGCGGCCGCGCTCAGTGCTCCTCCAGCTCGATGGTGGGGGCGGGCTCCTGCAGGAAGTACCCCTGGATGTAGTTGACGCCGATGTTCCACAGGATCGCCAGGGTGTCGGCATGCTCGATCCCGGTGGCGACGGTGCGGATGTCGCGGTGTTGCAGGCCCTGGTTGATCTCGGACAGCCGGAGCTGGCGCTGCTCGCTGCTGGTCAGCTCGCCCGACAGGCGCGGGGCGAGGCGTGCCATGCTTACCCCGTAGCGCCGCAGCAGCTCGTAGTCGTCGAAATCCTCGTCGATGCCGTTGCAGCTGATGCGGCAGTTGATCTTGCGCAGCCCTTCGGTGAGGCGCATCAGCTCCGGCGGCTGTTCGCGCAGCAGCGACAGCTCGAACTGGAAATAGAGCCAGGCGCCCTTGGCCTTGAATTCGCGCAGGCAGTCGCACACCCAGAGCAACATGGAGTCGTCCAGCGCCCCCTCGCGGGAGAGGGTGATGTGGAAGTTGACCTTCTTGCCGTTGCGGCGGTGGCGTGACAGCTCGCTGATGGCGCGGCGGATCACCCAGCGGTCGATCTCTCCCAGGCGTTCACTCTGGTCGGCATGGCGGTAGAACCAGGCGGGTTCGCGCTCGATGCCGCGGGAGTCCAGCAGGCGCACGAAGATGGAGTAGTTCTCGCGGGTGTCGCCCTCGAGGCTGACGATCGGCTGGTAGAGCAGGCGGAAGCCGTCGCGCTCCAGGGCGCCGTCGATCATGCCCACGATCTCGGTGTTCACCCCGGGGTCGGCGAAGCCGGACATCTCGTCGTTGAACACGCTGATGGGTTCGTTCTGGGTCTGCCGTTCCTCGCGCGCCTGGCGTGCGGCGCGGCGGCAGCGACGCACCAGCTCCAGGGCGCTGAGCCCCTCGCTCTGGCGGGTGGGGATCACGCCGAGGCTGAACTCCGGTTCCTCGTCCAGCTCGCAGCGGCTGCGCAGATCGGCCTGGTAGAGGGCGTCCAGGCAGGCGGCGGCGGCGCTGTCGGGCGCCTGGTCGGTGCGCGTGAGCACCAGGAACTCGTGATCGCCGAAGCGCGAGAGCAGGTCGCCGCCGAAGTGGCCCCGCAGGGTCTCGGCGGCCTCGTTGAGCAGGCAGTCGGCCTTGTCCAGGCCCTCCCGGTCGCATAGCTCGGCGAAGTTGTCGATGCTCACCTCCATCAGTAGGCCGTCCTCCGGCAGCCCCTGTCCCGACTGGATCGACTCCAGCGCACGCACGAAGGCGTGACGGTTGAGCAGGCGGGTCTGGGGGTCGCGGTCGATCAGCTCGTTGATCCGTGCCTGCAGCTCGTCCTCCGCATCCTCGGTGCGGATGATGACCTGCACGCAGTGCTCGTCGTGGACCTGGGTGGGGGATACGCTGATGCGCGCTCGGAAGGTGCCGCCCTGGCGGTGTCGGAACAGCAGCTCCTGTTCTGCGAACTCCTCCTTGCGTGCCCGTTTGAGCAGGTGCCTGAAGTCGTCGCGGTCTTCGGGGGCGACGAGGTCCAGCATGGTGAGGCCGCTCATGTCCTCGGGTGAGAGGCCGAACAGCTCCTGGTACACGGGGTTGCTCTGGATGTGGGTGCCCTCGTGGAGGTAGGCGACGGCATCGCGGGTGCTGCGCAGCAGCTTCTGGAAGCGCGCCTCGGCTCCCTGGAGCTGGTCGCGGAGGCGCGCCAGTTCCTGGCGCAGCAGCAGGGTCTGGTACTCGCGCTGGATGGCGAACACCAGGCGTCCGGTGGAGATGGAATGGAGCAGGTCACGCAGCCCCGCCTGGCTGGCGTACTCGGCCCACTGAGGGGGATGTTCGCTGAGCAGGATGATGGAGGCGGCGGGGTTCTCCTCGCGCACCATCTCGATCGCCTGTTCCGGCGGCAGGGCGGTGGAGTCGGCATTGATGGTGACCAGGTCCGCCGGCTCGGTCTCCAGCAGGCGCAGCAGGCCCTCGCGGGTCTCGGTGCTCTCCAGGCGCACCGGCTGGCCGCTGTTGCGCAGGGCCGCGGCGATGCGCGCGGCGTCCTCGCTGCTGCTGCCGATCATCAGGAGCTCCAGCGGGGAGTTGCCGTTGTCCAGGCTCTGGAATACCGAATCCGGGCTGGCGGCCATCAGGCTTCTCCCCCCGCTGCCGGGAAGGGCGGCAGGCGCATCGAGGTGCAGGGGCCGGCTGTCGTCGCTCGGGTCACAGGGCGTTCCACAGGCTGTCGAATTCGTCGTAGATGTTGTCTTCGCCGCCGGCGCCCTCTTCCTCGCGCCGGTTGGCGAATTCGAAGCCGTAGCGCGCGAAGCCGCTGCTGAAGTCGATCAGCCGCGTCAGGCGCACCAGGCGCTGCTCCTCCGGCAGGCCGTCCAGCCACAGCTGGGTGCCCACGGGGTGGGTGGCGCTGCTCAGCACCAGGCTGGGCTCCTCGTTCTCGCGCCGGCCGTCGCGCAGGTCCAGCAGCAGGCAGGGCAGGGAGTCGCCCTGCTTGCGGATCGGCTGCCGGTGCCCGTTGGGAACCGGGAGGGCGTTCATCGCCTGCACATGGGAGGATATCACCTCCAGGCCCAGCTCCAGCTGCGACTGGCTGACGCTGTGCAGCCAGCGGATCACGCCCAGGCTGTAGTCCGGCTTGTCGTTGGCCCCGCCGATGCCCAGCAGCTCGCCCACCTTCACCTTCGGCGGGTGGGCGTCGGCGGACCAGGGGATGCAGTAGCCGCCCGCACTCTCGTTGATGGTGGTCACCTCCAGGCCGCGCGGGTCGAGCTGGTCGAGCATGCGGCTCTCCTGCCACTGCTCGCCGGGCAGGGCGGCGGCCTGGCTGTCGGTGAGCAGGGAGTCCTGCGGCGCGTGGTGGTCCAGCTCGCTGGGG
>Ga0256832_1002116_pt1 | contig 13538 bp, 10 predicted proteins | sample 134614metaG_FD_190534 | JGI IMG/M metagenome (GOLD analysis project Ga0256832, IMG submission 190534) | Hydrothermal vent microbial communities from Lau Basin, Pacific Ocean - 134-614 | ecosystem: Environmental > Aquatic > Marine > Hydrothermal vents | place: Pacific Ocean: Lau Basin | collected... | reverse complement strand
GTTAAAGATATCCCGCCACATGCCGAACAGTCTGTGTAAGGAAACTGAAAGGACTTTCGACATGAAAAGGCATCGCCCCCCAAACCCCGGATCTGGCTCACCTGACAATACTCTTGTCCGCCGTTCGCCGGAACCATCGATCGTCCATCGGCGGCCTGTTTGCGCGCTGAGCATGTTGCTGGCGCTGGTGATGACCAGTGCCTGTGCCTCGAAGATCCCCGCCAATCAGTGGACGCGAATTGCCGCAAGCCATTATCCGGGTATGACAGATATCCATCAGGAAGTGAATGTTATCGAAGGTATTTACCAGGGACAGAAGATTTCCGGTTATATCGACCAGAACGACCAGTGGGTGGAACTCAGCCGGCGTCCGGTAAAGGCCGTGGATGCTGCCGAAGCCGGCCAGATTGCCGACGTGTTGACAACGGGCATCGGCCTGTCGAAAGGGCTGTCTGAAACCAACCCCCTGGGCGTCGGAATGCTGCCGCTGAAGTTTGCCCTCAACTACTACGCGGAAAACCAGGGAGTGAGGGAGTGTGGCCAGATCAAGACTTTCCTGTCAGCTACCGGCTGGGGAGCTGCGGCGGCCAACATCATAACCATATCGGCAGGAGCCTTCACTGGAGGCAGTGCAGCAGCCGGTCTCCTGGTTGGCACCCTGGCCTGGAACCAGTTTCCTGGCACCGATGGCTGTACCGTATGGCTGGGGCAGCCCGTTGAAACGAGCACGCTCTGAGGTCCCGGGCAGGTCTGTACCCCGAAGGGGACGTATGCTGACTCCATGCAGCTGTAATTTCCTTCCGCCCGCCTGATCCCTGTCTTCTGTCGTCATTCGGTTATGAACGCGGTGTTTCTCCGTGGATTTCTTCATTTATTTTGATTCTTTCGTGGAATGCCATTCATGCAAAATATGAATTTGTTTTATTAAATAGAGAATAGTAGGCTGTCTTCCGTCAAGAAACGCGAGAGACAGCAGGCATGACCGCAAAAACACTTTATGACAAGCTGTGGGACGCCCATGTGGTGCGGACCGACGAACATGGCACCAGTCTTATTTATATAGACAGGCAGTTGGTGCATGAAGTGACTTCGCCCCAGGCCTTCGAGGGCCTGCGTCTTGCCGGGCGCAAACCCTGGCGAATCAGCGCCAACCTGGCCACGCCAGATCACAATGTGCCCACCAATCCTGAAGATCGCCATGGTGGCGTGGAAGCCATCCATGATCCGGTATCGCGCCTGCAGGTAGAAACCCTGGATCGAAACTGCGAGGAATTTGGCATCCCCGAGTTTCACATCAATGATCCCCGTCAGGGCATCGTGCATGTGGTGGGGCCAGAACAGGGCGCCACCTTGCCGGGCATGACCGTGGTCTGCGGCGATTCCCACACCGCCACCCATGGCGCCTTCGGCGCCCTGGCCTTTGGTATCGGCACTTCCGAAGTGGAGCATGTGCTGGCCACCCAGTGTCTGATCCAGAAAAAGAGCAAAGCCATGCTCATCGATGTGCAGGGCAGGGTCGGTCCCGGGGTCACCGCCAAGGACATCGTGCTCGCTATCATCGGAAAAATTGGCACGGCAGGCGGCACGGGGTACGCCATCGAGTTTGCCGGTGAAGCCATCCGCGATCTGTCCATGGAAGGGCGTATGACCGTATGCAACATGGCCATAGAGGCCGGCGCCCGGGCGGGTTTCGTGGCCGTGGACGACAAGACCATCGACTATGTGGAAGGGCGCCCCTTTGCACCCAAGGGTGAGCTTTGGGAAAAGGCCGTGGCCAGCTGGCGGGAGCTGCATTCCGACGAGGGTGCAAAGTTCGATGAAGTGGTAGTGCTGGATGCATCGGAAATTCAACCCCAAGTCACCTGGGGCACTTCCCCGGAAATGGTTGTGGGCGTAAACGAGCGGGTGCCCGATCCCGATAACGAAGCTGATGAAGTGCGGGCCAACGGCATGCGCCGGGCGCTGGAATACATGGGCCTGGAAGCAGGCACCCCCATTACCGATATCAGGCTGGACAAGGTCTTCATCGGCTCCTGCACCAATTCCCGCATCGAGGATCTGCGTGCCGCAGCTGAAGTGGCCAGGGGCCGCAGGGTGGCGGACAACATCAGGCAGGCTCTTGTGGTGCCCGGCTCGGGCCTGGTAAAAAAACAGGCCGAACAAGAGGGCCTGGACAAAATCTTTGTCGAGGCCGGTTTCGAGTGGCGCGAGCCGGGCTGCTCCATGTGCCTGGCCATGAACGCCGACCGCTTGGAACCGGGGGAACGCTGCGCCTCCACCTCCAACCGAAACTTCGAGGGGCGGCAGGGCATCGGTGGACGCACCCACCTGGTCAGTCCCGCCATGGCCGCGGCGGCGGCCGTTGCCGGCCATTTCGTCGATGTGAGGAATTTCTGAGATGGACAAATTCGAAACATTCAAAGGCATCGTCTGCCCCCTGGACCGGGCCAACGTGGACACCGACGCCATCATTCCCAAGCAGTTCCTCAAGTCCATCAAGCGTACCGGCTTTGGCCCCAACCTGTTCGACGAATGGCGTTACCTGGATCATGGCGAGCCCGGCATGGATCCGGCCAGCCGCAAGCCCAACCCGGCGTTCGTGCTCAACGATCCGCGTTACCAGGGTGCCAGCATCCTGCTGGCGCGCAAGAACTTCGGCTGTGGCTCCTCCCGGGAGCACGCCCCCTGGGCTTTACTGGATTATGGCTTCAAGGTCATCATTGCTCCGAGTTTTGCGGACATCTTCTACAATAACTGCTTCAAGAACGGCATCCTGCCCATCGTACTGGATGAAGACACCGTCGATCAGTTGTTCCAGAAATCCGGCGGCGAGCAGGCCCTGGAAATCACCGTGGACCTGGAGAATCAGAAGCTGACGCTGGAAAACGGCGCGGAAATTCCCTTCGAGGTGGACAGCTTCCGAAAGCACTGCCTCCTGGAAGGTCTGGATGACATCGGCCTGACCCTGCAGCACGTGGACGAGATTCGCGACTATGAGGAACGGCGCAAGCGGGAGGCCCCCTGGTTGTTTACAGAACTGGCTTGAGCGTAGGTCGGGCTTCAGCCCGACTTCGATACCTGGAACAGAGCATATCAGTCGGGCCGAAGCCCGGCCCACGAGGTAATTGAAACCATGAGCAAGAAAATTCTGATTCTTCCCGGCGACGGCATCGGCCCGGAAATCGTCAATCAGGCCGTAAAGGTGCTGGACAAGCTGGCGGGCGAGGGCCTGGACGTCGAACTGGATGAGGCCCTTGTTGGCGGCGCGGCCATCGACGCCACCGGCGGCCCCCTGCCGGATACAACCATGGACCTGGCCAAGGAAGCCGACGCCGTTCTCCTGGGGGCCGTGGGCGGCTACAAATGGGAATCCCTGGATATCTCCATCCGCCCGGAAAAGGGCCTGCTGGGTTTGCGCGCCGGCCTGAACCTGTTTGCCAACCTGCGCCCGGCCATCCTCTACCCCCAGCTCGCCGACGCCTCCACCCTGAAGCCAGAAGTGGTGTCCGGTCTGGATATCATGATCGTGCGGGAGCTCACCGGCGGTATCTATTTCGGTCAGCCCCGGGGTGTGCGTGAACTGGACAGCGGCGAGAAGGAAGGCTTCAACACCCTGGTCTACAGAGAAAGCGAGATCGAGCGCATCGTGCGCGTGGCCGGGGACATTGCCCGCAAGCGCGACAGCCGGGTCTGTTCCGTGGACAAGGCCAATGTGCTGGAATGCACCGAGCTGTGGCGGGACGTTGCTACCCGGGTCATGGAAAAGGATTACAGCGACGTGGAGCTGAGCCACATGTACGTGGACAATGCCGCCATGCAACTGGTGCGCGCCCCCAAACAGTTCGACGTCATGGTCACCACCAACATGTTTGGCGATATCCTGTCGGATTGCGCCGCCATGCTCACAGGCTCCATCGGCATGCTGCCGTCCGCATCCCTGGATGAGAATGGCAAGGGCATGTACGAGCCCATCCACGGCTCCGCCCCGGACATTGCCGGCCAGAACAAGGCCAATCCCCTGGCCACCATCCTGTCCGTGGCCATGATGCTTCGTTACAGCCTGGACGAAGCGGCCATGGCGGACCGAATAGAAACGGCGGTGAATCAGGTGCTGGACGACGGTCTGCGCACTCCGGACATCATGGCGGAAGGCATGAAGGAAATCAGCACCGAGGAAATGGGCGATGCCGTGGTGGCGGCCCTGTAGGCCGGGCTGTATTCCAACTGTTCCAGGGGTCGGAGTCAATTTGACTCCGACCCCTCTCCGATAAAGCACGAGACAGCAGGACAAGATGATGAAAAGAGTAGGTTTTGTAGGCTGGCGCGGCATGGTGGGTTCCGTCCTCATGCAGCGCATGCGCGAGGAAAATGATTTCGATGCCATCGAGGAGCCGGTGTTCTTCACCACCTCCCAGGCCGGGCAAAAGGGGCCGGACGTTGGCAAGGACATTCCCCTGCTTAAGGATGCCACCGACATCGAAGAACTGAAGAAGATGGAGGTCATCGTCACCTGCCAAGGCGGCGACTACACCAAGCAGGTGTTTGCCGACTTGCGTGCCAGCGGTTGGGATGGCTACTGGATCGATGCCGCTTCCACCCTCCGCATGGCCGATCATACGGTCATTGTCCTGGACCCCGTGAACATGAACGTCATCCAGGACGCCATCGCCAATGGCACCCGGGATTTCATCGGTGGCAACTGCACCGTCAGCCTCATGCTCATGGGCCTGGGCGGTCTGTTCCAGAATGACCTGGTGGAATGGATGAGCGCCATGACCTACCAGGCGGCCTCCGGCGCCGGGGCGCGCAACATGCGCGAGCTTCTGTCCCAGATGGGCGCCTTGGAAGCCAGCGTCCATGACCTGCTGGCCGATCCGGCTTCCGCCATCCTGGACATCGACCGCAAGGTAACGGAAACCATGCGCGATGAAGCCTTTCCCACGGATCAGTTCGGCGTGCCCCTGGCGGGCAGCCTGATTCCCTGGATTGATGTGAAGCTGGAAAACGGGCAGAGCAAGGAGGAATGGAAAGGGCAGGTGGAAACCAACAAAATATTGGGACGCTCCGATAATCCCGTGCCCATCGATGGCCTGTGTGTGCGCATCGGCGCCATGCGCAGCCATTCCCAGGCCCTCACCATCAAGTTGAAAAAAGACGTGCCCCTGGATGAAATCGCGTCCATGCTGGACGAGGCCAACCCCTGGTCCCGGGTGATTCCCAATGAGCGTGATATCACCGCCACCGAGCTGACGCCGGCGAAGGTCACCGGCACCCTGGAAGTGCCCGTGGGCCGCCTGCGCAAGATGAATATGGGGAATGACTACCTTTCCGCCTTCACGGTGGGTGACCAGCTGCTCTGGGGGGCCGCTGAACCCTTGCGGCGCATGCTGATGATCCTCCTGCGGGGATGAAGCGTGAAGTAACGCAAATTGTTTGCCTGCAAATTGCTGTCAGGCCGGGTTTTGGTTGGTAAAAAATGCGGTGTACGCTATAGTTAGCCTTGAATCGTTATAAATACTCTGAGATTTGCCGCACAAAGTTCGAGAGGGGTTTTCCACGGCGTTTCCGGAAAGACGGGCGAAGGCTCGTCCTGTGACGGGTAATACCTGGATAAACACGGCCAGCGGCAGACTCGGGTATGCCATGTATAACGGATTGGATATCACGGGATCGAATTCACCGAAGCTTCGAGCATGAAGCCGGAAGATCCTGAAGTACTCGGCGGCAATCTCTGGGAGGGAATATGGTCCGCAAACTGGCACTAGCAGTTTCACTTGCAGTGGGCACGCTGCCCATGTCTGTATACGCATTGGGCCTGGGGGGCATGACCACCCATTCGGCGCTGAACGAAAAATTCAAGGCCGACATCGAGTTGATTTCGGTGAAAAAGGGACAGCTCGACACCTTGAAGGCTACCCTGGCGCCGGCTGCCGTATTCAACCGCATGGGCGTGGAGCGTACACTCCTGCTTACCCGCCTGAAATTCCGTCCCATGCGTCTCAAGGATGGCCGGGCGGTCATACGGGTGACCAGTTCCGACCCAATCCGGGAGCCTTTCCTCGACTTCTTTATCAAGCTGGATTGGCCCAATGGCCAGGCCGTGAAGGAGTACACCGCGCTGTTGGATCCGCCATCACTGACGAAGCGACGTGCTGCCAAAATCGAAACAGCCAGCGCGCAGGCGGAGGCAAAGCCGTCATCGTCGTCCACCAGCGTTGAAACCACCATTGTGAGGGCATCCAGCCGTCCTCAGCGTACCGCCTCCAATGGGGAGTATGGCCCCGTGGCCGCCAATGAGACCTTGTGGGAAATTGCTGATGATCTGCGCCCGCAGGGCATTACCGTGCACCAGATGATGATGGCGCTGTACCAGGCCAATCCTCGGGCATTTCTCAACAACAACATCAATCTGCTGAAGAAGGGACAGGTGCTCAAGGTCCCTTCTGCTGAAGAAATCACCATAGGACGCAGTGAAGCGGTCGCGGCATTCCAGCAAGCAACCAGCGGAGGAGGCTCAACGGCAGCGGGAGCGGGAACGCCCGCTGTTGCAGAATCACCCGCGGAAAGGGAACCGGTTGCCGCGGAAGAGGAAGTTCAGCTCAAGATTGCCGGCGCCGTCGAGACCGAAGGTGACACTGAATCCGGCCAGGCCGTGTCCGACCTGGAAGTGGAGAAAGGCGGCACGGATCTGCGGCAACAGATGCTGATCCTGGAAGAGCAGGCGGAAACCGCCCGGCAGGAAGCCGCCCTGATGCGTAGCCAGGTGGAGGAACTGCGTCAGCAGCTGAGTGATACCCAGCGCCTGCTGGAGCTCAAGGATGAAGAGCTGGCACGCCTGCAGGAAAGCATGAGTCAGGTCAATGAGGCGGAAGATACGGCGGAAGCTGTACTTGCCGAAGTGGAAGAAGCCGAAACAGGAACCGGGGCTGTAGCCGAAGACATGGCTGGTGAAACAGAACCGGCAGAACAGGCAGAAACCGAGGATGTGGATACTGAGGTCACTGCTGTCGAAGGCGAAACAGCGGAATCCACGCTTGCAGGTGAGGAGGCGGTTGAACCCGGAACCGAGGCCGAGATGCCTGCCGAAGAGGCGGAACCCGCGGCAGAACAGCCGGCCGAAGCAGAGCCGGCGGTAGCGGAACAGGCTCCTGCTGAAACGGCGCCCCAGCCGTCGGCTGAGAAAACGGCTCCCGCCCCTGCTTCCGAGCCTTCCATCACGGAAGATCCCGTCGCCTGGGCGCGTAACAATATGATGATTGCAGGAGGCGCCGCCGGCGCGTTGCTGCTTGCCGTTCTGGCGCTGTTGCTGGGCCGACGCAGGAAGGAGGAACCAGTGCCAGCGGCGCCTGCCGTCGGTACGGGTGAATCCGTGGATCAGGAAAGTATCCTGATGGAAGAAGAGTCCAGTCTTGCGGATACGGTGGCGGATCACATGGCCGCCGGCAATATCGGCGACACATCTTTCCTCAGCGAGTATTCCACTGAAGAATTCAAGGGGCTGCAGGAAGACACGGCCGAAGTCGATCCGGTTTCCGAGGCGGACGTGTACATCGCTTACGGTCGCTATCAGCAGGCTGAGGAAATCCTGCGGGAAGCCATGGAATCCGGCAATGACAGCGCCGCGGTCAAGCACAAGATGCTGGAGGTTTATTACGCCACCCAGAATAAGGATCAGTTCAATGCCCTCGCGGAAGAAATGGTCAATAGCGGCCAGTACGAGGAAGATCCCAAGGCCTGGGAGCATATCCAGACCATGGGGAGGGATCTGGACAAGAGCAATCCCCTGTTTGCCGCCGGGGTGGCCGCCGCAGGGGCAGCAGCCGCGACAGTGGACGCTGACAGCGGCGTGGGCGAAGACAGCGAACTTTCCCTGGATCTTAGCACCCTGGCCGAAGAGGTGGATTCTGCCCTCAGCGCGGACAGTGAGCCCCTGGAAGGCTTCAGTGAGCTGGACCTGGATTTCTCCAAACTGGACACCGATGATGGCTCCGCTGCCGCGGACGATCAGGCAGCCCAGGCTGAATCCGTGCTGGAGGATGTGAACAAGGATGACCTGACCCTGGGCGAGACCGAGCTGCACACGGAGCTGCTGGACATCAGTGACGTTGGGGATATCGAGGTTGGCACGACAAACCTCGACGAGGCGCTGGCCGACCTTTCCGGTGATCTGGAAGGCGTCATGGCCGATTCCCAGATCCTGGATGAACCTCTCGACCTGGAAGACGAGCGTTTCTCCAAACTGGAGGGGGATCTGACACCCGACAGCCAGATCTCCGGCCTGGAAGACGATCTCAATGTATCCCAGGCCGAGGAAGACGATTCCATTATCGGTGATGAAGTGGAAACCAAGCTGGAACTGGCCCGGGCTTTCATGGAAATCGGTGATGCGGACGGCGCCCGCGGCATCCTCCAGGAAGTAGAGGAAGATGGCACACCGGAGCAGAAGGAGACGGCATCAGAGTTGCTGAGCCAACTCAAGGATTAGACACGATGTTTTGACCTGCCCATGCTAGGGGTTGGGGTCGGAGTCAAATAGAGAGGATGTTGGAAAGAGCCGATGGAATGAAACAGTTTGATCCCGTTCCTTGATGCACAGTTGGGTGGAATTTGACTCCGACCCAGCCCATCACCGCGGATGGACGGCGAGACCGGTGCGAGGGCGCGTTCAGCGATGCCCGGTAACATTTTGTACTTTGCTAATATTCAATAATTCTCCATGAAATACAATAAGCTGGAATATTATTTCAGCGACCGGGTGAAATGTTCGGGCTAGTTTTCATCCCTTCGACTGGAACGACGGGGCGCTTCGGCGCCCCTGTCTTTTGCGTATGAGAATCGCACTGGGAATCGAATATGACGGCAGCCACTTCCACGGCTGGCAGACACAGCAGCCGGGCGTGCGCACAGTGCAGCTGGAACTGGAAAAGGCTTTGTCGAAAGTGGCCAACCATCCCGTGGAGGTCCACGCGGCGGGGCGCACGGATACCGGGGTGCATGCCAGCTGCCAGGTGGCCCATTTCGACACGGATGCCGTGCGCAAGCTCCACGGCTGGGTCATGGGCAGCAACATCAACCTGCCCCAGGATATCAGCGTACTCTGGGCCAGGGAGGTGAGTGATGAGTTCCACGCCCGCTTTTCCGCCCGGGGCCGGACCTACCGATATTACATACTGAACCGCCTGAGCCGTCCGGCCCTGCTCAACAGGCGGGTGACCTGGGTGCATGGCCCCCTGGATGCCGACAGGATGCATGAAGCTGGTCAGGCCCTGCTGGGCACCCATGATTTCAGCAGCTACCGCACGGTGCACTGCCAGGCCAAGAGTCCCGTGCGCACCCTGCGCTCCCTGCGCGTGGAGCGCCGGGGCGACTATGTGGCCATGGAGGTACACGCGGACGGTTTTCTGCATCACATGGTGCGCAACATCGCCGGTGTGCTCATAGCCATCGGCAGCGGCGAGCAGCCCGTGGAATGGGCGAAAGAAGTGCTGGAGCATCGGGACCGCACCCTTGGGGGCGTGACGGCTTCGCCCCATGGGCTGTATTTTCACCGGGTGGACTATGACTCCCAATTCGGCATTCCATCCCACGCACAAGATTTCCCCCTGCTGATGTTATAATTCATCGCTTATGCGAACACGAATCAAGATTTGCGGAATCACCCGCGCGGAAGATGCGTGGGCAGCAATTCAGGCCGGGGCCGATGCCCTGGGGTTCGTGTTCTATCCGCCCAGTCCCCGGTGCGTGGAGGTGGGGGCGGCGGCGTCCATCATCCGGTCGCTGCCGCCTTTTGTCACGACCGTGGCCCTGTTCGTCAACGCGGACCGGGAAACCATTGCCGGGGTGCTGGAAGAAACGGGCATCGACCTGATTCAGTTTCATGGCAATGAATGCCCAGACTACTGCGCGGAACACGGCCGTCCCTGGATCAAGGCCGTGCGCATGAAAGATGATGTGGACCTGGACAAGCTGGCCCGGGACTACGCCGACGCCCGGGCCCTGTTGCTGGACGCCTACCGCCCCGGCGTGCCGGGAGGCACGGGCGAAGCCTTCGACTGGGGGCGCATTCCGGCGGAACTGGCCGGGCGCATCGTGTTGGCCGGCGGTCTGACGCCGGACAATGTGGCGGAGGCCGTGCGCCAGGTCAGGCCGTACGCCGTGGACGTGAGCGGCGGCGTGGAAGCGGAAAAAGGCATCAAGGACGCGGACAAGATCAAACGATTCATACGAGGTGTGCAGCTTGGAGAACAATGACTCATTCATGAATATGCCGGATGAACACGGCCATTTCGGCCCCTATGGCGGCATTTTCGTGGCGGAAACCCTGATGGAAGCGCTCACGGAGTTGCGCGGGGCCTATGAGAAGTACCTGGGTGATCCGGATTTTCTTGCTGAGCTGGATGCCGATTTGCAGCATTATGTGGGCCGGCCTTCGCCCATTTATCATGCCGAGCGCCTGAGCCGGGAGAACGGCGGGGCGCAGATTTATCTCAAGCGGGAGGATCTCAACCACACCGGCGCGCACAAGGTGAACAACACCATCGGCCAGGCCCTGCTGGCCAAGCGCATGGGCAAGACCCGTATCATCGCCGAAACCGGGGCGGGGCAGCATGGCGTGGCCACGGCCACGGTGGCCGCGCGCCTCGGGCTGGAATGCGTGGTGTACATGGGCGAGGTGGACGTGGCCCGCCAGGAAGCCAACGTGTACCGCATGCGCCTGTTGGGCGCCGAGGTGCGCAGTGTCTCCTCCGGCTCCAGGACCTTGAAAGATGCCCTCAACGAGGCCATGCGCGACTGGGTGGCCACCGTGGACGACACCTTCTATATCATCGGCACCGTGGCCGGCCCTCATCCCTATCCGGCCATGGTACGCGATTTCCAGGCCGTCATCGGCCGGGAAGCCCGTCAGCAGATCCAGGACATGACCGGCAGCCTGCCCGATGCCCTGGTGGCCTGCGTGGGCGGCGGCTCCAACGCCATCGGCCTGTTCTATCCTTTCCTGGATGACAAAGAGGTGGCCATCTACGGCGTGGAAGCGGCCGGGGAGGGCCTGGAAACAGGCCGTCATGCCGCGCCCCTGTGCGCAGGGGAACCCGGCGTGCTTCATGGAAACCGCACCTACCTCATGGAAGACAAGGATGGCCAGATCATCGAGACCCATTCCATTTCCGCCGGCCTGGACTACCCCGGCGTGGGACCGGAGCACGCTTGGCTCAAGGACACGGGCCGCGCCAAATACGTGGCCATCGACGACCAGGAAGCCTTGGACGCCTTCCATCGGCTCACCCGTACCGAGGGCATCATTCCTGCCCTGGAATCCAGTCACGCCATCGCTTACGGCCTGAAACTGGCCGCCACAATGCAGCCGGAACAGAAGGTGCTGGTGAACCTGTCGGGCCGGGGTGACAAGGACATGCACACGGTGGCCGCCATCGAGGGGATAGCGCTATGAGCCGTATTGCCGCGCGATTTGCCGCCCTCAAGGCCGAGGGGCGTACCGCCCTGATTCCCTTCATCACCGCCGGCGATCCCCATCCGGACGTGACCGTCGGCCTGATGCATGACTTGGTGGATGCCGGGGCGGACATTATCGAACTGGGCGTGCCCTTTTCCGACCCCATGGCCGATGGCCCGGTGATCCAGCGCGCCAGCGAACGGGCCCTTGCCCATCATGTCTCCCTTGGCGATGTCATGGACATGGTGAAAACCTTCCGTGAGACCGACGGGGAAACCCCCGTGATTCTCATGGGGTATCTCAATCCCGTGGAAGTCATGGGCTACGAGACTTTCGCCCGCCGCGCCGCGGAGTCCGGGGTTGATGGCGCGCTTACCGTGGACGTGCCCCCGGAGGAAGGCCATGATCTCATCCAGGCCCTGAGGGGGCAGGGGCTGGACGCCATTTACCTGGCGGCACCCACCAGCCATCGCCAGCGCTTGGAAATGATTGCCGAAGCGGCTTCCGGCTTCATCTATTATGTCTCTCTCAAGGGCGTCACGGGTTCTGCCAACTTGGTGCTGGAGGAGGTGGAACGAAAGCTCACCGAAATCCGGGAAGTTACCGACATGCCCCTTGGCGTGGGTTTCGGCATCAAGGACGCGGAGATGGCCGCCGCCATGGCGCGTATCGCCGATGCCGTGGTGGTCGGCAGCGCCCTGGTGTCACGGGTAGAGGCAAATGCCAGCAAACCTGATAAGATAGGCGCGGAACTTAAGCAATTGCTTCAGGAAATGCGCCAGGCCATGGACGCCATTTGAGCGGTTTCCGGATGATTGAGGAACGACCATGAGCTGGTTCGACAAACTTCTTCCCAGTGTGATCCGCACCGAGGGCAGCGCCAAGAAGGCGGTGCCGGAAGGCTTGTGGAACAAGTGCCAGGGCTGCGGCGCCATCCTGTACCGCGCTGAAATGGAGCGTAACATGGATGTCTGCCCCAAATGTGGACACCATGATCGAATCGGTGCCCGCCGCCGTCTCGACCTGTTCCTGGACAAGGAACCCCGGGAGGAGATAGGTGCTGAGCTGCAGGCCCAGGATCCATTGAAATTCAAGGATTCGAAAAAGTACAAGGACCGCCTGTCCGCTGCCCAGAAAGCCACCGAGGAAAAAGACGCCCTCATCGTCATTCAGGGCAAGCTCAAGGGCATGGACCTGGTGGCCGCGGCCTTCGAATTCAAGTTCATGGGCGGCTCCATGGGCTCCGTGGTGGGCGAGCGCTTCGTGCGCGGCGCCAACCGCGCCCTGGAAAAAGGCATCCCCTATGTGTGTTTCTCCGCCAGCGGTGGCGCGCGCATGCAGGAATCCCTGTTCTCCCTGTTCCAGATGGCCAAGACCTCGGCGGTGCTCAAGCGCATGGCGGAGAAGGGCGTGCCTTTTGTTTCCGTATTGACCGATCCCACCATGGGCGGCGTGTCCGCCAGCCTGGCCATGCTGGGGGACGTGAACGTGGCCGAGCCCGGCGCCCTCATCGGTTTCGCCGGCCCCCGGGTCATTGAACAGACCGTGCGGGAGAAGCTGCCGGAAGGCTTCCAGCGCAGCGAGTTCCTGCTGGAGCATGGCGCCATCGACATGATCGTGCCCCGCCACGAGATGCGCGACCGTCTGCACAATGTTCTGGGCATCCTCAATCACCAACGCGCCTGTGCGTGAGATTCCATACACTTGAGAATTGGCTCTCCTGGCAGGAGACGCTCAATCCCAGGAACATAGATCTGGGCCTGGAGCGGGTTGCCGAAGTCTGGCACCGTCTCCAGCCGCCGGATCTTTCCGCCAGCACCGTCATCAGCATTGCCGGCACCAATGGCAAGGGCTCCAGCGTCGCCCTGTTCGAAGCCATGCTGGAAGCAGGCGGCTACAGCTCTGGCAGTTACACATCTCCCCACCTGTTGCGCTACAACGAGCGCATCCGTCTGAATGGTCAGCCCCTGTCCGACCAGGCCATCATGGATGCCTTTCACGCCATCGACCAGGTCCGGGATGATCTGCCTCTGACCTATTTCGAGTTTGGCACCCTGGCGGCTCTGTATGTGTTTTCAAGGCAAAA